>Ga0310811_10002075_pt1 | contig 24972 bp, 14 predicted proteins | sample YCmetagenome_FD_207642 | JGI IMG/M metagenome (GOLD analysis project Ga0310811, IMG submission 207642) | Soil microbial communities from experimental microcosm in Duke University, North Carolina, United States - YC | ecosystem: Engineered > Artificial ecosystem > Soil microcosm > Unclassified ... | reverse complement strand
CGATAAAATTGTCGGCTACCCTGTCGAAAAATACCAGCGGAATATTGCGCTGCTGCAGGTCCAGCAAATGACGCGTGTCCTGCGTCGACCCGCAAAGACTGACGATAACCCCGTCCACCCGCCCGTTCTGCAGACTGGACGCAACCGCCATCTCCTCGGCTACCTCCTCGTTGGTCAGGTAGATCAGAACATGATAGCCCTTCTCCCGGGCAACCGTCTCGATACCCTTGATGGCCAGGGCAAAGAAATTATTGGCTACCTCGGGGATAACGACTGCAATGGTTCGGCTGCGATGTTTACGAAGACTGCTGGCGTAAGGATTCGGCTGAAAATTCATTTTTCTGGCCAGATCGAAGACGCGCTGTTTGGTTGGAGTGCTGATTTCCCAGCTATCGCGCAACGCCCGGCTGACGGTGGAGACAGACAAATTGAGCTCCTGGGCTAATTGTTTTAAGTTAACCGCGTTCATAATGGCAAGCAGTTTATTCGCGCCTTCGGGCCTTCACCCAAAACTGACCCCCCGGCGCGATACAGTTAATTATTGGCCTTCGGCCGGTGGACCCGTGGTCCCCCTTGTGATGCGTATACAAATTACACAATCAAAAAACTACAAATCGTTTTATTTACGAAAACGTTGTAGTAACCACCCGTTAACAAGCTCCCGGCCATCCACTCCTTCCCGCAACCGTTTCCGTAAATAAATCACCCCTCCACTATCTCATTTAACTATAATTTTCACCAACTTGTCGATACCGATTGCCATTATGTAACCATAAACACACACTATGAGACCGCAATTGCTTAAAGTTTCCAGGGAGCCCGGACACTCTTTTAGCGTGAGACGGGATCTCGTACCGTACATCAATAACCGCTGGCATTTTCACGCCGAAGTGGAATTGATACACTTCGAAAAAGGACGGGGAAGCCAGTTCGTCGGCGACAGCATGAAAAGATTCATGGCCGGCGACGTCGTCCTGGTCGGCGCCAACCTGCCGCACTACTGGCGCTTCGACGACCACCACTTCGACGACGAACCCGACACGCCAACGGACGTACGCGTCGCACATTTCGGCGAGAACTTCTGGGGCGGATCATTCCTCGACCTCCCCGAGAACATCCAGCTCAAATCCCTTCTCGACAAGGCCAAAAGAGGCCTCCAGATAGAAGGAGACGCAAAAATGAAGACCGCCTGCCTGCTCGAACGCCTGCTGGAATCCGAAGGCATGCCCCGCCTCCTCCTGCTGATGGAAGCCCTCCACATCCTCGCCAGCGCCGACGAAACAGAACTCCAGCCCCTCGCCTCCATCGGCTTCAAACACCGCCTGCCCGAAGCCGAACACGAACGCGTCAACCTCATCTACGAGTACAGCCTCCAGCACTTCAAACGCGCCATCCAGCTCGAAGAGATCGCGGCCGTTGCCAATATCAGTCCCAACTCCTTCTGCCGGTTCTTCAAGTCACGGACACGCAAGACCTACTCCCGCTTTCTCCTCGAGCTGCGCGTCGGACACGCCTGCCGCCTGCTGATCGAAAACAACCTCAGCATCAAACAACTCTGCTACGAAAGCGGATTTAATAATTTCACCAGTTTCTATAAATACTTTAAATTGATCACCGGAAAAAGCCCCCTGGAATACCAGAGGGAGTTCATGTCCACTCCCGCGGAACGACGCAGAAAAAAATGCCGGGCCTGAGAACCAAAATCAACACAATGAAATACCTTGCCAGCCTCCTGCTCCTGTCCACTCCATTCTGCCTGAAAGCCCAACACTCCCTTGAAAAACTCTGGGAGACCGATACCACTATAGCCGTCCCCGAATCCGTTCACCCCGTTCCCGGCCAGCCACAGCTGTACCTGTCCCTTATCGACGGCGGCGGCTGGGACGACGACGGCAAAGGCGGCATTGGCCTCCTCAACACCGACGGCACACACTACAACGGCGCCTGGATCACCGGCCTCAGTGCACCAAAAGGCATGGGCGTATACGGCGACCGCCTCTACGTTGCCGACATCAACCGCGTCGTCGTCATCGACCGGACAAAGGGCCAGATCCTGAAAAAGATCCCCATCGAAGGCAGCGTCAACCTCAACGACATCAGCGTCGACCCCGCTAACGGCGACGTATATGTATCCGATTCAAAGACCGGCAAACTCCACCGCATCAAAGGCGATATCCCCTCCCTGTATATGCAGGACCTCCCCGGTATCAACGGGCTGAAAGTTTCGCAGAAAGGGCTCTATATCCTCGCAAAAAGACAGGTGCTGCTCGCCGACGCCGCAAAGAACACCACAAAGATCACCGACCTGCCCAACGGCGGTGACGGCGTTGAAGAAGTAGGCAACGGCGACCTTATCGTCAGCGAATGGCTCGGCAACGTGTTCTACGTACACGCCGACGGAGAAAAAGAACAGCTCCTCGACAGAAAGGCCGAACACAAGAACACGGCCGATATCTGGTATACACCATCCACCCACACACTCTACGTACCCGGATTCAACGGAAAAACAGTGACCGCCTACAGGCTGGTCACCGAAAAAAAAAACTGAATCCCGCCTCCCCTAACTCCGTTCTAAAGTCCAATAACTCCACCCCCTCCGTATTGTCCTGGGACGGCCCCCGCCTTTACTCCTGGCGGGAAAAAGCCCTGGCAGGCGACACACTGGCCCGCGGACTCGTACAAGGGTTGCGCGTTCAGGCAGACAAGCTGCTGGACATGCAGCCCTTATCCGTTATGGACAAGACCATCACCCCCATCAGCGGCAACAAACACGACTACATGAGCCAGGCCCCCTATTTCTGGTACGACAGCTCCAAACCCAACGGCCTTCCCTATCTCCGCCGCGACGGCGAGCGCAACCCGGAGATCTACAAGATCCCCGACCACAGCAACCTCGCCGACCTCGGCGGCGCACTCCAGCAGCTCTCCCTCTGCTGGTACCTGACCGGAGAAACGAAATATTCCGACAAAGCCGCCCTCCTCCTGCGCCACTGGTTCATCGACACCGCCACAAAGATGAACCCGCACCTCGACTACGGCCAGGCCATCCCCGGCGTCAACAACGGCCGCGGCATCGGCATCATCGAAACGATCCCCCTGATCGGCATCGCCGACGCCGCCCTCCTGCTCGAAAACTCACCATCATGGCCAGCCGCCGACGCAAAAGCCCTGCACGACTGGTACGCCCAATACCTCCACTGGATGCTCACCAGCAAGAACGGCAGGGAAGAACACGCCGCCGCCAACAACCACGGCACCTGGTACCTGGCACAGGCCACCGACTTCGCCCTCTTCACCGACGACATCGCCACCGCCAGACAACTCGCGGAAGAAGGCAAGGGCAAACTGGAACACCAGATCGCCGGCGACGGCAGGATGCAGGAAGAACTCGCACGCACCAACGGCCTCCACTACAGTACCTACAACCTGCAGGCCTTCTTCACCCTCGCCCGGCTCGCCCGCCGCGCAGACGTCGACCTCTGGACCTACACCAACAAACAGAACGGCAATATCCGCACAGCACTCAACTGGCTCCTGCCGTACGCTCTCGGCGAAAAGAAATGGGACTACGAACAGATCAGCGGCTACAACAAGGACGAGATCTACCCCCTCCTCCTCCAGGCAGCCCCGGTATACGAAGACGGATTCTACCAACTCGCTGCACAACAGATCCATAAGAACCACAGTAACCCAGTTACCGAACTCGCGTGGGGCAAATAGTCCACACAAATCCACAGGGCATTTGGGTATAAAACAGCGGGGCCTGAATTAAGTTTCTGGCCCGCTTTTTTTTGTATTAACTTCTATTCGCGTCAAAACAACTATTTATGAAAACACTTCTACAGCCCTTTTCGGCAGTATTGCTGCTGCTTATCCTTTTTTGTGCCCTCTCGACCAACGCTCAGATAAAAGGAGACCCCGCCTTCAACGGAACCATCGGAACACAATCCCAAAAGACTTCTTCCAACCTCAGCCAGGACCTCAAAGACCTCTCCGCCAACTGGCAAAAACCACAGAGCAAAATCGCACAATCCTTCACAAAACCAACAAAGTCCTCTGAGTATTTCAGCAAATTCCTGCAAATAAAAGGCGACAAGGTCGTCGTCGACGTGACGACAAAAGACGACATCGCTACCGCCAAAACCGAACTGAAACAAGCCGGCGCTACCGTCATCTCAGTCTATGGTCGGATGATCTCAGCCCTCGTCCCCATCGCTACTCTTCCGCAACTGGAAGGCAGTGCGTCGATCAGGTATACCCGCCCGGCATACCGCCCACTCCACGCAGTCAAACCGGTCCCCATGGTCATCAGCCAGGGCGACACCGCACAACTTTCCTACCTGGCCCGCAAAAAAGGGCATATTGAAGGAAAAGGCGTAAAAGTGGGCGTCCTCTCCGACAGTTACGACAACCTCCACGGCGCCGCTACCGGCGTTGCGCGTGGTGAACTCCCCGGCCCCGGCAATCCCCAGAACTACAAAACACCCGTCCAGGTCCTCTCTGACCTCGACTCCGGCGGCACAGACGAAGGCCGCGCCATGATGGAGATCGTCCACGACGTGGCGCCAGCAGCCAGCCTCGCCTTCCATACTGCCAACAACGGTCAGGCCGACTTCGCCAACGGCATCCTGAAGCTCGCCAACGCCGGCTGTCAGGTCATCGCCGACGACGTATTCTATTATGCCGAACCCTTCTTCCAGGACGGCATCATCGCCCAGGCCGTCGACCAGGCCAAACAACAGGGCGTAGCCTATTTTTCCGCCGCCGGCAACAACAGCATCCGCAGCTATACCAGCGACTACCGCCCGACTACGATATCTCCCTTCGGACCCACTGCCGGAACAGCGCACAACTTCGCCGCCCCCGGCGACCCCGTCCGGATCCTCCAACCCATCTATATCCCACCCGGAGGCACCATGATCACCTCCTTCCAGTGGGACCAGTCCTCCTTCTCAGCCAGCGGCGTCGGCGCCCAGACCGACTTTGACATCTACCTCCTGAACTCCATGGGAGAGATAATGGCCGTCGGCGGTGCGGACAATATCGCCGGCGGAGATCCCATCGAGGTCTTCGGTTTCACCAACAATACCCCCGACGTTACATTCTACCTGGCCATTGTGAAATACAAAGGACCCGACGTGTCGGTGTTGAAATACATCCTCTACGGCGACGCCCTCTTCTACCTCACTAACCCAGCAATTCCCGGCATCCTCTCTCCAACCCTCGTCGGACACACCAAGGCCGACGGCGCCATCTCGACGGGCGCCGCCTTCTGGCTGCAAACCCCGGCCTACGGCGCCGACACACCCGTCGTGGAAAGCTTCTCTTCGGTAGGAGGTGTCCCCAACTATTTTGACACACACGGCAACCGCATCGCGCCCCTGATCCGCAAAAAGCCGGAGATCGTAGCCCCCGACGGCGGCAATACTTCCTTCTTCGATCCCTTCGGAAACGGCGACATTCCCCAGGACAAGGATACCTTTCCCAATTTCTTCGGAACCTCCGCCGCGACCCCACACGCAGCAGGCGTGGCAGCGCTGATGATCGACGCACAGAAAAAGAACACGCTCACGCCCTCCCAGATAAAAGGCATACTCTCCATGAATACCTGGGACATGGACGACCCCAATACCCCGGGCTTTGACAAAGGCTTCGACTTCGCCACAGGCAACGGCCTGATCAAAGCCACTGACGCCGTCGACCAGGTCAGATTCCCCAACTTATACATAAAGGACCTCGACCTGAAACCGCTCTGCTCGCCTAACCCGCAACTGACCCGCAACTGGCAAGTCAACAACCCCAACCATTTTGACGTCCCCCTCACCTGGCAGGTCGATGGAACCAACCAGCAGGGCACCCTGATCGCGCCACCTGGCAAAACGACCTTCTCTACTACGCCTTCCTATGTTTACGGGATCCCGCTGCCCCAACTGGTGCAGATCACCTGGCAGGATAACTTCCTCTTCGATCACGTGGACCTGTCCTTCAGCACTACAGCTACCTGCGGCAAGGCCGTCCCATCCGCTGCCAACAGCGACGAGAACCTGACCGCCTCCGGCAGTACGCTGCTCAACGGCAAACCCGCCCTCACCGAAGTATATCCCAACCCGTCTGACGGCATGTTCAAATTATACCTGAGCTCCGACCAGCAACAGGACGCGACCATGACCCTGTATAGCGCGGACGGCCGCCAGCTGATGACCAGACAAATTGCGGGCGCAACCAATGTCGTCGACATCGACGCCACCAGCTACAAACCCGGCGTCTACTTCCTGAAAGTCGTTCAGGGCAACCAGGTCAAAACAATAAAACTCGTAAGGAAATAACCGCACGCGGTGAAACCCGAAAAGGGACGTACGCTCAGTACGTCCCTTTTAATATATAGAAGTCGTTGAACCGGACATTCTCGTCCCGCAGATAGCTGGTATTGTTCAGACTCCGGTAGATCCCCCACTTCGGCCGGATAAAAGTCGTCCCGTTCCTCCACATATCGATATTCGTATTGCTGTAGGAAAGCAGCACCGAATCGTCCCGCAGCCTCGAGATCTTTATCGAATAGGAACCCGCCGTCCTATAGATGATATGCTCCTCCACTTTGACCCAGGTTCCCTTGAAGGGCGCCAGCGCCACCTGCAGCACCGTCCCCAGACTCGTACTGCTGCCCGATCCCGTATGAATGATCTGCATCTTGTCGGGATTACCGAACCGCGGCGTCAGCGTGATCAGCGGCGCCCCGTCGTCCCCGTCACCGGCCTTTATCTGGTGAATATGGCAGAAACTCGGAGAAGGCTGGAACCCGCTGTCCAGCTTGAATTTCCACATATGCGTGACCGTATCGTTCAGAAAGCCCTTCAGGCTGTCCGGCGAAGGCCCATAGGTCTTGATCTCATTCCGCTGCCGGTCGAAAGCCACACAGCGGTCATTGTCCGGCGTCACATGAATGGTAAAAACAAAAACATAACGGCGTAGGGTGCTGTCCCAGATCTCGCTGATATGCCGACCAAAGTCGGGATGCGAACAATCCGGTACCTCTTCGGCATTGCCGCCCAGCACGCTGTCGATCAGTTCATAGGTGTTGCCCGGTCCATTGGCCGAGAGCAACGCTCCGCGGGCCGGCTTGATGCCGTGATCGATGTCCCAGAACAGTTTTTGGCAGGAGAACAGGATGACGGCCAGCACGACCGGCGTCCCGAATAGGAAGGCCCTTTTCATATGCAAGGTTTAATTTGGTGACAGTGATTCATGTCTACATCGGCGACACCCTATTCATCGTCTTTTCCTCTACGTCCTTCAAAATAAAAGCCGGCCGCGCATCGGGCGTGAGCGTACTCACTTTCACATCATGCATGTCCAGCCCCTTTATATGCCGCAGAAAAAATCCCCACGCCGGCATCTTCCCCCACCGGTAGGGCTCCGGATAGTCTTTTTCAAATTCGGGAACATCCCGCTTCGCCAGATCGGCCGTCCCCCCACCCTTGAAATAGATCCGGATATTGCTCATCTGCAGGTCTTCGATCGGATGCCCCGGCAGACCGCTGATGATACAGCCATGACGCCAGTCCGCATTGTAGATGACGATATCGCTCAGGATGATCCTGCGGCATACCCCAACAGGGATGCTGTCCGGTCCGCGCATACGCGCGCCAAGCCGGATAAATATCGGAGAGTTGACGATATCCCGCATCGTGATATTGGAGATCGTCACGTCCTCCAGGATGGCCCCGTCCACCGTTTCGAGCGCCAGCCCCCTCGAATAGTCGAATACACAGTTGCTGATGGTGACATTCTTGAACCCGCCGTTGGACTCCGTCCCCATTTTGATCCGCCCCGTCGTCGTACTGTCGGAGTACTTGCGCCAGCTACGCCTGAAGGTACCGTCCAGAAGACTCCCCTCGTCATACCCGCTGACCTGACAATTCGTTACGGTGACATTCTCGGTCGCCTTCGAATAACCCAGCCCAAACGAACTCTTCAGACAGATGCCGTCGTCGAAAGGAGAATTGACGGTACAGTTCGAGACCCGCACATTCTTGCAGCAGTCGATATCGAATCCGTCCCGGTCTGTGTCCACACGCAGATTGTCGATGGTCAGATTGTCCACCCCGGTGGCCAAAATAGCAAAATGCCCCCCGTGCAGCACCGATACGTCACGGATGGTCACATTATGGCACAGCTTCAGCGCGATGGTCTTGTTACCCCCGCCCTCGGGTACATTGGTGCTCCTCGTCAGCCCCTTGCCCCATATCAGCCCCGGCCCCATGATCGAAATATCATGCAACCCTTCCCCATAAATCAGGCTGTTCTTCCAGTGGCTATGCCCAAAGTCCTGGTACTGGTCGTACGGATTGGGTTCCGGCTTGTCATATCCAATCTTGTCGACCGGGGCCGCGGCCACCAGCGTCGCGCCCTGGTCGATATACAGCGATATATTGCTCTTCATCCTCACCGTATAGCTGGGATAGTTGCCCGCCGGAAAATAGACCGTTCCCCCACCCGCGGCAGCCGCCGCGTCGATAGCCTTATTGATCGCATCTCCGTCGATCGTCGCGCCATCCCCCTTCGCGCCAAAATCCCGCACATTATACCACCCGGCATGGGAAGCCGGCTGGTGGCGTGCCATTAACGCCACCAACCCGGAAAACTTCCCATCATTCTGCAAAAACATACCGCTATGGCCTTGCAGATTTGTCCCGGTAATTGCCATATATGAACTCAAAAGGACAAACAGATTTTTCATACCCGCAAGCAACTACTATTTCCGCCCCCCCGAATTTGTAGTATTGGCAATCTATTCAACTATATTACCCTGGGCTTTCCTATGTATGAAAATTTTCGGAATATTAGGCCAAAAAACGATCTATTATGAATTGGCCATCCCGATTGCTCTTACTCGCGCTGCTCCTCGCAGGCGCATCCACCTTCGCCCAGGACAATAGCCCGGAGACCCTGGTCCGCAAGGTAGCCGACCACATCATCCAGACCACCAGCTTCCGCTTCACCAACACAAAGACGGGAGAGAAATACGAAAGCACCAAAGGCCTCGCCTCCTCACCGGACGTAAAGGCTGAAAGCAAATTCAACAAATGGATGTACGTCAACGGCGTCCTGGCCGTAGGCATGACTCAGACCGCATCGGTGCTCAAAGACGCGAAATATTCAGACTACGCCCGGAAGAACTACGAATTCATCTTCAGCAACCTCGACTACTTTAAAAAGTTGTACGACGGCGGCACGACCTCCGTCGAATATCGCCCCGTTCTCAAGATCGGCTCCCTCGACGACTGCGGCTCCATGGCCGCCGGTCTCCTCGAAGTATACGCCTTCGATAAGAAGCCCGACTACCTCGACTACCTCCGCCGCGTAGGCGACTATATCATCAACAAACAGGTGAAATTCCCCGACGGTACCCTCGCCCGCAACGGACCCCGCAAAATGACCCTATGGGCCGACGACCTCTACATGAGCGTCCCCTACCTCGCCCGCATGGGAAAAATGACCGGCGATAACGCTTACCTCGACTTTGCCGTCCGCCAGGTCGAAAGCTTCAACCGCTATATCTATGACAGCGCCTCAAGCCTCTATTTCCACGTGTTCTACAACGACGAGAATACCAACGGCGTCGCACACTGGGGCCGCTGCAACGGCTGGATAGCCCTCGCACAGTCCGCCCTCCTCGACCAGTTGCCCGCCAACCACCCCAAACGCGAAGAGCTGAGAAAAATGCTGCTCCGCCAGATCATCGGCTTTTCCCGCTATCAGGATACCTCCGGCATGTGGCACCAGCTGCTCGACAAACCCGACTCCTACCTCGAGTCCTCCGTAACCGCCATGTTCATTTATACAGTAGCCCACGCCGTCAACAAAGGCTGGATCAGCCCCCACTACCTGTCCATCGCACTCAACGGCTGGGAAGGCCTCGCAAAGAAAGTGACCGCGGACGGCGAGATCAACGACATCTGCATCGGCACCAACGTCGAAGAAAATATCCGCTTCTACTACAACCGCCCCCGCGAAACCAACGATACCCACGGCCTCGGAGCCTTCCTCCTCGCCGGTACCGAACTCATCCTCGCGAAAGACAAGATCCCATCCAAATAATTAAAACCCCAAATAGAGAAGGCCCCGCAAGGGGCCTTTCTCATTGTATAACTGCCAAAACTAACTGCCATCAATTCCATAGCGGATCACCCATCGGCCCATAAGCCGGTCCACTCGTCACCGACTGCATCTGCGCCTGCGGTATCGGCCTCAGCGTATCCCTCGGCACAATATTCGCCCGCCCATCCGAATTATGCGCCTTCACGCGAACCAGCAGCTGGTGAGTCCTCACCAGATCCAACCACCTCGTCATCTGCCCGCACAGCTCACGGCTACGCTCATCCAGTATAAAATCCTGCGAAAGGGCGGCAGCCGTTATATCCATCGCCGCTGCATTCCCAGTCGGAAAAGCCGCCCTCTCCCGCACCACATTGATGTATTTCACGGCATCCGGAGCGTCCCCGATATTATACGCAGCCTCTGCCGCGATCAGATAGGTCTCCCCAAGCGTCCAGACGATCACAGGCCGGATAGACGGCGCATTCATATCCGGACGACGCGTGTCGATATACTTCTTCATATACGGTCCCATCTGGATATTATACTTCCTCGGCGGCATCAGCAGATAACGCGTAGCCGCGATCTTCGCATCGGTGACATCCACCCCGGGCATATAACAGGCCGTATCCCCCAGCGTAAACTTAGGCTTGCCCGCCAGTGACGGATCGACCCCCGCCGGGACAGTGGCCGGCCATTTCGGGATCCCTCCCGCATTATTACAATACCATACGGTCTGAAAGGTCTTGCTGTACCGCGAATCATTCGTCTTGTCGGCAAACACGGTGTCCGTCAGCCACCTCGTCGGGATCGCGCGGATATACGGCCTGCCGTCCAGAATATCCCGCTGCATGCCGGGCACATAGGTCTCGTACTTGGGCACCCACATATGCACCAGCACATTGTCCTGCCCACTGCTGTTCTGGGTCGGCGAGCCATTGTACGCAAGACTGGTCGTATGCTGCACGGTCCAGAGCACTTCCTTATTCGATTCATTCCCCTCCTGGTTGATAGACGCAAAATCCGGCAGCAGACCCAGCCCCAGCGTGCCGCTGTTATTGATCAGCCCCGTCGCCAGCGTATACGCATTCTGGTAGTCGTCCGTCGCGGCAGCAGAAGAACCGCCGCGGGTAAGGTATACCTTCGCCAGCAAATGCGTGGCCGCGGCCGCCGTAGCCTTCCCCGGCAATATCCCGCCCTGCACCGGACTCGCCGGCAGCCCCGCGATCGCATCCTTCAGGTCCTGTATGATAAAATTGTAGACATCGGCCTTCGGATCACGCTTGGCCGCCGTCGTCGCAACAGCCTGAAAATGCAGGTTCAGCGTAACATTCCCCCAGAACTGCACCAGCACGAAATAATAATTCGCCCGAAGGAACTTCGCCTCCGCCACCATCTCCGCCTTCTGCGTCGCGCTGATACCCGTTATCGAAGCGGCATTATCCACCAGCCCGTTACAGGTGTTGATATAGGTATAACAGGAGGTCCAGATCGCGGACACCTTGCCGTCCGCCGGCGTATAGCCGCTGCTGTAATAATTGACCGCATTCCCCGTACCGTCATTCCCCGTCTGGAATTCGTCGGTCCCGATACAGGCCAGCGTGAATAGATTCTCCGTTCCCCAAAGACTCCGCATCCCGCCGTAGGCCGCATCCAGCCCAGACTGAAAACCCTGCGCCGTCGTAAAGAACTGCGGCGTCACCTGCGACTGCGGATTTTCGTTCAGCTGCTTACTGCAGGCAGCCAGAACAAGTAATAAAAAACAAAACCTGTATTTCATAAATAATTTTTTTAAAAACCTACATTAAGACCAAACAACATCGACCAGGACGCCGGCGTATCCAGATTCAGCGTCCCCGCCGTCTCCGGATCGATCCCATGATATTTGTTGCGATAAGGCGAGAAGAAGATAAAGGGATCCTTGGCCGTGGCATAGAACCGCACAGTCCGCAGCCCCATCGCCTTTACAAAGGACGAAGGCACCGTATACCCCAGCGTCATACTCCTGATCTTCAGGAAACTCCCGTCGAAATAGCCAAAGGTCGAGTGGTTGGGCGGATTGGTCTGCGCGGAGGTCGCAGCCGACCACGCATTCGTCGGATTCTGCGTCGTCCAGTAGGCCACATTCACGTTGTTGTAGTTGCCCTGCATCGTGCTGGCAAACCCACCACCGTACAAAGTCGAAGAGATCATCCCGCCGATCCTCGCAAACGCCACCAGCGTAAAGTCGAAATTGCGGTACGCGATACGCTGCGTGGTACCGCCTTCCCACCTCGGCTGCGGAGTACCGACCACCATCATGTCGCCCGCATCGATCACACCGTTGTGGTTGCGGTCCGCGATCTTGGCCTGACCAATCACCGACTTCGTCCCCGTAATGGTCTGCCCCAGCGCCTTCGCAGCGGCCGAGTCCGCGGAAGTTGCCTGCCAGATGCCCGTACGCTGATAGTCATAGTAGGAACCGATCGGCTTGCCTACAAACCATTTATCCGCAATATCCGCCGGCTTGCCGTCCAGCGTCGTCGTCAGCGTAGGCAGCAGCTGCGTGATCTGTCCCCGGTTGATAAAGAAATTGACGTCGGCCGACCACGACACCTCGTGACTGCTCTTCGCCTGGATGATATCGGCTGCGATATGGATCTCGAAACCCTTGTTCTCGCTCTTCCCCACATTGGTCAGTATCTGGTTCGGGATACCCGCCGTCGGAGGCAGCGTCACGGGCATGATCATGTCCTTGGTATAGGAATGATAAAATTCCACCGATCCCGTCAGCCTGTTCGCAAAAAATCCAAAATCGACACCCGCATTCGCCGTAGCCGTATACTCCCAGCCCAGCCCCGGATTGGGCGCCGCATTGGGATAAAGCCCCGTCGTATTGGTCGACCCGTAGTTATAAGTTTGCGTGGTAAGACTCCCCAGCGTCTGATAAGGACTTATCGACGGATTGCCCACCTGCCCATAGCTGGCGCGAACCCGCAGACTGGATAGCTTGCCGGCATTCTCCATAAACCGCTCCCGCGAGATATTCCACGCGGCCGCAGCGGAAGGGAATAGGTGATACTTGTTACCCGGAGCAAGTACGGACGACCCGTCCGAACGCATCGTTAGCGTCAGCAGGTATTTATCATTGAATGTATAGTTCAACCTTCCCATATACGAGATCAATGCCCAGGGCCGGAGACTGTTATTGTCACTGCTGTTCGTCGCCTGGAAATTAAAGCCCAGCGCCGGATTATAATACTGCGCCTGGTCCGACAACACACCCGAATAGCTGAATGTCGTATTCTGGGTACTATATTTCTGGTAGCTGTACAACCCCGTAAAATTGATCTTGTGCTTCTCCGCAATGGTCTTGTCATAGATCAGCAGATTCTCCAGCGTATAGCTCGTCGTCTCCGTGGTCGCATTCGTCGCCGTCGACTGGACACCCAGATTATTCGTCGTATTCTTCCCGTAGAAATTCCCATAGATATCCGACCTGATCTCCGCACCGCCGTTAAATCTGTATTTCAGACCCTTCCACAGATTCGCCTCGATATAGATACTGTTAAAGGTCCCCAGCCGGTGCCTGTTCTCCACAGACGCCCCCGGCAAAAAATCCGCCAGCGGATTCCACACCTGATTGGCGCTCCCCGGCAAAAAGCCGTTGATCAGCTTGCCCGTGGTGTCATAAGGCGATACCAGCGGACTAGCCCTCAGCGCCTGCCCCATCGGATTGACGTTCTCCCCCTTCGTCCTGGTAAACGTATTCAGCGAGCTCAGCCCCAGCCTGACAAAATTGCCCAGCTTCTGGTCGACACTCAGTTTTACGGTATACCGGTCAAAACCCTGACCGGGATAAACACCCAGCTCGTGATAATAACCCGCGCCGATAGCATACTGGGTATTGTCCGTTCCACCCTGCAGCCCCACCTGATGATCGGTCATGATGCCCGTGCGGTACACCAGCTTCTGCCAGTCGGTGCTCCGGCCAATCGCAATGCCCTGCCGCTCTTCCGGCGCCAGCGCGATAAACGACCCGTTGATCAGATTCGGATCGTCCGGCCCGGTGTAGACGCCAGGGTTACCGATATAGGTCGCCCATTTCTTCAACTCCAGATACTGCGGCCCGTTCATCATCGGGTATTCACCGAGCCACTTCGTAAAGCCGGCATAGCCGCTATAGCTGACGGTCGGCTTCTGTCCCGTACGCCCGCGTTTGGTAGTGACGAGGATGACGCCATTGGCGCCCCTCGATCCATAGATCGCCGTAGACGAAGCGTCCTTCAGCACTTCGACAGAAGCTACATCGTCCTGGTTGATATCGTCGATATTGCCCTGAAAAGGAATACCGTCGACGACGATCAGCGGACCGTTACCGGCCTTCACGCTACGGCTGCCCCGGATCAGGATGGACGGCGACTGGCCCGGATGGCTGCCGCCACCAGACTTCTGAATATCGATACCCGCCGCCTGCCCCTGCAGCGCCTGCGTCAGATTGGCGGAAGGCACGTCCTGGATGGCCTTTGCACTCACCGACACGATCGCGCCCGTGACCTCCGACTTGCGCCGGGTGCCGTAACCGACAACGACGATCTGGTCGAGATCGCTCCGGCTTTCCGTTAACGAGAGGTTAACGGTTCTGTCCGAGTTGCCGACTTTTATCTCCTGGACCTGATAACCTGTATGTGAAATTACCAGCACGCTGTTCCTGGCAACAGAAAGCCGGAAGCTGCCATCCTCACCAGTTGTCGTACCCTGTGTAGTCCCCTTGACTACGATCGACACACCGGGAAGAGGCGAACCTCCGGCCGTAATAATTCCGTGAACAGTAGCCCCTGGCGGAGCCTGGGCAGACAAGGCCTGCCCCATAAGCAGATAGATGGTCAGTATGCAGACACACCGCAGACTTTTCATACGTTCATTTTTAATTGAATAATAGCAATCCTTTAATCCTGCAACATCGCGAAATTTACACAGTACGGATTTTGCAGAAATTGCATTTTATTCAACTTAATTGGCGTATGACAGTCTTCAAAATTACTTCACTTCGACTTTGATAACAGTAGCCAGCGCATCGGGCATCGTCGGCGGCACATGGATCACCAGCCCATCTGCTCCATTCTCGGTATCCAGCTTCTTACCCCAGGTGATCAGCGTCGCACGACGCACTTTGCCTTTGATACCCGGCACAGTCAGCTTGCCATCGGCAGGCCACTCGAACACCGACAGATACAGTATCGTATTGCCGCCTTCCATCTTCTGTGTACAACGCCCCCACGCCAACGGCGGCAGCGGACTCGCCTTCGTGCCATAGATGGCCTCGCCATTCGTCTTCATCCAGCCCCCGATCGCCTTCAGCGCGTCGATGCTCGGCTGCGGGATCTCTCCCTCAGCAGTCGGTCCGACATTCAAAAGATAGTTGCCGCCCTTGGAAGCAATATCCACCAGATTATGGATCAGCGTAGTGGGCGTCTTCCAGTTGTGATCGGATGCCTTGAAACCCCAGGTCCCGTTCATCGTCATACAGGTCTCCCAGTCTTTGCCATCCAGCTCACTGAGATTGGGGATCTTCTGCTCGGGTGTCTTGTAGTCGCCGGGAAAATCCGGACGCTTCAGCCGGTCATTGGTAATGATATTCGGCTGCAGCGCGAGCAACGCATTCAATTTCGAAGCATACTCATCCGTCATATCGGTCGGCGTATCCCACCAGAGCACGGCCACATCGCCATAGTTGGTCAGCAGTTCCTTCACCTGCGGCACCGCCACCTTGTCGATATATTCACCCATCGTCTGCGTGGTTTGGGCAGGATCCCAATGCCCCTTGTGCTCCGCCGTATAGGCGTCGATCCGTGCGCTGTCGGGATTGGCCCAGCCTTCCGACGTCACCTTCCGCGAAGCCGCGCCGCCCGGATTATTCCAGTCCTGCGCCTGCGAATAATAAAAGCCCAGCTTCATGCCATACTTGCGGCAGGCCTCGGCCAAAGGCTTCAGCAGGTCGCGGCCATAAGGCGTTGCATCGACCACATTCCACCGGCTCGCCCTGCTGCCGAACAAAGCAAAGCCATCGTGGTGCTTCGCCGTGATTACGATATACTTCATCCCCGCGTCCTTCGCCATCTTCACCCATGCATCCGCATCATACTTCACCGGATTAAACCGGTTTGCGACCTGGTGGTACTCCGCCACCGGTATCTTCCCCCTGTTCATGATCCACTCCGCCGCCTTCCCGATAGTATGCCCGTCATACTCCCCCGCCAGCTGAGCATAAACACCCCAGTGGATGAACATACCGAACCTTGCATCCCGCCACCACGCCATCCTTGCATCAGAATTCACTTGTTGTGCCATCGCTCCACCCGAAGCCAGCAGCACGCATAAAAATAAGATCGTTAGTTTTTTCATATAATAACACCGTTATTTACTTGTTTTGAGAACGCTTCAGCGCTTCCAGATAATAGTAGTCCGCATAGTTCAGCGGCACATCCACCTCCGAATTGCTCGGCTTGCCACCCGTACTGTGCAACAATATAAACCCTTTATTGCTCCCTACCGGCGCCCTGTAGTGGTCCGTCAGGCTGACCAGCATGGCATCCGCAGCCGAACGATATTCCACTCCACGAACACTATACCCGCTCAGCTCATACAATCCCGACGCCACGATAGCAGCAGCCGACGCATCCCTCGGCTCGCCCGTCCGGACCGCGCTGTAGTCCCAGTACGGGACCCTGTCCTCCGGCAGATGCGACAGGATAAAAGAAGCAATATGCTCCGCCTGCTCCAGATACCGCGGGTCACGCGTATACCGGTAGCACATGGTATAGGCATAAAGCCCCCAGGCCTGACCCCGCGCCCAGGCCGAAGAGTCATTCGCCCCCTGCCAGGTCATCCTTCGCCTGATCTGCCCCGTCACCGTGTCATAATCCACCACATGGAACGAACTATAATCCGCCCTGTAATGATTCTTCATCGTAGTATTCGCATGCGTCACCGCTATCTTATAAAACGAAGAATCCCCCGTCAGCCTCGTCGCCTCGAACAACAGCTCCAGATTCATCATATTGTCGATGATCACTGGATACATCCACAACTCCTTGTGATGATCCCAGCTTCGGATACAGCCGATCTTCGGATTGAATCGGGTCGACAGCGTCCGCGCCGACTCGATGATAATATCACGATAGGCCGCATCCCGCGTCAGCCGCCAACCCGTTCCATAGCTGCAGAAGATCTTGAAACCCATATCGTGCGTCCCGCCATTGGTCTTCTCCACCTCCATCGGCGCCGTATAGCTCTTCGCCAGATCCTCCCACTCCTTCTTCCCCGTAAACCCATACAACATCCACAGCTCGCCCGGGAAAAACCCGCTCGTCCAGTCCTTCGATCCAACCGCCTTCAGCTGACCGTTCTCGATCGTACGCGGCGAAAAAGCCCCGCCATTATTGACTTTACGCGCAGCCAGACTATCCAGCAGCACCCTGGTCTGCGCCTCCGCATCCGCCATCACCTTCACTACATCGACCGGCGACTTCCCAAACCAGACCAGCGGATGACGCACCGGCAGATTGCGGATCACCTCCGCGCCCGAAGGCTGATGATCCAGCCGCACCCATAAATCCAGCCAGTCCTCCCGCCCCAACGCCACTCCGCCAAAAGCCAGCGCAGGCTGCGCCACCGGCCACTCGTCCCAGTGCATCACATCATGCTTGTAAGGCCATTTACTCTTATCCGCTATATAAGGGTATAAATATTCAATCCCCTTTCCGATATTCCTTCCATCCGGCGTCTGATAATGCCACAGGTCATTGCCGGGCCCCGACAACAACTGGCAAATGGTCGCCATCGCATCCAGATTGAACAACGAATACCCATAGGGCTTGGTCCGCCGCAGCTCCTGCGGAAAACTGCCGTCAGCCGCCATCTGGTTGGGCAGCAAAACAGTCTTATACCGTTCGCGGCAAAACTCCATCAACCGCACATCCCCCGTAAACTTCGCAAACGCCGACACCTGCATCACCCAGCAGGTGCCATGGTTGTTCGCCGCATTCATTTCATCCCTTCCATACGGATGAGTCGTCAGCCACATCAGATAGCGCGAGAACCAGGCCTTCACCTCCGCAAGCAATCCGGCATCGACCGCCCCGCCCATCGTTTCCAACCCCTCCACCACCTCCATCAACTGTATCGTATCGATGATGCCGATACCCCTTCCAGTCGCCCTGCCTTTGATAGCCTGCGCATACTCAAGACCCGGATTCATCATCGTCGCCGTATCGACGAACCAGGCCCGCACATGCTTCATCGCCTGCCGCGCGTACCGCGCATCACCCGTGATCCGGTAGGCGGACGCCAGCGCACCCACCACACGACTCAGCCGGATCATCGCCTCGCGGTGAGCGGTAAAATTTGCCGGATTGGTCTCGCCGTCCCGCTGAATATAGGGACTGTCGGCGGACACCGGATTCGGCCACCAGTAGTCGCCCTCCGAAAAGAAATCGTGCCGGGTCCCCGCACTGCGCGGAGAATAGCTCGCCGTAACGGTGACGGGCGACTGCTTCATCGCCCAGCCGGCCTCGGCCATCACCGGCTTCTTCAGCGCGGCCAGTAATAAGATCGGTGTTATCGGGTCCATATTAAGAGTTCTGTTTTCATTCCTTCGCTCGCCGCGCTTACGACAAAATCCTTTCCTTCCACATGGATCATCGCCACGCCATTGAATGCCTGCACCCTCCGGCTCCCCGTCGATGTCCCCAGATCATCGACTAGCCTTCCGTCCCCCGTCAGCCCCCAATGGATCCGGTTCGCCGCGTCCAGACAACGCACACCCTTCCCGTCAAGCACCTCCACCCTCACCGTGCTGTCATCCATTTTCTCCAGCCGAAGCCTCGAAGGCTTGCCCCATACCGCCGTCTGATAAACAAACCGGACACTATCTTCTACCCGGGCATCCCCCTTCCGCGCCACCACCCGAACCCAATTCTCCCCCGGCTGAAACACCAGCTTCCACCGAAGACCAGCGGCAGGGAAGTCCTGCGAATGGCGACGCCTGACACCATAGCTCTTCCCATTCAGGAACAACTCGGCTTCGGAAGCATTCGAATAGACCTTCACCATTTTCTCCTCCCCTTCCTTACCCCACCGCACCGGCCAGCTATGTCCGTAAATATGCGCCATCAGCCTGGTCGTCCAGTAAGACTGAAATACAAAATAGGCCTCCTTCTTCGTTCCATCCCTTTCGACCACCCCCTTCTGGTTGACATAGGGTACCGGATTATCCGGCCGCAGCGGCGTCGAAAAATCTTTATACACCCACTGCGCCGCCCCCGTCAGCCAGGGCATCGTCTCCTGCTCCTTCAGATGCCAGTCGATCAGATTACAGATATAGGTCTCGCTCCAGTCCCCATCCTTCGACACCCGCGCAGCCCCGCCATACAGCGAAGCATCCCCAGTGCGCTCATCCGTCCCCTGGCCCGTCCGCACACTCATCAATGCCTTGTCGGGACTTTCTGAGTGCCGCCGCGCATGACTGTCCCCACCCCACTCCATATGCAGAAAATGCGGCACCTTCTTAAACTCTTCCTCCGTCGACGACTTATACTCAGTATAGATCCCTCTATACCACCCCGCCCATATCGACGGCGAATACACATCGGGAATATCGGCGCAGAAATCGCAGCGCCGTATTGCCGTCTTACGCAGAGGGTCCAGCGCATGCGCCAGACTGTTCAGCCGCTTCATAAAATTCCGGATCGAATCCCTGCTGAACTCCGGAAAATCCCCCGGCCAGTCGTTCTCATTCCCCAAACCCCAGATGATCACCGCCGGATGATTGTAGTGCTGGTTGATCATATTGGTCATCATCCGCAACGCCTGCTGCTGATAGACCGGACCGCCAAGCCCACCCCTGCACCAGGGAATCTCCTCCCATATCAGTATCCCCAGACTATCACAAAGATTTAATATTATACGCGACTGCTGATAGTGCGCAAGACGGATAAAATTTACCCCCATCTCCTTCATCTGTATCATCTCCGCCCGCATCAGCTCTTCCGTCATCGCAGCCCCCAGACCCGCATGGTCCTCGTGGCGGTGCGTGCCGCGGATCAGCAGACGCTGACCGTTGAGAAAGAACGGACCATGGTCCCTGAATTCATAATTCCGGAAACCAAAGGAAACCCGCTTCGTATAGTCTTTTAAACTTACCTCCAAAGTATACAATACCGGATGATCCACAGACCATACCCGCGGCTCCCGCACGAAAAAACTAGTATCCCCGTCAGCCGCCTTCACCAACTTCCCCGACGGATCGATCAGCCTCACCTTCACCTGCTCAGCCACAGCCTGACTCAACAAACTCCTTACCCTCACCCGACCCTCCCTGAGCGACGGCTCCAGAACGGCATTCACCAGCACATTATCGATCCACACAGCAGGCACATACTCCAGATCCAAATACCGGTAGAGCCCCCCATACACCGTAAAATCTGACATCGAAGAGGGTATGCGCTGAACATCCCTCGAGTTATCACAACGGATGGACACCGGTACCCGGCCCCCGAACCGCCGAAACGCAGCAGTATCTTTTTCGAAGGCAGCCACGGCATCGGTAATATCCACCGTCCACTCATCATACCCCCCGACATGCGAACCCACCTTAGTAGTATATACATAGACGTCCGTACTCTGCCCCGCCCCCTCAAAATGCAGCAACACATGCCCTCCCGCATATGGATTCCTCACCTCCAGCCGCGTCCGGTACCACGCCGGCCCCTGATAATAATTGACGTCGGGGTCGACCCCGTCCCGCGCATTCACACAGTGCGGCAGACGCACCGGTTTCCAGACCGGCACACTCCCCGGGTCACCCGGCGCCACCGGCCGGACGGCCTCCCACACGCCGCCCAGATCGCCGCGAAGGAATTCCCATCCATCGTTCAGCCGGACAGACTGCTGGGCACCGGCCCCCATAAAAACAGTGGAAAATAGGAATAGACAGACAAGCTTTCGGAAACAGATCACCATGCGGAATATTAACCCGCAATAAAAGAAATATTCCCGAGAACGTACTATATCCTTTTGGCAATTCCTTCAGCTATTTTGGCATCCCCTTCCACCCGTTGGAATTTTTATTTACCTTACAACGCAGAACCAAAGCAACTGTCTTTGTCGCAGCAGGATACGACGCATAACGAACTTGCCCTGATTTCCTCCATCGCCGCGGGAGACCCCGTGGCGTTCGAACAGCTGTACCGCCGCTACAGCGGAAAAGTCTACAATTCGGTCATGGTCCATATCAAAGACGAATCAGAAGCCGAAGAACTCGTCCAGCAGGTCTTCGTCCGGCTCTGGGACCGCCGCGCCAACCTCACCGCAGTCCGGCAATTCGACGACTATTTCTTCATCCTCATCCGCAACACCGTTTTCAACTACTTCGACCGCCACTCCAGACAGGCCCGGCAGATCCGCGGCCTGGAGACGCATGCCGACGAACTGGCCGACGACGACGCCCCCGACCACCCGATCCAGGAAAAACAATACGAACAGCTGGTCCAAAAAGCTATCCACCTCCTGCCCGACCGCCAGCGACAGGTCTATCTGATGGTCAGCGGCGAGGCACTCGGCTACGACGACATCGCCCAACGCATGCAGATCTCCCGCCTTACCGCCAAGAAACATATGGAGCTGGCCCGCAAGGCGATCAGGGAATATATCAGCCGCCATTTAATTTTTTTTATCCTCGCTTACGCCGCTGCGCTTTTATTGGGGTCTTTATAGGGTAACCCCCTTTTGAATGACGGAAAAATTCCAGGAACTACTCAAAAAAATGCGGGCGGCCTTCGACAGCGCCGACAAACATCCCTCGTGGAATACCGAAAAGGAAGACGCCGTATGGGAAAAGATCAGGGCGCAGACCGTCAAACCCAGGCAACCCAAATACTTACTCCGTTGGGCTGCCGCAGCTATCATCCTCCTCGCCACTACAGTTTACCTCATATACAACCCAAAACACAATACTTCCCCGGCCGTTGCCAAATCCAATCAACCCATTTCCCCCGGCGCCAGCCGGGCCTATTTAGTGCTGGCCACAGGCCAGCATATTATACTGGACGAGGTACAAAAAGGCGCCGTCGCCACACAGGGCGGAACCAACGTGGTCAAGCTGGACAGCGGCGTGCTCGCCTATCACCCAACCTCCCCCGCCGGCGCCACCACATACAACACAGTCATCACGCCGCGCGGCGGCCAGTACCGGCTGATCCTCCCCGATGGCACAAAGGTCTGGCTCAACGCTTCCACCAGCCTTCGGTTCCCCACGGCCTTTGGCGCCGGCAGACGGGAAGTCGAACTCACCGGGGAAGCATACTTCGAAGTACGACACCTTCCCGGCCAACCCTTCACGGTTCGAACAGGCCATCACACCATCGAGGACATCGGCACCGCCTTCAACATCAACGCCTACGACGACGAACCCGTCGCAAAGGTCACGCTGACGGAAGGCGAAGCCAAAGTCAACGGCCAGCGGTCGCTCACCCTACACCCCGGACAGCAGGTACGCTGGCAGGCGGATGACCCCGAGACACTCGCGAAGGACGTGGACACCGAAGACGTACTGGCCTGGAAGAACGGCCAAATCTCCTTTATGAACCCCGATTTTTCCTGCGTCATGCGCCAGATCTCCCGGTGGTATGACGTAGACATCCGGTATACAGGGGCCGTTCCAAAAGCCCGTTTCTTCGGCATCGTCAGCCGCGGTGTTTACCTCTCGACCTTATTGGAATTCTTTGAGCACAACAATATCCATATCCGGCTGGACGGCCGGACATTGATCGTCGCTCCACAGTAAAAAACGATCGCTTAATCCAAAAACAGCCATTATGAAGTTCTACCGATCTCCGACATAACCTTTCCTTCGCAGACGAACACAAAAAACCGGAAATGTCTAGTACACACTTCCGGCCATAAATTGGGTTCACCCTGCAAAACCGGCATTCCTTTCAAAACGTGATCTCACATTAAAACCCAACTACACAAAAGTATGGAACTCCCTGTTCTGTGCCAAGGCCTGGTGGAAAAAGAGGCTTTGTGCCATTTGAAAAAAACGATGCTGATTATGAGGCTGACGGCTATTCTATTACTGGCCACTACATTACAAATATCCGCGCACGGCTACTCGCAGCAGCGCGTCACCCTGGTGTCAAAAGACATCAGCCTGGAAAAAGCCCTGCGATCGCTGCGCCAGCAAACCGGCTATTCCTTCCTCTGCAACCAGCAGATCCTCGACCGGGTCGGACATATCCGCCTCTTGCTCAGGAATTCCACCCTGCCCGAGGCGCTCACAGCCTGCCTCGACCACCTGCCTTTCGACTACTCCATCCGCGACGAAGAAAAAGTAGTCTTCATCGAAGAGAAAAAAACGCCCGACCCTCCCCGCGAGACCCCGGGCCCGGGCGGCCCGCCCAAAGACGTTTTCGGTCGCGTCGTCAATGAGAAAGGCGACGGCATCGTCAACGCCTCCGTCATGGTGGCCAGCACCAGCCGCGGCATCGTCACCGACGAAAAAGGCTATTTCCGCATCAAGGCTACCGACAACGACACACTCGTCTTCTCCTTCGTAGGCTACGAGCCGCAACGCCTCCGCGTCCCCCAAAAAGGCGACGTGATCGAGATCAACCTCAAGCCCGTTCAGGTCGCGATCTCGGAAGTCGTGGTCGTAGGCTATGGCAAACAAAAGAAGGCCAGCGTGGTCGGCGCCATCAGCACGGTAAAAGCCGAAGACCTCCAAATTCCCGGCAGCCAGCTGTCCCAGGGCTTTGCCGGCCAGGTCGCAGGCATGGTCGCCGTTCAGACCACCGGCGAACCGGGCAAGAACGCCGCTTCCTTCTGGATCCGCGGCGTGGCGACACCCGGCAATACCAACCCCCTGGTCTTCCTCGACGGCGTCGAAATATCCATCGGCGACCTCAACAATATCGACCCTGTCAACATTGAGAATTTTTCGGTCCTTAAAGACGCCTCCGCCACCGCCCTCTACGGCGCACGCGGCGCCAACGGCGTCATCCTCATCGCTACCAAAAGAGGCCGCAACCTCGCCAAACCCGTCATCACCACGATGGTAGAGAATTCCTTTGTCCAGCCGACCCAGCTGCCAAAATTCGCCGACGCCGTCACCTTTATGAACGACTACAACGAAGCCAAGTTCAACGACAACCCCAACCAGGCTCCGCAATACACCCAGGACAAGATCAACGGTACCGCCAAACACCTCGACCCCATCGCCTATCCCGACGTCGACTGGTACAAGACGCTGTTCCGCAGCTTCTCGCTCCGCCAGCACGCCAACGTCAACATCCGCGGAGGCAGCCGCAACGCCCGCTACTACATGGGCGTGTCCTACTACCGCGACGAAGGAATTCTGAAAAACCAGCCCAACAACGGGTTCAACAACAACATCAACGACCAGCGCTTCAACTTCGTCAACAACCTCACCGTCGACGTGACAAAAACCACCGAAGCCGAACTATCCATCAGCGCCGACTTCAGCCCCTATACCGGCCCCTACACTTCCGCCTCCAGCGTCTTCGTGGAAGTGATGAACAGCAACCCCGTTCACTTTCCGGTGCTTTTCCCCGCACCCGACACGGCCGGCCACCTGTACTTCGGCAACGCCACCGGAGGTTTCTCCCAGGGCTTCCCCAACCCCTACGCCGACCTCGTCAAAGGCTACACCCAGACCTTCACCTCAACCGCACTTTCAACCCTTAAGGTCAATCAAAAGCTGGACTTTTTCACCAAAGGTCTTTCCGCCAACCTGCTGGCTTCTTTCAAGAACTATACGTCCAGCACAATTCAGCGATATTATACACCCTATACCTATGTGCTTAATTCCTACAACCTCGA
>Ga0310811_10002074_pt1 | contig 24974 bp, 23 predicted proteins | sample YCmetagenome_FD_207642 | JGI IMG/M metagenome (GOLD analysis project Ga0310811, IMG submission 207642) | Soil microbial communities from experimental microcosm in Duke University, North Carolina, United States - YC | ecosystem: Engineered > Artificial ecosystem > Soil microcosm > Unclassified ... | reverse complement strand
AACACCAGGACGCCTGTCATGGCGAAGATGAGGTCGAAAACCCCCGATCGCAGGAACAGATTGGCAAGTATCGCCGCGCTCAGTCCCGCTATGGATGCCAGCACGAATTTAGCCGTCGCGGACAGATCGCAGCGCGCGCGCCATCCGATCAGTGCGATGCAAAGATAGCTGAATGCGCAGGCGAAAAAGGCGATGTCGACACTGGAAATAGCGGTAAGAAAGGCGAGGGCCACGGCTACCGCCATACCGGTCGCAGCGGAGAAGGTCAGGAAAAGCATCCAGGCGATGACGCCGCCCAAGTCCGCGACACGACGATCAAAGGCAAGGACGATCGCCGGCGGCAATGCCATCGCGGCCCAGCCCAGGACCGTCGGTGCGGTTTGGCGGAAAAGCGATCCGTACAGGCTCGGGCTGGAATAGAGCAGAGCCGCCGAGAAACCCGAGAGGATGAGGCCGCTCGCTGCAATGGTGTACATCAGCGCCGCATAGCGCGCGATCGGTGCCGTATCGGCGCGTGTCCGAAAGGGGTCGATCGTGGCCATGGGCCGGTACCTCCTGACGTCGTTTCTGCGCCGGGCGGCGACGTCGCGCGGTCCGTAATCCTTCTGATAGGGGTCGGGCGAGGGTGGGCCGGGACAAGCTTATCCTGTCACGAGTTCCGCTTCTCGTTTGGCCATCGCCGCCGCGGGAATCGCCGTCGGGCCGTCGACCCGCGCCAACGTGCGCTGAACCATGCGATGCCAGGTCAGCGCACGCCCATGGGCATAGGCCCGCGCCGCCATCCGCGCGCGCAGATCGTCGTCGGCGAGCAACGTGCCCACCGCATCCGCCATTTGCTCGACCTCGTCGAAGCCCACGAGCACGCCGCGCCCATCCGCCAGCAACTCGGTCGCATGGATATAGGGCGTCGAGACGATCGGCTTGCCCAGCGCCGAGGCGTAGGAAAGCGTACCCGAGGTGATCTGTTGCACGTTGCGATAAGGCGTCACGTAGACGTCGGCGGTCGCCAGACGATCGAGCAAGTCCGTCTCGTCGAGGAAACATTCTTCCCAAAGCACGTTTCGATCGACCCCGAGCTCGTGCGCCATGGACTTGAGCATATCGCGATATCGCTCGCCTTCGTGGGCGACGAGATGCGGGTGCGTCGCGCCGATGATGCGATATACCGCGCCGGGACATCGGGCGAGGATCGCGGGCATCGCCTGGATCATCGCCTCGATTCCCTTGCCGGGCGACAAAAGACCGAACGTCATGATCGTCTTGCGATCGGGCATTCCTAAGCGTCGTCGCGCGACGAACGGCATCACGAACTCGCGATTGGGGACGCCATGCTCGATGACCGCGACCCTGTCGGCAGGGACGCCATAGACGCGATCGAGCAGCGATCGCGCATGGTCTGCCATGACGACCAGCAGCGATGCACGCGAGGCCAGTCGTTCGAGCACCCGGCGCTGATCGGGGTCGGGCGTTTCCAGCACGGTGTGGAGCGTGACGACGACCGGTGCCGCGACGGCATCGAGCAGATCGAGCAGATAGGCGCCGGCGCGTCCGCCGTAGATGCCGTATTCGTGCTGCACCCACACCAGATCGGCGGCGCTTGCGTGGATCCGCCGGGCCGCAACGCGATAGGCTTCGCGCTCCTCCTGGTCGACTGCCATCGTGACGGCGGGCGGAAAGTCGTATTGCCGGCCTGGATCGACCATCGCGTAGACGTCGATATGTGGCGCGGGCCGCGATGCCGCCAGCGCGCCATGGACGTGCGTGGTGAAGGTCGCCAGGCCGTCGCCGACGCCCAGATATCGACCGAGCCGTCGGCTGGTGCGTCGACACGTTCATCAAACATCGCCAATCATCTCCCAGCGTCCGCTATGGCTAGGCTGCGATCGTTCCGCGCGCGATACGGGAATATACGATGCGCTATGCACCCGTTGTCGCCGCGCCGGGTACCTCTTCCAACGTCTGTTTGACCGCCGCGCGCACTGCCGCGGACAAAACGGGGAGCGGGACGTCGGCATCGATCGGGTGCCAGCCCACCGGTTCCGCTATGTGTCGGGCAGACTGAAGTTTCACGACTCCGCTGTTTGCGTCTGACGCGTCGGCCGATCGCCGTTCGACGCGCTCCAATCGCCGACGCTCGCTCGCTTCCAGCCAGCAGCCGACGAACGGCACATGGGCACGCACGGCTACCCGGGCGATCCGCAGGCGTTCCTCGTCGCCGCCAAACACCGCGTCCGCGATGACGAAGCGATTATAGGAGAGGTGGTACCGGGCATAATCGTCGAGCAGGTCGTAGACGACCCGATTGGCAAATGGGGAATAGAACGCCGGCGACAGTCGCTCCTCAGGAGGCACGCCAGCCAGGCGCTTGCGCAGCACGTCGCTGCGCAAGATGCGGGCGCCTGGAGCATCACCGAAATCCCCGCCGACCGCCCGCGCGACGGTGGATTTCCCCGTGCCCGAGAGGCCGCCGATGGCGATCAACGCGGCGTCGCCCGGCCGCATCGTCGCATCGGCGAGCTCGAAATAGAGCTTGGCCTCTGCGGCGTCCTCTGGACTCGCCGTTCGTTCCGCCGTCGCCGCCATCACATGCGCCCGCACGGTCGCGCGCAACGAGACGAACAGCGCAAGCAGCCGGACTCCGTCTTCGTCGCCCGAAACGTCGATATAGCGGTTGAACACGATATTGGCTTCGGCCCGCAGGTTCCGGTGCCAGAGATCCATCACCAGGAAAGCCAGGTCGTACAAGGTATCGGTCGTGGACAATTGCTCGTCGAACTCGAGGCAGTCGAACAGGACAGGGTCGCCGTCGATCAACGCGATGTTGGCGAGGTGGAGATCGCCATGGCAATGTCTGACCCAGCCCTTGCGTCCCCTGCTGTCGAGGATGCCGGCGTGGCGGGCGCAGGCATTGCGCTGGGCAGCGAGAAGATCGGCGATACGGCGTTCGCCGAAAACGGCGCCGAATCCGGCCAGGCTGTCGGCGTTGCCGTCGATTACGCACGCGATATCCATTGCCCCGCTCTGCCGCACAATCGGCTCTGCCTGATCGTGGAACAAGTGGATGCGATCGGCCAGGCGGATCAGCAAAGCGCTGTCCAGCTCGCCGCGCTTTGCAACGTCGCTGAGCAGCGCGTTATCGGGGAACCGGCGCATCTCCAGAATCCAGTCGACAGGCTCTCCCGCCCCATCGATGGTAAAGCCGATGTCCGTTCTCGCGATTGGATGGACCGCCAGATACATTTCGGGCGCCGTGCGCCGATTGAGCCGCAGCTCGGCCTCGAGCGCCGCCCGACGAAATTCGGAGGTCGAGAAGTCGAGATAGGGAAAACGAACCGCGCGTTTCAGCTTCCAGGCTCTGTCGCCCGCCAGAAACACGCTCGCCGCGTGCGTGTCGATGCGCCGGCACCTTCCGTCGGTCGATAGCGTACGCTCCAGGAAGTCGATGAGCGCGCTCTGCGCTTGCAACCCGTCGGCGGACGGTACGTCGTCGTCGAACGTGAAATCGTCATTGCCAGCACAGAGGATCATCGATCGCCTTTCGTCGTCGCGACTCGGCGGACTAAGGATCGCTGTCTGGGCGCGCGCGCGCACTAAGCAATGATGCTTAATCGCGATCGCGCCTCCGTCGTCGCACCGCGGCAACCGCAGAATATAGATATTTCACACCCTTGCTGCCTCGTCGCGGCCACCGGCCTATTTCGGCAGGGTCGGCCGGGTAAGGGAACTTACGAAGTGTCCGCGACCGGCAAGTCGGCGAGGTTCACACCAAGCAGTCTGAACATGGAAGGTAGGGCAATGCATGCATTAGCGATCGGTCACGCGGGCCCGGATGCCGCCGCGGCCGTCAATGGCCTTTGGAACGCGGGATATCACTCGATCATGCGTGTCGAGGAGTCCAACGACGCCGGTGCGGCTATCGCGTCTTTTCACCCGGAGCTCGTCTTCGTTCTGCCGGACGTCGCCCAGTCGGACTCGATGGCCACATTGCGGGCCATCGCGAAGGAAGCCGATGCGCCGGTTATCGTCGCGTGCGCCGGCACGGAGCGGGCGCTCGAATGCCTCGGTCCGTCGGCGGCGATCGACGGGGCCGATCTGTCGTCGCCTCGCCCAACCATCCGCATTCCGCTCGCGGCCTGATCGGATTTTTAAGCGTGATGCGTATCAATGCGGATGGCGGCTGTGCCCGGACCGGCCTTATCGGTTCACCATGACCATGACGACGTACATAGCATGACGACCAAGGTGACGAACCCGCGCGTAGGCCGCGACGTGATCCTCATCGAGGACGACGATGCGTTGCGACGCTCGCTGCAACTGCTGCTCATCGGCCAAGGCTATCACGTCCTCGCCTTTTCGCAGCCTGAGGCGGCTATCGCTTCATCGGCCTCGCTCGCTGCCGCACGCCTGGTGATCGACTATGTCCTGCCGCGTCACAACGGCATCGAGACGCTACGGATGTTTCGCGCAAAGGGCTGGCAGGGACGCGCGGTGTTGATCACGGCCTTTCATTCGCCCGGGCTACAAGATGCCGCCGCCGAGGCGGGATTTGCGGCTGTGCTTCCCAAGCCGTTCCGGACCGATGATCTGGGCCGGGCAATGGGAGACGGATGAGCGCCGGGTAGCGCTATCGTCTTCATAATAGACCATTCGCCTTTGTTCCGCGCGCGATACATGTTATCGAAGCGCTGCAATTTTGTGAGGTTGCCCGATCAATCGGGGCTATGGACGTTAGGCGGGTTTTCGCACCCGGCCGGGCCTGGGTTGGCTACGGTCTTGCGACCGTAGCGGTTGCCGTCGCGGCGCTGGTTCGGTCCGCCTTCGAGCCGTGGCTGAGCGGGCGGGGCCATTTCCAGTTCTTCACGGTGGCGATCCTTTTCGCAGCGGTGTTCGCCGGGCGGGGAGCGGCAATATTGGCGGCGCTCCTCTCTATATTGGTTGTCCGCATGCTGGGCTGGTCGAGCGGTGATTTCTGGTCGGTGGAATTGCTTGCGTTCGCCATTGCCGCCATCGCCGTCATCGGGATCGCCGGCTATGTCACCGCGTTGCGGCGCCAATCGGAAGAAAGCGAGCAGCGCGCGGCACGCCGCTTACGACGCGCCGACGATCTGGCCGAGGAGCTCAACCTGCTGATCGACGGAGCCACCGGATACGCGATCTACATGCTCGACCCGCAGGGCAATGTGACGATCTGGAACAAGGCTGACGAACGCCTCAAAGGCTGGAGCGAAAGCGAAGTCGTCGGTCGTCATTTCACGCTCTTTTACCCCGAAGCCGCGATTGCAAATGGCAAGCCTGAACACGACCTCGCCAGAGTGTGCCGGGAAGGGCGGTTCGAGGAGGAAGACTGGCGCGTTCGCAAGAATGGATCGGAATTCCTTGCGCATGTCACGATGACCGCGCTCTACGACAAGGAAGGGCAACTCAAAGGCTTCGGCAAGGTCATCCGCGACGTGACCGATCAGCGAGCCAACGAGCGCAAGCTCGGCGCCAGCGCGTCGCATGTCCGGTCTATCCTCGCGACGGTGCCCGATGCCATGGTGGTGATCGACGAAGCCGGCAAGATCCTCTCGTTCAGCAGCGCCGCCGAACAGCTGTTTGGCTATGCCGAAGCAGACGTGATCGGCTCAAACGTCAGCCGTTTGATGCCCTCGCCCGATCGCGAGCGTCACGATTCCTATCTTCGCCGCTATCTCGAAACCGGCGAACGCCGGATCATCGGCACGGGGCGCACTGTCACCGGACTGCGGCGCGACGGCACGGTCTTTCCGATGGAACTGGCGGTGGGCGAGGCGATATCCGACGGCGACCGCGTGTTTACCGGCTTCGTCCGAGATCTGACCGAGAAGCAGGCGGCAGAACAGCGCATCGAGCAATTGCGATCCGACCTCGTCCACGCTGCACGGGTGAGCGCGATGGGCACGATGGCATCGACCCTGGCCCATGAACTCAATCAGCCGATCACCGCGGTCGCCAATTTCGTGAGCGGCGTTCGCAATCCGCTCGAGGATTACAATCCGGACGATCGCGCGATGATCGATGGCGGCCTTGCCGAGGCCTATGAGGAGGCGTTGCGCGCGGGTGGGATCGTCCGCAGGCTGCGTGAATTCGTATCGCGCGGCGAAGTGGAAAAGAGCGTCGAGGATGTTCACGACTTGGTCGAGAGCGCGTCGAAACTGGCACTGATCGGCGCGCGCGAGAAGGGCGTGGAGGCGCGGTTCCGGCTGGATCCGGTCGCTCGGAACGTGCTGGTCGACAAGATCCAGATTCAGCAAGTGCTGATCAACCTCATGCGCAACGCGATCGAGGCGATGGGCAATTCCGTGAGCCGGGTGCTGACGGTGTCGTGCGTGCCCGATGAGGAGGGATTCCTGCGGGTCAGCGTTTGCGATACCGGCCCAGGTGTAGCGCCCGAAATAGCCGAAAACCTGTTTCGCGCCTTCAACAGCACCAAGAGCAGCGGGCTTGGCCTGGGGCTGTCAATCTGCCGGACGATCGTCGAGGCCAATGGGGGACGGATCTGGATGGAGCGGGCGGCTGGTGGCGGGGCCTGCTTCCACTTCACCTTGGCGCGGGCCGATCTGGAGATGGTGGAATGACCGACCGTCCTCTCGTGCACGTGGTCGACGACGAGGACGGCGTCCGGCGCGCGACGAGCTTCTTTCTGAAGACGTCGGGCTATGCGGTGCGGACCTGGGAATCGGGCGTGGCGTTCCTGAACGAGGTCCGCCATATGGAAGACGGCTGCATTCTGCTCGATGTGCGCATGCCGGAGATGGACGGGCTGGAAGTCCAGCAACAGCTCAACGACCGTGGGATCACCATGCCGGTGATCGTCCTGACCGGTCATGGCGATATCGCGATCGCGGTCAAAGCGATGAAAGCGGGGGCGGTCGACTTCCTGGAAAAGCCGTTCGAGACGGACGCGTTGGCAAAGGCGATCGCGCATGCGTTCGAACGTCTCGCGTCCTCGGCCGACATCGCCACCCGTGCCGCCGAGGCGGAGGTGGTGCTCGGTGTGCTTACCAGCCGCGAGCGCGATGTGCTGCAAGGGCTGGCGCAAGGCTTCCCCAACAAGACGATCGCTTACGATCTCGGCATTTCGCCGCGCACCGTCGAGGTACATCGTGCCAACATCATGGCCAAGCTCAAGGCGCGTAGCCTTTCCGAGGTCTTGAGGATCGCCTTTGCCGGCGGGTTGGGGGAGGCCCGGCCCTGACGCGATCGCGCTCGGACATGGCGAACGTCTTCAGGCCTTCCACGGCCGCCAGATAGAGAAGAACGAGCAGCGCGATCGTCGCCAGAATGGCCGCGCCGGGAGCCAGAAAGCCGAGAAGCCCCGCAAACGGCAGATAGGGCAGTGCCAATGCCACGGCGAGGCACGACACTGCCGACACGGCCAGCGCGGGATGCGGCCAGTCGCGCCAAAAGCGCCCGCGCGTGCGAATGACGAAGACCACGAGGATCTGCGTTGCCATTGACTCGATGAACCAGGCCGCCCGGAACGTCCCGACGTCGGAATGGAATATCCAGGTCAGCGCCACGAAGGTCGCGATGTCGAACAGCGACGACAGCGGGCCCATGATCAGGGTGAAGCGCACCAAAGCGGACATGTCCCAGCCGTGCGGGCGCGCGATCTCCGCCGGGTCCGCGCGGTCGAACGGGATACCCGTCTGGGAGAGATCGTAGAGCATGTTGTTCAGCAGGACCTGGACGGCGGTGAGCGGCAGGAACGGCAGGAAGACCGATGCCAGCGCCATCGTCAGCATGTTGCCGAAATTGGAGCTCGTCCCCATGCGGATGTATTTCATGATGTTGGCATAGGTACGCCTGCCCTCCATGACGCCATCGGCGAGCACGTTGAGATCGGGTGCGAGCAGGATCATGTCGGCTGCCTCGCGCGCGACGTCGGTGGCGCCGTCGACCGACAGTCCCACATCGGCCGCCTTGATGGCGGGCGCGTCATTGATGCCGTCACCGATAAAGCCGACAGTGTGGCCGCGCGCCTGCAGCGCCTTCACGATCCGCGACTTCTGGTCGGGCGTCACCCGCGCGTAGATGTCGATCGATTGGGCACGGGCGGCAAGCGCAGCATCGTCGAGCGCGTCGATCTCCGGGCCGGTCAGCACGCCCGCGACCGATAGCGAGAGCTGGCCGACCAGATGCTGGACGACCATGGCGGCGTCGCCGGATATCACCTTGATCCGCACACCCGTCGACTGGAGGCGGGCGACGGCACCGGTCGCGCTCGATTTGGGCGGGTCCATGAACACGCACAGGCCCAGGAACACCAGCCCGTCATCGTCGTCGGTGTCGATCCGCGCGCGTCCCTTGGCATCCTTCCAGGCGATCCCGAGCATCCGCAGGCCCTGTGCGGCATGGCGGTCATGCAGCGCCAGGATTGCCTCCCTTCGGCCCTGGTCCAGCACGCCAATCTCGCCTGCGCGATTCTCGGCGCGATCGCACAGGGCCAGGACGGTTTCGGGTGCGCCCTTGACGATCTCGATGCGGCGACCGTCCTTTTCGGCAAGGACGGATACGCGGCGGCGCCCGAAATCGAAGGGGCGCTCGTCCAGCTTGATCCATCCGTCGAGGGAATGCCCGGCGGTGTGGGCGAGGAGAGCGTCATCGAGCGGGCTCTTGAGGCCCGTTTCGAACCGCGCGTTGATCGCGGCGAATTCGGCCACTCGAGAGCAGTCGGCGCCGTCCATGCCGAGATGCCCCGTCATCGTGATATGGGCCTCGGTAAGTGTACCGGTCTTGTCGGTGCAAAGGACATCCATCTCGCCGAGGTCGTGGATCGCGGATAGCCGTTTGACGATGACCCGTGCCTTCGCCAGGCGCTGGGCTCCGCGTGCCAGCGCGATCGTCATGATCATCGGCAGGAGTTCGGGAGTCAGGCCGACGGCGAGCGCCATGGCGAATAGAAACGACTCGAGCGGCGGTCGTCGCAGCGCGAGGTGACTGAGGAGGACGAACAGCACGAGGAACAAAGTCAGCCGGACGATCAGGATGCCGAGTCGCCGGATTCCACGCTCGAACGCCGTTGGCGGCTGATCCTCGCCGAGCGCCTTAGCGATCTTGCCGAACTGGGTGTGCGCGCCGGTCCCGACGACCAGCATCGTGACCGTGCCGCCGATCATCGAACTGCCATGGAGCAGCGCGTTGGGCGCTTCGCCCATCGTCGATGTCTGTCGGGGCGCCGGACATTTCTCGACCGGATAGGGCTCGCCGGTCAGTGCCGCCTGGTTGACCTGCGTAGCATTGGCGTCGAGCACGATCCCGTCGGCCGGGACGAGATCGCCCGCCGATAGCTTGACGATATCGCCGGGCACGAGTGTTTCGACCGCCAGATCGCATGGCTCGCCGTCGCGCAGCACTGTCACCGTGAGCGCGATCGAGCGTCGCAGCGCCTCTGCAGCCGCTTCGGCACGGCGCTCCTGCACGATATCGAGTCCCGTCGACAGCAGCACGACCGCAGTGATGATGACGAAACTCGCAAGGTCTCCGGTTGCCCCGGCGACCGCGGAGGCGACGAGAAGGATCGCGACCAAAGGATTTGCCAGGCGCCGTGCGAGGTCAACGAGCAGATGGCGACGGCGCCGGTCATCGAGGCGGTTGGCACCGTAGATTTCGAGCCGCCGCGCCGCCTCGGCGGCCGACAGACCTTCGGGCTTTGCGTCGAATGCCGCGAGCGTGTCGGACGCCGGCCGATTCCAGAATTCTGGGGGCAGGTCGATCATCGGCGCTTGGCGGCGAGCCGCAATATCGACTGGAGCGGGCTAACTGGCAGGTCTTGGGAGCGGCTGGTGAGCAGATGCCGGGATTGACGATCCATGATCCAGCCTCGCGTGATCGGCGGTATGTCCGGGCATGGCGCGCTGATCGCAGCGGCCGAATCCGTTAAGCTACGTACCTCTACGAGCGTCGTGCGTTGGATTCGGTCGATAGACGCGTTCACTGAGCTGTCCTGAGCATGAACGGCCTGCGAGGGGGGCGTTTGGAGCCAGGATAATGCTTTCAGGAGCGTTCGAGATGACCTCAGGACGGATGCCGATATGCCTTCGCGCGCTGATCGTCCTCACTTGAGCGGAGCCTGGCGCAACTGGCTTTTCGGTGCCGTTCTGGCCGCCGCGTTGGTCGGCGCCGCGCTTCACTGGGGAGAGGTGAGGGACCTTGCCGACCTGGTCACACGCGCACGGCCGGCGTGGCTGGGCTTGGCGATCCTGTGCCAATTGTCGACTTATGCCGCGGTTGCCGGCGGCTGGGCACAAGTCCTCAACCGCGCGGACACGCCCCTAGGGTTGATGCCGTTGATGCGAATCGCGGTCACCAAACTCTTCGCCGATCAGGCGCTGCCGAGCGCCGGGATGGCCGGCAATTTGCTGTTGATCGATCAATTGCGCGCGCTGGGCGTCAAACGCGGGCCCGCCGTCGCCGCCCTGCTGATGACCATGATCGGCTATTATGCCGCCTATGTCGTCTTCGCAGTGGCGATGCTGATCCTGTTGTGGCTGCACGACCGGGCGACGCCGTTGATGGCCGGCGTCGTGACCTTGTTCCTGTGCGTCGCCATAGCGATTCCCTGGCTGGCGCTGTGGCTGCGCGGGCGTGGGATCAGGCCGTTGCCCGAATGGATCGAGAAGATCGGCTTTGTCCGCTCCTTGCTCGACACGGTTTCCAGGGCCCCCGGAGAGTTGTTGCGGGATCGCCGGCTCATCGGCGGCGTCACGCTCTGCAACGCGCTCGTTTTTCTAGCCGATGCCGGCACGCTGTTCGCCTGTCTGCGCGCGCTCGGCACGGCGCCGTCATTCGCGACATGTTTCATTGCCCTGATCATGGCATCGATCGTGGTGACCCTGGGTCCGATCCCCCTGGGCCTCGGGAGTTTCGAGGCGACCTCGGTTGCGACCCTGCGGCTTCTGGGCGTGCCGTTCGGGGCCGCGTTTGCCGGCACGATGCTGTTCCGCCTGTTGACGCTGTGGCTGCCGCTGCTTCCCGGTCTGGTCCTCGTGCGAGGCGCGATGAGGAAGAGAGGCGCGCACGCCGCGTCAGCCCCATTGGGGCGTCATCCCGATTGAAGCTGGCGACATTCTATCTGCGCAACCGGGCCATCTGCTCGCGGTGAGCGATATTGTGCAGAACGCTGCATATCATCCGTGCTCGCTCCTCGGCACGCGTCAGGCACTCGGCGGCATAGGCGGGAGAAAGCGGCGACACGATCGAGCCGAAATGCTCGTGCTCCGAGCTTGCGAAGCCTAGGGTCCCTTCGAGATAATAATCGAACGCCTCGCGCAAACTGTACCAGAGGCCCCTCTCGGCCAGCCATGGCATGGATGCGCCGGAGGTTGTCAGCAGGACAAACTGCTTTCCGGACAAAGCCTCTTGCGGCTTGTTGCCGTGGACAGCCTTGATACTCAGCCCGGCACCCAGCACCCGGTCGACATATCCCTTGATGATGGCGGGCGGCATGCCGAACCAGATGGGATAGACCAGGGTGATGCTGCGACTTGCCCTGACGAACGAAAGCTCGGTCTCGACGTCCGGCGACAAGTGAAACTCGGCCGCGTCCGGCCGCTCTTCGGCCTTCAAGAGCGGATCGAAGCCGATCGCATAGAGGTCGCGCGTCACGGAGCGCTGGCCACATTCGGCGACAGCGGTGGCGTAAGCGTGCGCGATCGAATGACAGAAGCTGTCCGCCGAGGGATGGCCGACCACGATCAGATGCTGGATGTCCCGGTCGGGATCCGTCTTACCGGCAAGACCGCCCTCGACGGGTTCGGCTGCGGTGCGCGTTGGTGCCTCAGGCTGCGTGCCTTTCCGGTCGACCAGATCGTCCTGCATGTCCTTGCTCCACTTCGCCGGCAAGGTAACATCGCGGGTAAAGCATGAAGCTTCGCAATATCCCGTATGACCGCGTTTTTTTCCCGGCCGCGTGCAGACGGACGGCCGGAAAAGCTGCCCTCGAAGCGAAAAGGTCGCAGGCAGCGCCTCTGGAGCACCATCCGCTCAAACCGCGGACACTGCCGGTACGGAAATGTACGAATGGTGTCCTTCGGTCCAGCGCGCGACTGTCTCTCTTCGAGTGCAGGAGGAGCAGAGGCGGCTCATCCCGGAGGAAGACATGAAGGACATTCTGGTGTTGGTCCATCACGACGCCGGCCAGGACGCCCGGCTCCGAGCGGCGGTCGATCTGGCGCGACGCCTGGGCGGGCACCTGACCTGTCTGGACGTGACCAAACTGCCGGCGACGTTCGGCACCGAATTTGCCGCCGGTGCCATGTTGCTCGAGCAGGAAAGCCGCCGCGAGCACCGCAACCGCGAGGTCGTCCAATCGTGGCTGACACGGCAAGGCGTCGCGTGGACTTGGCTGGACTGTACCGGCGGCCTGGCAAGCTCGGTGATCGACGCCGCGGGATTGGCCGATCTCATCGTCCTCAACCGGCGACTCGACGATGCGATCTGGCCCGATATGCGCGACGTCACGGCAAATGTCCTGATGCACCTGCACAATCCGATAGTCGCCATGCCTGAGGATGCGGAAGGATTCGCCTTCGAGCGCGCGCTTGTGGCCTGGGACGGGAGGCCCGCCGCCGCCGCCGCGATCCGGTCCGCCGTCCCTCTGCTGCGGCTGGCCTCCGAGGTCGAAGTCGTCATGGTCGATGATGACGCAGACGGGATCGCGAGCGACGCATTGCTCGCATATCTCCAGCGGCATGGAATCCCCGCCTCCGTCAGGATTGTCGATCGGGGCGCGCGCGACATCGCCGAGCTCATCCTGGACGCAAGCGCCCGATTCCGGGCCGATTATATCGTCATGGGCGGCTATACGCACGGCAGGGCCGCCGAACTATTCGGTGGCGTCACGCGCTCATTGTTGTCGAACAGCAAAGTGCCGCTCGTTCTCTCCCGCTAGCGCATTCAGAGCTCGATGAAGCCTCATCCGATGCGTTAAGATCCGGCCATGGGGGAAGAGCATCCTCGCGCCAGCTGCCGGGACGGCGCGGCCCTATCGCTAAAAGTCTTCAAGGGGGGCGCCGCTCGCCGCCGTCAATTGCGGCGAAGCTTGGCGACCTCCTTCGGGGTGATGCTCGATCCCTTGGCGCCGAATCTTGCGGTCACGTAATTGGCAACGGCCGCCACTTCCGCATCCGAATATGCGGCGGCAAAGCTCGGCATATAGGGACGCCCGGTCCCCGGCTGTCCTGCGCCGTTGAGGATCATCGACGCCACGTTTGCCGCGGTGGGATCGTTGACCGAACGGACGCCGGTCAGCCGTGCCTCATCGAAGATCGCTCCTGCACCCGTCCAGGCATGGCAACTGGCGCAATTGCCCTCGAACATGCGTTTGCCGACGGGATTGTCGATCGACGCCAATTTGGGCGAGGCGGGGGCAGGGCCGGCGGGCTGCGGCAACCGGTCGCTACTGATCGCGGGCACTGTGCGCAAATAGGTGACGATCGCGGCGATATCGGATGGCGTCAGCTTGGACAGGCTTAGTCCCACCGCTTCGCCCATCGGCCCCGACGCGACGCCGCGGCCCGGCGCATGGCCGGTCGATAGATAGGCTGCGATTTCGGCGTCGCTCCAGCCGCCGATGCCGCTGGTCCGGTCGCCCGTGATATTATACGCGTTCCAGCCTTCGGCCTGACCGCCCGCGAACTTGCTGCGCTGGTCCATCGCCTGCATCAGGTTGCGCGGCGTGTGGCATTCGCCGCAATGGCCCGCGGCCTCGACGAGATAGGCGCCGCGATTCCAGGCCGCATCGCGCTCGCGGATCGGGCGGAAGCGCCGGTCACTGTTGAAGAAGCTCGACCAAATGCCCATCAGCCAGCGCTGATTGAAGGGAAATCCGAACGTATTGGGCTTGTTCGCCTGCTTCACCGGGGGCAGCGAGAACAGATAGGACTTGATCGCCAGGACGTCGGCGTCGGTCAGCATTGTGTAGGAAGCATAGGGAAAAGCGGGGTAGAAGCGCGTCCCGTCCGGCGCGATGCCCTGGTGCACTGCCTTCAGGAATTGCGCGTCGGTCCATTTGCCGATCCCGGTCTCAGCATCGGGCGTAATGTTGGGGGTGTAGATCGTCCCGAACGGCAGAACGAAGGGGCGGCCGCCAGCAAATGGCTTCCCGCCCTTCGCCGTATGGCAGGCCTCGCAGTCCGCCATGCGCGTGACGTATTCGGCGCGTGCGCGCGGATCGGTCGATGCGAGTTCCGCCGGCACTCCGGTCAGCGCGGCACCGTTCGGGTAGCTGGCGAGATCGACCGCCGTACCACCCGCAAAGCTGTAGGGGCCGGGCTGGAATACCATCCGTCCGACGATCGCAGCGACCAGGACGAGGATCGCGCCCGCCAGTAGCAAGAGAGTCCGGCGCATCCTCAGGCTCCCTTCGCGATGAGCGCGCGATCGATCGGCATGCGTTTGAGCTGCACGCCGGTTGCCGCAAAGACCGCGTTGGCGACGGCCGGTTGCGTGACCACGGTGCCCGGCTCGCCGATCCCGCCCGAATTCTCATTGCTCGGCACGATATGGACTTCGATGGCCGGCATCTCGTCGATGCGAAGGACGCGATAATCGTTGAAATTGCGCTGTTCGACGCGGCCCCCGGCAAAAGTGATCTTGCCGAACAGCACGGCCGACAGCCCGAACGTAGCGCCGCCTTGGATCTGCGCCTCGAAGATATTGGGATTGATGATCTTCCCCGCATCCGCGGCGATCACCAGTCGGGTGACGCGGACGTCGCCCTGATCGGCCACCGCGACATCGGCGATCGCGGCGAGATAGCTGCCGAATGCGTTCATCATCGCGATTCCGCGTCCGCGCCGGGCACCGAACGGAGATGCCGGCGGCGCCGTGCCCCAGCCGGCCTTTTCCGCCGCGAGGTTCAACGCACCCAGGGCGCGCAGGTTCTTCTCCAGCAGGCGGCGGCGGAAGGCGAGCGGATCGGTCCCGGTTTTGCTCGCGATCAGATCGATGAAACATTCCATCGCGAAGATGGTCCCGTTCGGGCCGACGCCGCGCAGGAATTGCACCGGCACCGCGCTTTCATGGCGGATATATTCGACCAGCCGGTCGCCGACCGCATAAGGGACCTCCGCCGCACCATCGACCGCGTCCGAGTCGATGCCGTCCTTGAACGCGAGCGGGAGCCAATGCGCCATGACCGACCCGCCGGTCACGCGGTGATGCCAGGCCGTGATGCGCCCATCCTCTACCCGAGCTTTCAACCGCTCATGATAAAGCGGGCGGTAGAGCTGCTGGCGGATATCCTCCTCGCGCGACCAGATCACCTTGACCGGCCCGTCGACATGCGCGGCGATCCGCACCGCCTTGATCACGCCGTCGACTTCGAGCCGGCGGCCGAATCCGCCACCGATCAGATGGTTGTTGACCGTCACCTTCTCGGGCGCGATGCCCAAGACCTTGGCCGCGCCCGCCTGCGCGAAGCCGGGGACCTGCGTGCCGGTCCAGACTTCGCAGGCGCCGCCCTGCACATGCACGGTGCAGTTGGTCATCTCCATCGGCGCATGTGCGAGATAGGGCAGCTCGTAGCTCTCCTCGAAGACGGTGCCCTGCTTGAGCTTCGCGAGGGCGTCGCCTTCCTTCTTGGCGACGGCGCCCTGGCCTTGCGATGCCTTTTCCAGGCCGGACCAGAGCTGCGCCTGATCGAGCCCGGCATTGGCGCCCGGCGCCCAGTCGATGGCGAGCGCGTTCAGGCCCTGCATCGCCGCCCAGCTATTGTCCGCCACGACGGCGACGAGATCGTCGAGCACTACCACCTGCCGGACGCCGGGGACGGCGAGCGCGGGCGCCTGATCAACCTTGGCCAGTTTGCCACCAAGCACGGGCGAGGACCGCAATGTCGCGAACCTCATCCCCGGCAGCATCACGTCGATGCCGTACACGGTCTTGCCGATCGCCTTGTCGGGCGTATCGATGCGATGCACCGGCTTGCCGATCAGGCGGAATCGCGAAGGGTCCTTGAGCGTCACCTCCGTTGGCGGCTTCAGGCTAGCGGCGGCATTGGCCACCTCGCCATAGCGAAGCGACCGGCCGCTCGGCGCATGCGCGATGACGCCGTTCTCGGTCGTCAGGCTCGCGGCATCGACCTGCCAGCGCGCGGCGGCGGCGGCGACCAGCATGGCGCGCGCGGTGGCGCCGGCTTTGCGAAGCGGGCCGCTCCACGCCATGGTCGTGGTCGAGCCGCCGGTCGCCTGGACGACGAAGATCGGGTTGCCGTAATTGGCCTGGTCCGGCGGGGCATGCGCGGCGATCACCTTGTCGAGCGCGACGTCCAGCTCGTCGGCGATGCACTGCGCCTGCGAAGTATAGACGCCCTGGCCCATTTCGACCGCGGGCAAGGTGAAGGTGATCCGGTCATCGGGCGCGATATGGATATAAGCGTTGAACCGCTGCCCGGTCGCGACCGGTTCGGGATTGCTCACCGGTGCCGCGCGCGCCGCGCCCCAAGGAAAGTCGATCGCGATCATCAATCCGGCCGTGACGGCGCCGCCATAAAGGACGGCCCGGCGCGTCAGGCCTTCGGACTCAGGAACGGGCGGCATGCTTGATCCCCTCGCGGATGCGCACATAGGTTCCGCAACGGCAGATATTGCCCGCCATCGCCGCATCGATATCGGAATCGTCCGGCGCAGGATTGCTGGCCAGCAAGGCTGCCGCCGACATGATCTGTCCCGGCTGGCAATAGCCGCACTGGATGACCTCCAGGTCGATCCACGCCTTCTGGATCTTCGCGCCGGCCGAAGTGTTCCCGACTCCCTCGATCGTCGTGATCGCCCGGTCGCCGACACGCCCGGCGGGCAATTGGCAGGAGCGGACCGCGACCCCGTCGAGATGGACCGTGCAGGCGCCGCATTGGGCGATGCCGCAGCCGAACTTGGTGCCGGTCATCCCCAGGACGTCGCGCAATACCCATAGCAGCGGCATGTCAGGCGGCACGTCGGCCTGATGCTTCTCACCGTTGATCGTGAATTCGAGCATTCGGCCGCCTTTCGCATACCCGATGATGCGAAACACCCGGAACCGGAGGCCCCCTCCGTTCGGGCGCGCGCATCAACGCCAATTCGAAAACTGTTTCGGAAGCATATCATCTTCTAGGCGGGGCGTGAGAGAATATTTCTCTTCTGAATGTGCGTCGGCACCGCCGCGTCGAGCGGATTTCGCTTAGAGTCAGTCCCGTCCTAGGAGTTGTTATTCTACTGGAAATTGGTGGACGCACTAGGGCTCGAACCTAGGACCCGCTGATTAAGAGTTTGGATTAGCCAGTGTTAGCAGACGTTAGCACTAGTTCTCGTAAGTACATCTTTCATTGAAATTATTCGACAAAAGCCTCGGAGACGTCAGGCGTAGGTTATCGTAGGTTCGTGCCACCTTCTTACGGGCAACTTACGAGGTAATTATTCATGCCGCAGCTCAAACTGACGCAGACCAACATCGACCGTGTGGCTAAGCCCGGCGGCAAAACCGATGTGCTTTACTGGGATACGAGCACCAAAGGCTTTGGTCTGCGGGTTACTCCAACGGGGCTTTCCAAGTTTATCGCACAAGGTCGGGTGCGTGGCACCAAAACCGACGTTCGGCTTACCATTGGCAGCTACGGCGCTTGGACCCTTGATCAGGCACGGCGGAAGGCCGACGAATATCGGCACCAGTTTGAGCAGGGCATCGACCCCCGGGAGGTTGCGCGTCAACAGAAGGCGCTTGGCGTCACGCTGCAAGAGGTGTGCGATGCCTATGTCGGTCGTCCCGACAAGCTCAAAGCTAGCACCGCGGCCGAGTACCGGCGACACGTCGAGAAGGCGTTTGCGAAGTGGGCCAAGTTACCGATCGCGTCCATCACACGCGACATGGTGCAGGAGCGGCACCGCGAACTGGTCGAGCGGGGGCTGGAGGGTAAGAAGGGCGCGCCAGCCAGCGCCAATGCGGCGATGGTGACCCTACGAATCCTCATGAACTTCGCCATCGACGAATATCGGCGGGCGGATGGCGAGCCTATCATCGCGCACAATCCGGTCAGCGCGCTCAAGCGCCATTGGGCGAAGCTGGGGACGCGAACCGAGCGCTATATCGACAAGAGCCAGGTCGGCGTGGTTTGGAACAAGCTCCAGGAGGCAAGGACCAACCCCAAGAACCGCGATGCTCTTGCCGGAATCGATCTAACAATCTTTCTCTTGTTGACCGGCGCGCGTCGCGACGAAGCTGCGGCGCTGACATGGGATCGCGTACATATTGATGACCACGAACATGCTAACTCCCGCTGGCATCTAACCGAGCGCAAGCGCGGTGCGCCTATTTGGCTGCCGCTGTCGTCGCAGGCAGTCGCGTTGCTCAGCGCGCGCCCGCGTCGGAAACGAGAGGACGGCACGGAAAGCCCGTTCGTGTTCCCCTCGTGGAGCAAGGCAGGCCGGATCATGGACGCTCGCAGCGCCATGGAGACGGTCAGCGAGATCGTGGGCAAGCACCTGTCTCTTCATGATCTTCGCAGGACGTTCAGCAACATTGCTATGCGCGAGTGCCGTGTGGAGAAATTCCGTGTGGACCTTCTAACCGGGCACCAACCAGCGCAGGACGACGTAACCGCTCGCAACTACCTGGACTTGACCAACCTGGGCTGGCTGCATCCAGAAGCGCAGCAGATCGGGGATTGGATCGAGCAGCAGGGCAGGGTTGCCGCGGCACAGGCAAACGGTGCCAACGTTGTGGCGCTTCGGGCATAGCGCCGTCGCACCGGACGAGCGCCGTCTGGCCCTGACCGGCCCCGCGCCTTTCCCAGGGTAGCGGGGCCTTGCTTTGCGCGCTGTAGCCCGCCCTATTTGCGCTCGGGCGCCGCCTCGCGGACGAACGGGTCGATCCCGCTGGCCTCCTTCTTGAGCCGCTCCCACTCGTCCTTGAAAATCTTACTTGCCACCTTCTTCACCGCCTCTTCCTGGCCATCATGCGATGAATAGTGGTGCAGGGCTGCGACGAGCGCCTTATGGTCATCCTCGGCGTCGGGACCCGTCCATTTGAGGCGCATCTCGATCCGAGCAAGAATGCGTTCCTTGTTGACCAGCGTTTCCATCTGCTCTGCGTGCGTTGGCTCGGAGACGTTCCGTATGTGGGCCAGAGTTGCACGATGAGCATCTAGCTTCCGCAAGGATATATACTCGGCAACATCGTCGCGGATTGCGTCAATCCACTTTTGGCGATTGGCGCTGACCACTGCCGCCCGCGCCGTGCGAGCGCCCGTGTTGATCTGGGCGCGAATGGCATCAGTCGCGTTCCAGCGATTTATGAGGACCGCGCCCCACGAGCCAGCGGCGGCCAGCAGGGCGATCCCGGCAGAGATTATGGAGATGGTTTCAGCGGTCATTAGCCAGACCTAACACCTGCACCAGCGACAGCAAAATAGCGCTTGCGTGACGAACTCGCTCAACCGTAACGTATGAGCCTAGCCTGTTTCGATCAGGCTGCACGTACCAGCGAGTCTGCATGGGCAAGGCGTTGGGGAGCTCGGCTCCAGTGTGGTGAGATCGGAGCGATAGTAGCGGGCCATGGGGCAGCGGCTGGCGTCGGGAGAACCGACGTATTTCCATGCCCGGACCGTTACCATGCATCTCCTCAACAACGCCCAAGCCGCGTCTTTGCTCGGCATCGCCCCAAATACTTTGAAATTTTGGAGGCACCGGGGCCGTGGCCCCACCTTCGTCAAGCTTGGTGACTCACCGCAGGCTGGAGTCGCCTACGACGAGGCGGACGTGATCGCTTGGCGAGACGCCCGCAAGTTCGGCAGCACCAGCGCATACAGCCCTGCGGCCCAAACCAACGTCAAAGCAGACATCAGACGGACGGCGGACCTACGTCGCTGATCTAGGGTGTGATTTTGCACATTCGCGGTGCGTCGGAAGACGACCGTCAGTCTCCCAATAGAAAAGCGGCGGGACGCACCAACATCCCGCCGCTTCATCAGAAAGCGTATCAAGCAATGGCACGTATACCAGCCGGCTGTAGCTCCGCGCAAGAAACTGTTTGCGTACATCTTATCGGAGGAGGTGCGCACCATGGCTGACCTCTCCGGGTTCTTTACCGACGCGCCCACTGAGGTGCACAAGCTGCCGAAGCCGAGGCCTCTCTTTCAAGATGTGCGCCCTGAGCCTTATCCGCTAGAAGCTCTACCTCCGCTAATCCGCAATGCCGTCCGGGAGGCTGCCAGCTATATCCAGGCGCCACACGCACTAATTGCGGCGAGTGCATTGGCAGCCGTCTCGACCGCCGTCCAAACCCGCTTCAGCGTGCAACGGGACGCTGCCCTCTCTGGCCCGGCAACGCTCTATCTCCTTACTGTCGCGGAGAGCGGCGAGCGAAAGTCCACCGTCGATAAGCTATTCACCAGCCCCATTCGCGAGTGGGAAGCCGCGCAGCGCAAGCTGATGAAGGAGCGGCGTGCAAAATACGAAGCTCAAAAAGAGGATTGGGAGCGCCAGGGCGAAGAATTGAGGCACAACATCGACAGCGGTTTTCTGGCGGCCCAGCTAGGCACAGAGTCCGACCCGCGTGTCATCCACCGATTGGCAGAGCCGAAAGCCCCCCGGTTGGTGCGTCTGCTACGGGGCGACGACACACCCGAGGCGCTCGCCGTCGCGCTTGCGGACTACCCGAGTGCCTCCATTATCAGCGCCGAGGCAGGAACCATCTTCGGTTCCCACGGCATGAATGCGGAGGCCGTCACCCGAAACTTGGCGCAGGCAAACACAATGTGGGACGGTGGTGTCATCCATCGAGATCGCATCTCCAGCGGAGAGGTGCAAGTCGAAGGAATGAAGGTGACGATGGGTCTCCAGGTGCAGCCTCTAGTTCTGGATGCCTTTGTCCAGAAGACGGGTGGCTTGGCGAAAGGCATCGGGTATTTTGCTCGGTTCCTGTTCTGCCGACCGGAGTCCACCCAAGGCGAGCGGTTCTACGTCCAACCCCCAGCGGAGCAGCCCGCGCGCGCTGCCTTCTGCAATCGTATGACCACGCTTCTAAGCTCCGAGGCGGCTTTCGACGAGTTCGACCGGCTCATCGCACATTTCGTACGGTTCGATACTCGCGCGCAGGAGACGTGGATTCTTTTTCACGACGAAGTTGAGCAGTATATCGGTGGCGACGGCGAATATTCAGGCATTCGGGACGTGGCGAGCAAGGCCGCGGACAACGCCGCCCGCCTAGCGTGCTGCCTTCACGTTTTTGCCGGCGATCCAGACCAGCCAATCGATCATCAGACCATGGCAGGGGCCTGCAAACTCATGCGCTGGTACTTGAGCGAAGCCGTCCGGTTCGCCCGCATTTCCGACGCTGCCCCCGAAATTGCGGATGCCCAACTGCTGGAGGAATGGCTGGTACAGGAAGTAAAGAAGCGACTACGCGCAGAGGCTAACCCGCTGGTTTCGGTGAACGACGTGCGAAGGCTGGGTCCAAACAAACTGCGAGAGGCCCGCACCAAGAAGTTGGACGAAGCACTAGAGTTGCTCGCGGATCACCACAGAATTTTGATTACCAAGCGCACCGGCAGAAAAGGGGCAGACATTACTCTTCGGGCCGAGGTGCTGAACGAATATAGCCAATGACCCGCTATCGTCGCAGATCGTCGCAACCGAAAGCGGGGCTGGCGCGACGATCGTCGCAAGTAATAACCACGCATTTCCGGGCTTTTCTCGCAATCGTCGCAATCGTCGCAGTTGCGACACCCAGGTTCCGAGCCAGGGTAGCAAAAGTAGCGTCGCTAACCGACGAATATTATAACTATTCCTCCTCCTTTAGCGCCGAAAAACACGGCCGAGCCGCTGGCATGCGCCAAACCCGCGACGATTGCGACGATAGCCCGTCAGCCCGCAGAAAACTGCGGTTTTCACGGTCGCGGTTGCCTGCGACGCACAGCGACAATTGCGACTATCGGCCCACGGCCGTTCGGCCAGTCTTGTGGTCATCAACCGCCCACCGGGCTGCTCCAACAAATACCTAATCAGTGGGAGGAAGGTACGTGAAGTGATGCAAGCAGTTGTTTCTAAAAGAAAACACGAGCGTGAAGTATGGTGGACTTGGTAAATAACAGCGCATCGTAAGTAATCACACTCGGGAGCGCGCCGTGTCCGATGAAGTTGATAGCCGGGTCTCGCCCGCCCTGCACCCGCTCAACGTCCAGCAGATCGAAGGCTATTCGAACGAGACGGCGCCGTTCCTTGCACCAACGGAAGCCGCCTTTCGCCTGGCGTATGAGGCGTGCCGCGACGTTCATAATGCACGGGAACTTGCCGCGCGGAACCCGGCGTGGACTGAGGGCAACCAGATTATCATGACGGACGCCTTGGCCCGCAAATATCTCGACCGCGTGACCAGGACATTCGACATTACGCGGGGGCGTCTAGCCGAGGGTGTGGGGTCGCTCGAGCGTGACCTCAGCGCGCCGGTGGCAAGCAAGGCGTCGCTTCAGATCGCACAAGAAATCCGGGCTCACTGCAAAGCATTGCCGTCCGGAGCCGACCGGATGACCTTCGTACGAGACCTCATCGCCACCGGCGACGAATTATCCGCGTCCGCGATCCTGGGTGGCCCAGCCTTTCTATCGGGCCTCACGGTCGAGCAATCAGCGCTTTTCACGCGCATGTATCACGAGAAGAGCTCGCCGGCCGTTGCGGCCCGGGTCAGCGCGATGAAGGCTGCGATGGCGCTGATCGAGCGCAACGCGCCGATAGTCTTCAAGGAGTTCGAAAAGGCGGTCGGCTGCCCCGCACATAAAGCCAAGGCTCTTCGCGAAGCAGACACCGCTGCTCAGAAGGCCATGGTGATGCGCGATCTGGCCTGAGCCTGTTCCCCTCCTGTTGAGATCAGACTTCCATGAACGACGTAACGCAACCAGCCTGGATGAAGGAATTTGTCCCGACGCCCGCTCCGCAGGGGCACCGATGGGTGAAGGGACAGAGTGGCAATCCGAAGGGACGCCCGCCAGGGCGGCCGGACGCGCGCACCAAGGTGACGCAGGCGCTGATGGGCGACGCGCCCGCGATCGCGCGTGTTGTGATTGACGCGGCGCTCGAAGGTGATCTGCAAGCCTGCAATATCGTCCTTTCGCGGATCGCCCCGGCACTCAAGGCTCAGGCCGAGCGGGTCGCCTTCGACTTCGACGCAACGGCTCCGCTGACTCAGCAGATCGAGGCCGTTTTGGAGGCCATCGCAACCGGCGCAGTCGCGCCGGACGTTGGGCGCGAGATCATCTCAGCTTTGGGGACGTTGGCTGACGCACGAGCGGTGGCCGACCTCGAAGCGCGGATCATAACCTTGGAGGCCAAGCAGATATGACCACACTTCACAGTCGAAACGGCAACTGCGTTGCTGCACTTCAACCGGCGCTGGGCGACCTCTTTGTGGTCACCTTGCTGGGCGGCAAGGTTGTGTCCATCCGGCCAACCGACGAATACGAGCAGGCGCTAGGGTTGGCGCAGGCGTTTGCAGACGAGGCCGCCGGTCCCGATGGGCGCCCTTACACGGTCAAGGTCCACGGGATGTCGTTGGCCGAATTGCTCGCGTTCAAGAGCATCAGCCGTGAGGATTTCGCTGTCGGGTTGGCAGAGCAGGGTGCGGAATTGCGGACGATAGCCGAACGAACCTGCAAGGAAGTCCTTTTGTCTTCGAATGACGCGGCCGTACGACGCGACGCCTTCGATCTTTTATCGAGTATGGGAGTAATGCGGGATGGCCACTGATCCGCAATTTGGTGAGCGGGAGAACAACGCTCCGACCGTGGAGATGCTCAATCGCCTTTTTGATCGCGGCGTCGAGGACTTTATCCGACGGCGCGAAGCTGAGCAGCGGGAAAAGGAGTGGCCACGCGATGTGGAGCAGCTATTGGCCGCGCTAGTCGAGCAGGCGGCGACCTACGGCGCGCGTATCGCTGCGCTAGAGGCGCGACTGGGCGAGCGTCCGGCCTAATTTGCTGTGGCGGGGGTGCGGAACATGCTGGCGCGCGTACAGCGCCTGGAGCAGGCCCGCAGGCCGCCGCTATCGCCATTTGAGTTGGCATTCGGCTCCTTGGAGGCTTGGGAAGCAAAATGTCATGCGGGCATTAGTGCGGGCATGCTCGATAGCAACGACATGCCTGTGGTGATGATGGCGGTGCGTCGCTGGCATCATGATGGCGTCTGGGTATCGTGACACCCTAGCGCGCCAGCAGATCCGCAGGCTCTCGACCTAAGGCCGCAGCAATCCTTGCGAGCACGAGCACTGATGGGTTGCGTGTCCCGCGCTCGATGCCACCGACGTAGGTTAGATCAATTTCGGCCGCGAATGCGAGTTGCTCTTGGGTCAGCTTCGCTTCTGTCCTCAGGCGGCGAACATTTCCACCAACGATCGCGCGCCAATCTAGCATGGCGGAGAACAAGGTCTATCGAGACTATATTCTCTAGGGACTATAGTCCCTATCACGTGGGCGCATTAGGTTGCTCGCGGGAGGATGTGATGAGACTTTCAAGATTTTTGCCGATCGCTGCGCTCTGCCCGGCGATGCTCTGGGCTCAGGGCGTGGCGCTCACGCCGCAAGAGCGCGCGATAGGCGAGGCCGAGGTTTCAATCGCTGCTCGCTATTTCGCCGATTCCTTGCGCGAGCCCTCGTCTGCGGTCTTCAGGAACGTCTTTATCGGTAAACGACCCATTCCGACTCCTAAGTCTAAGATAGTCGTTTGTGGTGAGGTAAATGCCCGGAATGGCTTCGGCGGGATGACGGGATTCCAAGCCTTCATCGTCTCTGGCGACAGTGTGTATGTCGGTAAAGTGATCGGGCTGAGCGTCTACGAGACTTGCCGCACCGACCGGGTGTTCGATACCCGCGACTATTCCGCCGATTTGCAAGATGGGCTGCGCGGGGCTGCAAAGTAACGATAGGTGCGGTGAACTGTGGCAAGCTCGCCACAGTTTGTACGAAAGATGTTCCAGGAGAACAAAGCAAG
>Ga0310811_10002073_pt1 | contig 24983 bp, 29 predicted proteins | sample YCmetagenome_FD_207642 | JGI IMG/M metagenome (GOLD analysis project Ga0310811, IMG submission 207642) | Soil microbial communities from experimental microcosm in Duke University, North Carolina, United States - YC | ecosystem: Engineered > Artificial ecosystem > Soil microcosm > Unclassified ... | reverse complement strand
GATGATGAACCACCTGGTGTACAAGTGATGGGACGAGGCTTATCGTCGTGATACGGTATCTAGTCGCGACCCAAACATAAATATCAGTAGCAGAGCACATGGACTGCACTTACTTCGGGATAGTGTCGAAAAATAAATTGATATCCCACTTCGGTAGCATGATTATTGTGGAGCGCTCGAGGAAGTTGTAAAAACTGGTCGTGTACAAGCCGTACGAGTGGTAGACAGGAAGGACACAGAAGTAGACTTTAATCCCATCAGGGGTGTCCCACACAGGTGGCTGGCGAAGGGTTGGGATGACAAGAAAGTAGCATCGGATGGATACATACCTCTTCGATTTTAGCCATCTCCATACCGTGTAACATCACTCCTAGGGTGGCATGGATGATATTTCCGTGAGATAGCATGACGGCTGTATGATGAAATCAGAAATGCTGCATATGGCGTGCCCATGCTTCTGCGATAAAAAGCTGAAAAAGATATATACCTTTGGGTGGACCGCTTGTCCCACTGGAAAAGACCAGGAAGGCCAGAGTGTCCTTAATAGCATGACGGACTGGCAACCGTGGAATGCTGTTCTTGCGAGCAGAGGAAACGAGTTGATCGTAGCTTGTGTAACCATCACGTTCTCCTTCTAGGATGTAGATGTGATCTTCGGGGAGACCTGAGGTTAGGGCGAGTGACAGCAATGATGGACTGGTAAAAATCCTAGTCGCCTGCGCTACCGAATTGACAAGTTTGAACTCGTGGGGTGTAGAGTACGATGAGAACAGCGCAAATGGGACTGTGATAGCTAGCAGCGAATGCACCAAAGCTATATATTCCTAACAAAATGAGCTTATTCGCTTTACCAGCTCAGTGCAGGAAGATGCAACACACTGGGCAGTTCTCGCTCAGAATGCCTACAAGCTCTCCATTCTCTGGATGAAGACCTAGGCCACCTTGCGTCACATCAGCACCTAGTGCAGTAGCACCATCGCGGACACGCTCGACAAACTCCCTGAATGAACGCCGCTGGCCAGTAGCCGCATTCACGAACAAAGTGTAATCTGACCAATCCTGCTGGTCAGGCCGGTCGAAGAGAAAGTGGTGAATGTTTGATTCAGGGACCTTTGGCAGGTCAGGGAAGAGTGACTTGTAGTACATAGTAGTACTTGACCACCAATATGGCGCGAGGCTTCCGTAGTGCTATGGCTGACTCCTGGGAATATGAAAATGACCTGTGATTGGCCTGGCCATTTGTACGGTGATAGATGGAACTGGACTCGTGCGTTTGTGGTTAGCATACATGCAGTGTTCAATGCGCATGACCAGTTTATGTTGGCCGCATCATGCCGGTATTCTGAACCTTTTTACTTACCTAATGGCAAACTTGCGACTGCGGAGGGATTTCCATAGCTAGCTAGGTCAGCTACATACAAGGGAGCGCGGCTGTCTGGCTTTCCATACAACTTGAACACTTGTAGAAGGTTGCTGCCGGCGAAGCTCGGAGTGTTCATTTGGCCAGCACTAAGGTTGCCTCTGTGTTCGGGGCTGTGGTACTGTACACGCACGTGAGTGAATCACGTAATCACATGACTTACATAATGGCAAACTTACGACTGCGAAGGAATTTCCATAGCTACATCAGTGAACCGGTGAACAAATGATAAGGTTATTTAAAGCGATATATTGTAAACCATCACAAAAATCTGCGTAAATCTGCTGCCTGCTTTCACATGGGAATGTTTGTCATTATCGAGGAAAGACCAATTTGTGAGCACACTAGCCCATTGGTATTATTTACTCCATGTCCTTTTTAACTTGAATGGATCCAGCACAAAATAAAGCGGCATAAGTTCAAGAAGAAAATTATGAACCAAGACTCAGAGGGAAAAGGAAGGAGGTTGGAATGCGTCAAGGCGAAAGACTCTTTGACGACGCTCAATAGTGGTGCGGATTTGTGTCGTTTGGTCTTCAAGAAGTATCTCGCTGCTAGAGGAGGATGACTTGTATCCACATTTGATTTGCTCGAGGACGAAACATAGGTACAGGCTCATGAAGTCAACTACGGACCCAGACTCGGAGGAGAAGTGATGGTGGTTGGAAGGCGTCAAGGTGAAGGACAGTTTGATGACGCTCGACAGTGGTATGGATTTGTGTATTTGGTCCTCAAGAAAGCGTTTCGCTGCTAGCGGAAGACGACTATCACTTGGATTTGACCCACTCCGGGGTAAAAATAGGAGCTTATGATAAAACACTACAATCACAACAGTCTTGCAATGATCTCATGTTTATTTGCTGACCGTAGATCAGGACATTATAGTATGTGGAGCGCAGCCAATGTCACCAGTGTTAGCACAGCAGGTATTACTTCTCATTGTACAGATACATCAATCCATTGCAGAGGGGATTGGAATGTGTCAAGGTGAAAGACACTTCGGTGACGCTCAGTAGTGAAGCGGATTCGTACTGTTTGGTCTTCAAGAAGTACATTACTACTAGTGATCCATGACTATCACTTACATCCAACTTGTTCGAGGACGAAAAGTGTGAGTCCATGATGAAACAAAACAATAACAGGAAAGTCCTGCGACGCATTTCATGTTTGTTTACTGACCTTCGCTCAGATCAGTATAGCACGTGAAGCGCAGTCAATACTACCAATGTTACCACAGTAAGTAGTACTTCTCAATGTACATATATATCAGTCCATCGCCGATGGTCGCGAGTTATCAAGCGGGAACCTTCTGGAACACAATGATACATCGGATTATTACTTTGGGCGGTATCAAAACTGTAGAATGGTTGATTGATATCAGAGGTTTGGCGGTGGGGGCGATGTTTGGATATGATCAGAGTTATGACACAGCATTGCTAGCATACGCAGTGGCGGTGTTACATTGTAATATCATGCCATCTTTGGCATGTTTACAACACCACTTTCTGTCGGCCTTTTGGTCCGAAACTTCTGGAGACTTCGTCGACTACCAAGCTACCTAATGGGTAACTGAAGGCAACTTAAGCTTCGTCATCAAGCATCCTCCAAACGTATTTCGAAAATAACTTAGAGCACGGTTTTCCGCACTGCTCTTTTGTTTCCGCATTAAATGCAAGGTCATTCTCCTTCACTAGACGGGTAATTTGCATTCTATATCAACGGTCCGAGAAGTTGGAGAGTTCTTTAGTCTGTGGGAGTGATTTGCGGAACGTAGGATTGGTCAGTATCATGATAAATGATTGTATATCATAGACAAATCAATATGTCGCTCCATCGGCTACATGAACATCCTACCTTTTTGCAAAATGATCAAACAGAAGTCTTCCGTTTGATAATCCAGTTATCCACAACATGAATGTAAGTCCTAAAATCGCTAATCTCAAACACTGTTGTGGATTCTGTCTCTCATGCATAGAAAATCATCAATGCAATCTTAGGTGAAGTAGTGAGTAGTACCTGTCATTTCTTTCATATAATCAGTTTGTTCGCAATAAAAAATGGAATTTCTAAAATCACCAATCTGGAACACAGTTGTGCCATCATGCCGTATAAAGGGCATATTGTCATGATAACAGCGAGTGCCGTTCATTCACAAGTGATCTTGTTCTATTCCATTTTCAGAAAATCAATATATTTTTCTTGTTGTGCGCAGCACTGTAATCATATATACCCATCAGAAAATCTGCACATTTTGCTCAAATTCAGGATATCCATCCAATGTTCGTCATATGCAGATTCATCCATGGCATGAGAAAATCAATGGCAGACACAATAGAAGCATCATGATAACATTGGCAACAGAAATAATACTGAGTAAGGACGGGTACTAAGACACAGCGAGAAAAAGATCAAGAGTCGGAGTCAAATGTGGCACCCTCCATCGCCAGTCTCTGGGCAGCAAGCGCGCTGACAGACATTCGGGAAATGACGTCTGACGTCAAGTCCTGCCGATGGTTTGTTCCAAAGACTTTTCTGCACAGTTTAATTAGCGGCCTGGGCTAGTCATTGACAATCACGCACTTACCTTGTCCACCACTCAAGGAGCTCACTGATCCTGGTTCTCGCAGCTGGACCCGGAACATCCTCAAAGAAATCTACAATATTGTTCCAGAACATCTGGTAGTCAAAATCTCCATCTACGGTGCGCCACGAAGTGATGCTCGAAAGAGCGAATCGGATCTGCAAAATTCGATATCAACTTCAAAGTCATAGGTAAGCATCAATGCCTACTTGGCAAGCTGCATATGCAATTGCGCGAGCAGTCACCTTCCTCATGCCTATGATAGAGGCAACGCATGTTTTCACTTTGGTTTGATCCGACTGTCTCTGGGCACGTCGGTTGTTCTCGATTATATCGGCGCCTTCACCTTCACCATCTACCTCATTAGCAGAGGATGGGGAGGTAAAGATAGCTTTAAACCCCTGAAATTCGATGAGACACGATTCGGTTAGAGAAATCAGGATGCTCACCATCACTAACAACTTTGACTTCATGAGACCGTGCTCCAAATTGTTGGCATCAGCTTCGCAGTTCTGATACATAAAAAGAGGCCATGAATTTTCGGAGACAATGAAAGCAGTAGTGCGATCACGAATACCAGCTCTGATGCTGGATTGCATATCAGCAACATCAAGTAACGAAGACCATTGGGGCCACACATACACCGGATCTTCCCAGCTCCATTCCGCCGGACACAGCAGCTTACCACATATATCGCTCACAAAACCTCGACGATGCTTGTCGCCGGCCGAGATGAGCGGAATCGGACGAAATTCATTGTTCAACCACGAGGCTACGAGCTCCTTGAGAGTGGCCGTATCATCGCCACGAGCGGAGTCCGCACCCCGTTTGAGCTACATGGAAATGAGGATGAAGCGACAAAAAATGAAAATGTTTGTGAACAAACCTGTCTGAGCATGTGTTCCGACTCCTCATGGTCAAGACTCGCTAGCTTGTCATGAAACCACGGTAATGCCTTGGCAAGTTCAATGTAACCCCGTTGAAGGCGGTCTTGCCTGTGTTTTTCAGGACATAAAGCACAAAGACATGAAGTGACTTACTCCTGAGTAGTGTTGAAATCTCTATCGTGTGTTTCACAACGTCGATCGTTTTCCGCGATTAAATCCTCTGTGGGAGTGTACAACGCGACCAGACGACGGATTGCTCGACCCTGCGAAACGTAATAAGTTGTTTTCCTATAACGATCAATTAAAACGGTCTCCAGAGTTCGAATAAGCGTGTACCTCTGCTTGATCGCTCTGTCCTGCTTCAAATTTTCGACCTCCTCCATCAGAGTGGCTATTCTTCGCTTCGCCCGAGCCTGAGGAGAAGTCGAGACATGCAGAGAGTCTGAGACCCGAGTCAAAGGAGGGCCACTGCCTGACTCGACATTCCCCGATGCCGACTCAGACTCGGACATACCTTACGCCTCCGGCCGTAGAAAGGAGTGGGGAAGAACTTGAACTTGGAGGATATTTTGGTGGTGTGGAAAGAGTATGTAGGGATGACTCGAACGGTCGTCTTATATGACTGTCGTCTACGTCAATGACAAACAAGTAGCCGACATTCAAGTTGACCTTACTAATGACAGCATGACTTCGCCGTTTGTGAGTTTCTCTGTCGTTTCTTGAGCCTCTTTGGGCGACAGCTACGGTGGTCTAAGGAACCTGCCGTTATTTCACGTAGGATCTCGGTCGTTTCTCGAGCCCGTTTTGGTTCCTTCCACTATCACGATGTCGAAGCGATTCTCAGTCGTTTCTCGAGCCTATTTTAGAATAGTCAATTAGGACCAGGAGGTGAAAATAACGCACTGGTAAATTAGCAATTACTAGTAGAAGCGCCTTAGGCTGGTTGGAGGTAGCGGTTTCAATAATTCGACACGACTCTCAGAGTAGTATTACTAGTCCCACCGTTTGACTTTGCAGGCTTTTGCTCCATACCAGCCTCTTACAATGGGATTGTTGTCATTGAAACCGTCACTGTATCGTCAAAGTAGCGACGACAGTTAAACCGAAGGAGTCCGTGACAGGCGACGTATTGGCTAAGGCATCTGATGCATACCGCACTGTGAGCTTGTGCGAGTGTGAATTGCATTTCACGCCTGTTTTGGGTGGGAGTCCAGGCCGTGTTATGACGTCATAAATCAGTACGTGAGCCACCATTTTCATTGGCAGTCACCACGTCGTGATTCGCTTCTAGATATGATAAAAGACTAGTGTACAAACAGTGGTGCGACATTGTGTTTTCTTGCCATGTCACAGTTTCGCTCGGACACTCAGCGGGAGACTCGCCACTCTTGTACTACTATCGACTCAGTTTCTTCTGCTCGTCAGCGCACTCGGGCCCAAACCGCTGCATATCTGCTCGGCATCCGTCCCGAACTGCCGCCTGATGAGGTTCAAGCTAATGACGAAGAGGTCAATCACATAGACGCAGTTCAACATTTTTACCAAGGAATGGCCGACAAACCAATATATGAACATACCGCAAAACAGCACCGGGCCCCTGAGCTCGATAAAAGTAAGTAAATTGTATGTATCAACTCTGGTGGGGTACTCACAGTAGAGCCGCGTATTTGAGTTTCGCGTACCATTGCATACCATGGACAAGAAAAAATCGACCACGTACGTGGACAGGTTGCACACCGAGTCAGATTGTCGACAAGATATATTTGACTCCATCAAAGCTACCATGGATATTCCCGACTTGTATGAACACTTAGGCTGGCGCTTGTCTACCGCCCGCCGCACGGATCCTCCCCACCGGCTGTTGACTATGCATGATATCGATAGCGCATTCAAGGCTGCGAGGGCGGGCAGCTCCGGGAGGCAAAGCAAAAAAATCGCCATCGAAATCATCAATATGGTAAGTGTTTTGATGCGTGCGCTGAGCACTCTGGTTTGCAGGATGTGACGTACCTTACAGAAACCCACACTAAAAGAAAAATCAAGGAAAGAATACCCTCAACCACTGAAGAGGACGTATGCGCTTTACTTAGATAGTGACGACGAATCCAGTGACGACGAACCGCCGCAAAACATCATGGACACCGTGATGAGTGTCCACTCTCAATATCCTGCCATGAACTTCCTGCAGTTTATCAGTAAATTGAAAGATTCTGGCATATTGTACCTGTCGACCGCAGCTCATTTTGACGTTGGATTATACAAGGAAAAGATAGGCATGTCAGAAGGCGCTGCATATACTTTTCAGAGCTTTGTTACAAAAGCTTACATGAAGGTAGAATGCACGAAGGGGAGAATAAATGCTAAGGGGAAGAGGAAGGCACGAGCTTAGTATAACGACGAGAATGAAGTAAATATCTCACGTAGTACCAAGCTTCTGGTCGGCCTGATCGATATATAGTCACTTAGCCAGTACGACAAGGGCGAGATAAGGGCCTTGAAATGGTTCATGTGAGTGCACCTGTAGGACATGGGATTCTATGTCTCACCGATGACGTTTACAAGACTGCGGTGCATGAGTAGGTCACCAGTGAAGACTTCGTGCCCATCATTAGCAGTTGTCCGGGGAGTCGCGTTACGCGCGAGAATAGACTTCGTGTTCTCTACGAAGCAGTCACTCTGGGTGCGAGCATGAAAATGGAGCGGAGGCCTGGATTTGGCTTGTGTACGCACATTTGGAAAGAATTTGCGAACGACAAACGAGCTCGTGTGAGTCGGATTGAGGGAACGCGGAAGACAGGAAGGTTAACGCTGATGAATGGAAAAGGCTGGAGCAGACGATGACAATGGCGGACATGCCACCAGTGACCGGGCGAACCCAGTAGCAAATATCCCGAGGTTTCTTTGGCATCATAATCATGGCCTATGGAAGGACGGTCAACAATATTCGTGAGCAGTGATGAACTGAAGAGACAAACATGGTAGTTATGTGCTGGGATCTCTGTGATGCCATCCTCTAACCGAACCTCGACTTTGCGACGCACTCTCAGTTCCCTTGCTTATAGCATCGAAACCATAATCAATCTTCTCACCGTTCTTGTCAGAGTAAGTTTATGAACGCCTGAGCAGCAACACCCTCTGGATCACTCTACCGTGTTGGATCCCACTTCATGGGATTAGCTCAGATGCGGGGATTAACCTGGCTGACAGCAGCAGAAGCAAGCACGTACTAGTAGCCCTTCGGGCCGACATAAACACCATCAGCGCCGCAAAGGAGGCAACGTGAGCTACCTACTATGTCAGACGGTGGTTCTGGCATACAAGAAAGCCTCCTGTCTATCATGGAGTCGATATCAGCGCAGCGCGTACCGAACATCTTAGGTTACCAAGATGTGACAATACAGTTGCTAGAAAACAAATGGAGTCCAGCGGTTGGCTTGAGCGCATGGAGCAGCGTGAGTACTAGTGTTTATGGTAATTTTTAGGTAAGCCTGCGCTCAAGCAGTTCCGACTTCCAAGTTGTGGGCTTGACCAAGGCAGACACGCAAACTTCGTGTGTTAGATTCGAAGTAAAGTGCTTGTTATGTCATTGCAGCGCGTTATCCATTCCAACTATCCAGCTGCTGTATACATGTATCTCAAACATATGGTACTTGTGGCGGCTATTTATTGCAAGATGCAGCGCTCGTCTGGCGCATCGGATTCGTAAGTATTTACAACACATGACATGTCACATAATGATGCACTTGATAATAGTGAACAAATCTCCAACTCCAGGGCTCTGTATTATGATCAGCATTACACAAGACCAGTGCGATATCCTCTCACCTCAACTACTACCAAATTCGAACTCGGAATCAGAGTCAGAGAGGATCTGCTCCATATCATCATTGTCCTTGGGCAGACTTGAATTGTGCGCAAAACTCTCGATGTGATCAAGTTGCACATCAGCAACAACGAATGATGTGAGATCGCGGTTGAATGCGCCGATGTTAAAGTCAACCTCAGCTTCCAGGTCCGATGAGGTACGTCCAACTAAGAGCTTTTTGAAAGATAAAGCTTTCTCAGCACTTTGGGCATATTCTAGAGCATCCTGCTCGAGAATCTCTTCAAGAAGCTTAGTGTGTTGAACTGACGACTCAATCTCCCAGGCCGTTGTCAGAACACGCAAGCGCTTGGATTCACGAGTAGCTTGCATTGCAGCGACAGCTTGAGCGACGGCCTTGAGAGACATGCCCCTCAGGCCACGCTCGAAGAGCTCTTTTCCCTAGTATGAAATGCTTATCAGTGTGAAGTTGCATAACTAAAGTCTAACATACAGCTTGAACATCGGCCAAGTTCAACTCAGTCTCGCCGGAGTACTCCCCGACCGACCTACGAAAAAAGCGGAGCTCTATTGCATCAGGCCCATGACCATGGTTCCTGTCGTAGGGCTTGAACCGACTCTTTGCGCGTTGTACATAGCGAGACAGGTTTCTCAGGGGGGGGAGGCCTGGAAGTCTGTAAAGTTCATCTTCGGACGAATCAGAGGTGGAGTCCGATGATGGTGATGTTGACCTTGGTCGGAAGTGTTTGGATGACGATTTTAGCTGACCGATAGAGTTTGGAGGAGGTGTAAGACAAGCGTGCATATTTGACTTGGTGGGGTATCTCATAGCTTGGATCATTATTATCAGGAATTGAAAGACGTCCGCGAAGGCCCGACACAAGGTCAGGCGCACAGGCCCCAGTCTAGGCCGAAAAGGGATTAAAATACCCTCCTGTTTAGGTACCCGCATGGTCACCACGATACATTGATTTCCAAAAACGAGTTGAAACTCGGAAGTCGCTCACTCAGGGATCTCGATTGAAATTTCAATATGCGGGCGCCCGGATCGCAATGATAGGCGCATAATACTAGTCTATGCCAGTATGGGATCGAAATCCTCTCCTCATTTAGGTGATGACGTTTACCTGTGGCCCCACGACTCATCAATTTCAATTGAAACTTTAAAATAGAGTCCATTGTCAAAGGAGCTCACTAAAGCTAGGTTCTCCGGAAGAAATATCACTAAGGCTCCTTTGCGCCATCGGTTCGAACATAGAGGGGCGGACTATAGAGGTAAAGTCATAAAACTACAGTATTATGTATTTATTTTGACGTACACACACGATATCACAGGCGGACTATACGAGTGAGGCAAAGTCACATGAGGCGTATGTATGATATTGTATACATCCGTATCACGTGCACTGTCAGTACACATCCAGCACTCATCATTCTTAAAGCTTAAACCTGATTCAGATCGAAATCCCCTCTGTATTTGGGTGAGTATGTAATATCTGTCTCTGAGATGCATTAACCGGTTTCCCATCGAAAGGACTAGGAAGAGTAGAGACTTCCTGGGCGCACCGTGAATACGAACGTGGACTGAGACTCAGACCCCCGCCGCCGCGTTGGGGAATTTCAGGTCACCACCACGATATACCGACACGGTTTGGGAAACTTCAGAGTTCATTCAAGTCAAAATGCGGCGGAGGCCAGGCTTTTGTTATTACCGTGACGTATCGATAATCACTGATAACTATCGGACTCATCGTCACCAGGTGACATGCAGTGAGTCCGAAGACATGTAATACGCAAGCTCGTTTAACGCAATGAGGCAGATTACATCTCTATCGAGACTCAGATGCGGATGGACTTGACTCCAAGTTAGGGGCCCGATCTTAATCGCAGGCTCGTTAACACACCCCGCCGAGGGTGCACAATAGTACCGTCAGAAGTCCGAATCCTCATATCAAATTTTAGAGTCACTGATGGCACGGTTGGCACTTAGTACTAATAAAGCCTGATTTTTCAAGCAGACGAGTCCGTCCGAGGCTCTCAACACCATCATGACTCCGAGTCTCCCTCTGAGCGGCGAAATTGGAAATCACCATCATGACTCGGACTCAGGTGATCTTGATGACCGTGACAGAAACGCCCCCGATTTTTTGCTGCAACCAGGGCCAACCTTGCGACTTCCAGACTTGGAGCTTGATCGATGGTGCAAAGAAGTTTGGCCTTTGGCAATGGAGGCAGGTCATGATACCACTCCTGGGCCAAGTCAGGCGTATCATCATAATTCCCCCCAGTCACCCCCTCCACCGAATTCCGAAGGTTATGATTGGAATGTGATCCTGAGTATGTTCGACTTGGCACCTCCAAGTCCAGCAGCCACGGAAGCCTACAGCCAGGCGGCTAATGACAGCCACGAGCCACCTCTAGCCTCGCATTTTACACACTATGATCCGAGTCATTGTCCTCAGCTCGGAGTCGCTAGCAGCGATGTTCATTCTAACCTATCAACTGTACGGCTCAACGACTCCTTGCCACCATCGAACCGATACGCGCCTTACAAAATCCCTGACAGGCTTGCCGCTCATCGCGGCAACCATCACCTCGCCAATGACGGCGACACTGATATGATAGGACAATATGCCAGCACATCACAGCCCATCTCGATACCACTGGCAGCTATACCACCAGCTCCAGCTCCAGTTCCATCATCACTTCCTACTACTGTACCACCGACCACGACATCATCGTCCTCACTTGCGGGGAGGTTCGGTCTCGAGGACTTACCGCAGGTGAAATTAGATAGTAAAGAACGTATGAAACGATCAACCTTTGACCACTCGTTTCTGCTTTCAACGGCGGAAAGAACGGAGAAAGCGTTGGATAGTCTCGCTACCACGGTCGCCAAATATAACAGTCGTAAGTCTCACGAGAATTGTTTAAACCAATAGCTGAAATCGAGAATAGCCGAACTTACTGAATGGTCGAAAGGGAAAGAAGCATTAAAGGATGCTAGTACCATCGCGCACAGCGTCAAGAATCTGAGGAACAATATCAAAGATATTGTTCGGGTAGCCGTCTTATACGGCTACGATCTCCACAAGGTCTTGGCTACGAAATCCCAGGCAGAGGTACAGAATATCATCCAAGCCCTTTTAGCAAATGACTCATTCTTGGACGGACCTATCAATGTAAGTCATTCCCCTTCCGAGTCTTGTTCTATTCTAATTTGAACGCTCATGGCTTCACGGATCAGGTGTGCGGAAAAGTCGTAAATGTAGTGTTTGGGAACATCGCAGTGCGATACTTCATCAAACACGTCCTATTCCACAATCTCAACTACCAGCAATATATCAGTGCTACCCGAAACCTCGGACCATTGCTAGCTTGCATTGGGACGTTGTTCGAGTGGGCGCTTCAAGAATTGTCCACGGGTGTTTTTTTGGACAGTTCCTTTGATCTGTCCCCCGCCAGGAGAAGTTTTGACAAAAAGATGCTTGAGGTCTACACGGCATTACCGAGCGATGTACGTGACGCTCTAGTGGCAGACATTTACACCCGAGGGGGGCAATCATCTTAATTCGAGCAACTAAAAGTCTAGCATTATGCTTGTATGAGCCACCTCTGGGTTATTGATAGTCACTATATTACAATGTACTACTTACAAGGAACGCGTAGTCGAGAATCTTTATGAGTTTGACGCACGATAGGGGCCGCCTTTAGAGGTTCACGTGATTTAGACCTCAACATAAGTGACGCTTTTCCATGATTCCCGTTGCGCGTTATTACTGGTATTGGTTGTGCTAACTGCAATCACAGCGGATCAGACGAGTCTTAGTCCTGCAGGGGTGCGTCAGCCGCCCGGCTAGATTTGAGCGGAGTTTAATTCCTACTTTGGACACGGTGTCAGCTTGCCCGCATGTTATCAGTCACCTCTTCCTCATCGACGCCCACTTTCCCGCCCACCGCCTGCCTGCCTTCCCGCCCTGCCTTCCCGCCCACTGCCTTCCTGCACACCCGCGCACTGTGGGTGATCAAGACGAGCTTGGCCCGATTCAGAATTAATAAACTCCGCTCGAATCTAGCTGGCACACCCTTAGACAGGACCGATATAACCCCCAGAGTCTATCATAGATATGGCCCTAGGTTTTTCATTTCCCGGATGTTTTCCATACATCGCACTCTCCATAAATCGACAGCTGGATCGTTCCGCGACCTAATCACAACTTACAAGCTTTGATTCAAATCCTCGTACGTCGTCCTTCCAGATATCTATCGCCTAGATAATTTCTAACTGTGACACCACCCTCTATCTCAGCTAGTACTTTCAGTTGATTCATCACATCTCATATAAAACAGCCTTCGTCAATGGGTGACGATCAAGGTCAGTACTTCCATTTCTTATCTCGCAAGCTCTCTGATTTCTGACAGTTCTTGAAGGAATTTGGGCGAAGCTGTCCGAGGTCGCTGTCAAGGGTGCTCATTGTAACTCCCGTGAACGCTAGCCCCACCCAAAATGTCTGTAAGGGACCCGGGTGGTTATCTTCAAATACACCTACAGATTCCTAGACGTGAGTCTGACACAGACGAACGTTGAAAAGCGGCTAGCGGGGACGTTCTTTTCTCACGCAAGCACACCAAACGCTGCACAGCTGGATATTTCTCTGCGATGCCTGTTTAACAGCTTACCACCAATTTTCCGAGCATCTGGAAGGATGTGACCAAACTATTTGCGACAATCCCGTTCTACTAGACCCACTGCTCACGCTCTCTGCGATCAGATGGATGCTCTCTTTCTCCAACCTCTCCGGAAGCTTCGACTTAGATTGCGCGGATGTCTGCCTTTGTCCTTTGTCGTCGATATGTTTGATGAATGCACATCCGAGCCCGAACTTACCGAAGATTTTATTTCCTTTGCACGGGCTCTTCGTGAGCCTCCCGTGACCCACAATCTGCTCACGAGTCGTTTGGAATCCAATATCTGTAAAGTCTTTCAGAACGAAGAGGTGCGCAAGCTGGTGCGCTGGCAGATGTTTTATCGTGGTCTACGATGATGAAGTTTATTGTCGACGATGGATACAAGGATTCCCGTGATCGGTTACAGCTGATGCTCGAACTGATGAGCGAGCTGCTGCCAGGAGCGGAGGTACGCAAGTTCTGCAAGTAACACATCCGTAGTGTGATATTGAGGTTATGTGACTCGTTTTCTAGAGCAGAAGCAGTATCAGCCTGATCGTGCATTACCGATCACCCGCCGGAGCCAGAAATTATATTCCTATCTTTTACTGTGAATGATGCAGGATTGACAGGAATTACTATCACGAAATATCTCCTGAGCTCCCCCTCCTGGACATTACTTTTGTGTCAACACCTCGGGATATGTATACCTTAGCAATGATTCACATTGACTATCAACAACATCTCCAGTTTCTTATCCGTGACCTTTCTATTGAGGGCGTCCAGCTTTCCCCGTTACTCTCTCTACTCTTCCCCTTATCCCTGGCAAACTGTTTAGTACAGTCGTGGATGACGATTGAACCCCTGATATCATACACATCTCACCCCACAAGTATGGTGACGATGATTTCGAAGGTGATATCCTCATTATCGGTGGGCGAAATATCACGCTGTGAGATTTTTTCGACGTCGAAATGCGAGTGAAGATGGACAGTAGGAAGAAACGTGCAGATAAGAAAACTACTGGAGACGCAGGAGTAATAAAGAGAAGGAGGTGGGGGGCTGAAGAAGAGCCGTACAAAGCGAGTACGGGAACATCCGAGTCATGTGACCATACTGGGTTCAGTCCTGCCAATTGAGTCCGTGATGAACTTGGAACTGCATTTATCTCTCTGAAGGAATACTAGGTCGACCGTATCAAACTACTGCCGACTCGGACTCGGAGGGCCGTCGCCGCTGCTACTACTGCTGTTACTAGCCTTGACTGGTAGTACTACAGTGTTTGTCAGTATTCTCAGGCTAATCGACTCAAGCTAGCATCTCGGACTCGGGCCCACTGGTGCGGCCACTGTGCTGTGATTCACTCTGAGCGAGTCCTGGCTGTGTCGGACAAGCCCCAGACATTGAATGCGTATTCTGTGGCTTCGAGTTGTCCTCTTGCTCAGCTTCTTTGGTCTAATGGTATCTTGCAATGCCCCAGGCTGTTCCTGGGAGAAAGCATCAGATAATTGAGGTCTTTCTAGGCATCGTGCGTCATGCAAATTTAGCCACAGGTCTAGTGTCCTAGCCAACCAAAAACGACAAGACAGGGCGAAGGATGCCGTCAGAACATCACTGGCACGGTTGTCATCAATACAACAAAGTGCAGATAGTTCTTTGGTAAGCGGCCAATTTTCTACCGATCTCACGACGACGATAATCTAATTGTCGCATATTTATAGAAAATACTGCCCGTTCGTCATGTGGACGGTGATCGTTCCTCCAAACTCGTTTTCCCTTGCAACCCATCAAACAAGTACCGGACTCAGGAGGCTGGCGTGTCTGCTGACGCAGGTGGTTCTAAGCACTTCCAGCGACCGTCGGAGCAGCGGCAGTTTGGTACCGATGATAGTCTTGACCATGCGATCGGTACCGATGCTTTGGGTACGCCTTTGATTCACCCTAGTTGAATGATAACTTACTTGTTTCACTGCCCTTGTCCAGTCAGAAGGACCTTCGTATCCTGCTTTAAGACGGATTCCTAGATATTTTGAAGACGTTCCTCTTGCTGACGAGGACACTAATAACTCGGATAATATTGAAATTTCGCCATCTGGAAACCCAGCCCCGCCTCAAACCAGGATTCGGAGAGTTTTATTAACATTACGAGATACACTCCAGACTACCTTCGATTCTCTTGGACTTTGCCGATTATACCCTCGTCGCCCATCCTTCGAGCCGGATAAATTTGTCCCATCCTTGTTACTTTCGACCACATGTCCAACTGCCCCGCATGAGAGTGATCCAGGTATCCTCCCACCTCCATATCCTTTCCCAAACATGACGATCTATCGGCTCATGTCTTGGATGCATTCCGGCAGCAATAAGAAATCAGAAACTGAAGTTGCCCGTCTTGTTAAAGAAGTAATACTGGCAGATGATTTTGACTTAACACACTTGGAAGACTTTTCAGTGAGGAGGAGTTTACGAGAGTTGGACAACGACCCCGGGAAGACGAAGATCGAATTTCCAGATGACTGGGCTCAGGCCAGTGTTACCATAAAGATTCCTACGAAGTCGAAGGAGGACGACGCAATACCTTTCTCCGTTCCCGGTTTCCATTTTCGTCCTCTCGTCGAGGTAATTCGATCAGCTTTCGCGGATGTCCAAGCAAGCGCGTTTCACCTCTCGCCATTTAAGCGTTTATGGAAGGATCCATTGGACAATCATCAAGAGCGAGTGTTTGGCGAGTTATATACCTCGGACTCTTGGTTGGATGCCCAAGACGAGCTGCAAAAGCTCCCAAGGGAGCCCAGATGCACACTGGAGCGAGTGATTGCCGGTCTGATGTTTTTTTCAGATGCCACGCATCTGGCCAACTTCGGAACAGCAAAAGCCTGGCCCCTCTACATGTACTTTGGAAATCTAACAAAGTACGCTCGTTCTGCACCCAAATCCGGCGCGTGTCACCTCGTGGGATTTCTACCGTCGGTGAGTTTTCCTGCTGTTCTTTCAAGGATCGCTATCGATGTTGCCCATCAGCTGCCTGATAAGGTAAAAGATGTTCTGAGCACCGTGCCTCGTATATCTAAAAGCGGTATGGCTGCTCTTCACACTCACTGTCGACGTGAATTATTTCACGCATGCTGGGATACATTACTCGACGAAGACTTTCTTCACGCATATGGCCATGGTATTGTGTTAAAATGCGCTGATGGCGTATTGCGCAGAATATTTCCGCGTATATTCACCTACTCGGCTGATTACCCCGAAAAGTGTGTTCTGTCTGTAATGATTGGTAAATCGCTCACCAAGTTTCAGGGTTCTAATTGCCACTATTAAGGATATGGGCTCGTGCCCATGTCCCTGTTGTCTCACACCAAAAAATATGTTGAGTTCCCTCGGCCTCCTTAGAGACATGAAGAGCCGTATAAACAATCTTCGAGTCTACTTCACTACTAATGTTGTCAGAGCACGAGAATATATTTATCGGTGGGGAAACACTGTGGACGGTGTTAAAGTTGACGAGACGCTTGGAGAGGGCTCGTGGGCACCTATTATAGTAAGCGTAAATTGTCCGTCGCTCTCTCATACCGTCTCAGACTAGTGCCTCACAGAATCAATTTGCCGAAAAGCTGGGAGCACTGGGCCTTGACCCATTTCGGATGCTTGTCATCGACCTTATGCACGAATGCGAGCTTGGTACCTGGAAGGCACTATTTACTCACCTTGTCAGGATCTTATGTGCACTCCCCGGCGGAAATAACCTGATCGCAGTACTAGACTCAAGGTAAGTGGTGTTTGCATACCCATCTGTCATGTAATAAGCAACGAACTCTTAGATTCCGTCAGGTTCCAACTTTCGGTGATGGGGTGATTCGAAAGTTTGCAAACAACACATCCGAAATGAAGAGATTGGCGGCCCGAGATTTCGAAGACATCCTGCAGGTTTGTCTACTTTTATCGACTGTTCTCTATCTAGCTTGCTGATGGCCTCTCTTCAGTGTGCCATACCTGTATTTGAAGGGCTGTTTCCTACTAATCACGACGAAATTGTGCAGTCTCTTCTATATAGATTCGCCCAGTGGCACGCGCTGGCGAAGCTAAGGATCCATTCGGAGTCGACTCTATGTTTTTTCGAGGATACATTCAAAGATCTTTCTAAGCGGTTACGGAAATTCCGTGACTTTACCTGTGCCGCCTTCGTCACCGTGGAACTGCCAAAAGAGAAGGCAGCTCGCCAACGAAGGTTCGCTCAGAGTGCTAAATCTGACAATGTCACTCCAGAATCTAGCGGACTAAGGGTGAAAAAATTCAATTTGAGTACCTATAAGTTTCATGCGATGGGAGACTACGTGCGAACCATTAAGTTCTTTGGTACTACGGATTCTTTTACCACTCAGATTGTAAGTCTTTCATAGTCTTCAAGAATGCTTCTGAAGCTATGTTATTAACTAGGGAGAGCTGGCGCACAGAGCCTTAAAGGCGTTCTATCCACTGACTAGCAAGCTTGACCCACCAGCACAACTGGCGAAACACGAACGCCGACGTCGTGTACTGCGGCGAGTCGCAGAAGCAACAGTGCCCTCCCTTTCGAACCACCAATCACTGGCCGAATCTCCTGTTCTATCGTCGTCCAAAGATCATCATCATATCGCAACCAATCGAAATGACCCAGTCTCTTTGTATGCATTTCTCCAGGAGCACGACAACGATCCAGCTACTAAGGTAAAGTAACATTTTACTGTCGTCGCGGTTGGCCGTCGGTTCGCTTATGACGGCTTCAGGACTTCATCCCAAAACTGAAGGATCACATTTTATACAGACTGAAAAAGTTGGACGTTAGTCATTGTGACCACATATTTACAGACAAGGAACGCTGCTCAGTCATTATTCCGAACGGTGTGGTTTACTCGGTCCAGACGATGCAAGTGCATTATACGACTTACGATATGAGGCGCGAATACGACATAGTTAACCCCAGAACACATCTGGACGTTATGGTACTTTCGGGAGAAACCACACCTAGTCACCCATACTGGTACGCTCGCGTGCTTGGTATCTATCATATGGACACGTGGCTTGAAGGTGTCGGTCAGACCAAGAAACAGCAGCTGGATGTCCTCTATGTCAGGTGGCTCGCACCGTTAGTATCGTCAGAATACCGGTCTGGCATGCAGCGTGCTCGCCTTCCAAAGGTGGCGTTTGTCGACGAATCGGATCATGATGCATTCGGATTTCTTAATCCAAGACAAGTGATTCGAGGAGCTCATCTAATCCCTGCCTTCGCTTCAGGGCGAGGTGTAAGCTCACTTCGTCGCGGAATATCGTTCGGGCGTCCCAAAGAGGAATTGGATGATTGGGAAGCTCATTATGTCGGGATGTGAGTGCAGCGTGCTTTCTAGCGAATTAAATAACAAATCTGATTGTTTGAACTAGTTTTGCCGACCGCGATATGTTCTTGCGCTATACGCACTTAGGCGTAGGACACCCAGTAGCATTAAGGAGGATTGCCAGACACTGCTTTGACTACAAGTCAACATCACCAGTGGAAGCTATGGACATTGATGAAGTCGCAAGTGACGGTGAGGGCCACAATGAAGACAACGACGAACAACAGATGAATGACGATCTTGGCGAGGAGTCAGAAGACGAACATGATTACCTCGAAGTGGGGGGAGATGAAGAGTCCAACGAATCGGAGTTGGATGGCCTCGGAGAGCGTGAGGAAGTCGAAGAAGAGTCCGACGACCTCTATTTTTGAAACAGTCTGAGGTCGTCCTATAACTTCAGTATAGGTGGAGAAGGCGCACGCATCCAATTCCAGAATCACCCTTAGCGTCACCTCCGTATTCGTGTCCATCATCTTCCGTAATCCAATGTTCATCATATGTGAATTTTTACTCACCGCTGCCGCCTTCCCAGGCATGCAGTAATACCATCGCAACTACAACAACCACTCGTGTGGACGCCCGATGCCCAGACAGCTTGCGTCAACCTGGGAGCAAGTCAGCGAACCCTGGAATCGTCATACCGCGACCGTCAGCATGATTGCCTTGAACCTACTGATACCCTTCTTTCGTCCGAATCTGAATATCACCAAGTTCGCCTTTAGCGGCTCTCGGATCGACAAACTATTGCCATATCCAAGCACCCCAGCCTAGTGTATTTGTCGTGTAACCTCCCCCACAGATGGCAAGTATAACCTGAGCGGAGCAAGAGTTAATATGATCCAAAGTGGGCAATACCTTTCCAGGAAGACATTCTCGGGGATTAGGCATGCAAGGCTTGTTTCCAGCCCTCTCTTTTATCACATGATCTGACCATGCAGATCCTCACCATCAACACCACAGCTCACGATGCATGCATAAACGGGGACTTAACTATTGCTACAAGGCTACTCACTCAGTGTATACGCGCCGACGGCAACGACCACAACTCCCACGCGAATCGCTCGTTTGTCGAAGCGAGAAACTCAAACTGGGATTGCGCACTTGATGACTCACTTAAGGTGATACACCGTTCCGTCGTGATCTTTTTAACACAGACTAACTTATATGGTGATATAGAGCATCAGTATTCAGCCATCCTTGATGGGCTATATCTCCAAGGGCATCGCCCACTGTGGAAAACGACAGTTCCAGGACGCGACGAAAGCATTTGATCTCGCGTTTATGTACGTGGACGGAGACTTGAATAAAACTCGCCTTCTACTCTTGATCAAGGTACGTCACTTGTGTCTCATGTACTCGCTACTTACACGACAGCCATCAGGCCATCGCCCTTTTCAATGCAAATCAACATGACGAGGCAATTCTGCGCGTCAAAGAGTTAGCTACCACTCATCCCAATCCAAACTCTCTTGCCTGTGGTATCGTGGAAGTGAGTGCTCCCGACAAAGTCAGCTCCAGATTCACGTATCGATACTGATTTTGTGTAACTCGCATATCAGGCTTATCTACACGTCCAAATGGGAATGAATGCATTAGACGGCGCACGTTACAACGAAGCGGCTGGCCGCTTTGCTGCTGCCGTCAACACTATCAGTTTCTCGTCTATGTTGACCATTCATTCTAAATATGATGTCTTCGTCGTGGTAGGTTGATTGCAGTGTAACTCGAACACATTTATTCACGCGCGATTGTACTTTTTCTAGTTATTCGGGTGGGACCTCAAGTCATTGTGGCGAACTGCACACCAGAATTGGTGCCATGCGCTCCTTCGGTCAGGTAGATTTCTGGAAGCCATCGAAGCATGCCGAAATATGATGGATACGGCTGATGAGGCTACGAAAGCACACTGCCTTGATTGGTCCACTGGCAAGTCTTTCGTGGTCTCAACCGGGTATAACTCTCAACCCCATCTCACTTAGCTTTCCAGAAAAGCTGCAGCCTACTCTATGATGCGGGCGAAAACCACGCCCCCGCTGTGGGTCAGTACGACAGGACTATCGAGCTTTACTCTGCGGCGATCGACCACGATTTGGCAACCGATACCATTTATGCGAACCGCAGTAATGCGAGGTCAGGAAAAATGCTATGGGACGACGCACTCCTCGATGCAGAAAAGGTGTGATGACACCTACCATATCTTATTCGACACTCATTTTGGTGATCCGCAGGTCATCAAATCCAACCCCTCATCCTACTTTGGATATCAGTTGCAACATACGGTACTTCATGGCGCACACCGATATGATGAAGCCATTGAGGCCTTCAAAACCATGCTCTCTAAGTTGGAGAATGCTTGTGACACGCAAACACGAAGTACGCCCCTAAATAACTACATCCTTTGATATCGTTGACTCTTTGTCTAGACTTGCGCCAACAGTATGTCAGTCCATCCAAAGTGGAAGGCGCTATTCAGGAGACCATCAAGGCTCAACTCGACGACGTCCCGCGTCGCCTAATCAACACCTCCACTGGGCGCTTGTGCAATCGCGAGGCACAGATTAACGCCTTCAGAATGAGCGCAGAGTACAAAGAACTTTTGTCATCTATAACGAAGCATGCTGACCTTCAAATGGAGCGCATCCAAGACGTGGTGGCGATGTACTTTCGTTATGTGATGCTATCGCATAGGTGGGAAGGGAATGAGCCGTTGCTGCATAGCATTCAGGGCAAGGTGGTATACGACTTGGATCCAATCGGTGGCATGGCGAAGTTGCAGTCATTCTGTACAACTTCTCGTGATATGGGGTATCGCTGGACATGGATCGATACCTGCTGCATCGACCAGACTAACAACATCGAGGTCCAACAATCAGTCAACTCCATGTTTATATGGTATTGCAACTCAGCGCTTACCATCATCTACCTGTCGGATGTTCCACCTTCGTCACAGCCTGGCGCACTCGCAAATAGCGCTTGGAACACGCGAGGATGGACAGTCCAAGAATTCCTGGCCCCAAAGTTTGTCTTATTTTATCAGAAGAATTGGTCCCTATATCTCGACGATCGCTCTCCCAACCACAAGGATTCCTTGGTAATCATGCAGGAGATGCGAGATGCGACAGGCATAGATGTTCAGCCTCTTGTCGCCTTCCGTCCAGGGATGCGAGACGCCAGGGAGAAACTTCATTGGATGTCATCGCGTGTCACCACGTGGCAGGAAGACATTGCATACTCATTGTTTGGTATCTTCGGTGTCAGATTGCCTGTTATTTATGGTGAGAGGAAGCAAAGTGCGCTTGGGAGGCTCTTACAGGAGGTCGTAGCTCAATCGGGTGACATCAGTGCCCTGGAATGGGCGGGGCAATCATCCGAATTCAATAGCTGTCTACCAGCTGATATTACGTCATACAAAGCTCCGCCTTACACCCTGCCATCACTATCCGAAGATGAGATTCAGACTTCGGTCTCCTCATTGCGAAATGCCGAGGCTATGGAATCAGTTACAAAGCTCTATACCCTTCTCGACCACATAGGCGCTCCTCGTTTTGCGAACTGCAGACTGCATCTACCTTGCATCGCATTTCCTGTCACAGAACTCATACGGAGACCCACTGTACACATGGAGACCTGCTTCACGTATGAAGTAAAGGCAGACGGGCTTCACGATCTGAAGATCATCACGAAGCGCAAGTTACCTCCTCGGCGATCCTTCTTGCTCGTCCGTCCCTGGGATCGTCGCCTCTTCGAGCTGCCTGACTATACAGACGATACAGAGAACGCGGATGACGATGACTTTCTCCTGCTTGAGTCGCCCAGAAAACAGGGCCCGATCGATTCAGAATTGAGCGATCGCGCAGTGCGATTGGTTGTTCGCCTTGGACAGCCGTTCAACGCATTCCTACTAGCACAGCAACGCGCCGGAGAATACAAGAGAATCGCATCAGATCGTGATATCATTGCAGAAGTCCAAGACGTGGGTTCCGTTGACAGTATAATGGACGTCAGGACACTAGAGATATTGTAGCTGTATGCTTTGGCCGAAATAGATCACTCAGCAGCTTTTATTCTCGATATTTCCTCCTTTACATATGCACCTAATCATTTGTTTACGGTGTCCCCGAGCCATCACCGACTCCCACGTCCTGAGCAGGAGGAGGGCTTTGTTGAACTCAAAGTTAATTTCCCACCACTACTAAGCTGTGCTTGTGTCCATATACTTTGGGGCCCGTCATGCAGATTTCGCAAATCCAAATCACATTCTGCATTGTTACATAGTACGCTGAGGTCCGACAGCCTAGAGTACGTACCAAGGTGCAATTCCCATCATTTCCTGGTGATAAATACTGTCGTCCGTGCCTGACTCGACGAGTGGGTGAGGATATGTGACATTTGGAAATGCAACGATCAGTTGGGGGGAACCGCGGCGAACCGCACCTATAATTGAAGGAGCGGTCAAATTGCCGTGAGCTTTCCATAGGATGAAGCCTTCAAAAGTTCATGCAATGTGACGCACAGGTGACAGTATACGAGCACCTTTAACAAGACAGGCACATCCGGAGTAGTGTCTCTTGCCTTGAGTGATTGCGACATGTTGTGGCCTTGCAGAGAACTGGCATGGTGCTCTAGATTTGTTTACCCGTTGCGAAAGCGCCTTTCCATCGGAAAGCCTTAAAAAGTCTTGTAATTCCGGTAGCAATATTACGTTGGATTACCCTACAATCACGAGGGCTCGACAGGTGAGAACATACATCAAGGTTGACAAAAGTGCATCGCTATCCATTTGTTCCTGTGATTGGGCTCCCCTACAGTCTCGTGACAAACTTCAATTGTACTCCACTATTTCGATATCCTTCATGTCTATGTCCTCGTGAAAAAAATAGATTCGTATATCCATAGTATTACAGTGTGGTAGCAAGATTGTACTTGATTACAATAGCCATGGCTACAATACCAAGGACTCACCAGTTCACTGATGTAGGTCAGCTACATACACGCGCAGGTTTACTTGTAGCACCCCTTCTTCGAAAAACCAAAGAGGGATAAATCAGCTTCATGTACGCGATGATAGGCACAGTGGCCATCGTCATTAGGTTGACTCAAAAAAGAACACCATCTGCACTGATACGTATGTGGTCACCCGTGCGCATCCACCTCAGTCAACGAAAGTCTCCCGTGTCGCTTTGTCGTTTTCCCTGTATCCAATAGTAGTCCCCAAATAAGAAGGGAGTGGAGAATGTACCATTATTCAAGAATACTGAAGTCCCATCAGGGGTGTCCTATACTGGTGATTGGCGAAGGGTTTGGGCAGACCAAGTAAGTAGCGTTGGGTGCATATCCATAGGATTTTAGCAACTTCCACACCGTATATTATCGTTCCTAGGATGACATGAGTTATATTTCCATGGGATATCAATATCATGACCGCTGTATAATATCAGAAATGCTGTGTAGACGGCGTGTACATGTTTCTGCGATGAAACACAGAAAATAGATGCATGCCTTTGGGAGGACCACTTGTCCCACCGGAAAACACCAGGTAGGCTAGAGTATCATTATGACCTCGATAGACTAGAACGCCACTCTTGCGAGCAGAGGACACGAAACCGTAGGTCGTGCAACCTCTATTCTCTCCTAGCAGGTCGATCTAATCCAGTGGAAGACGCAAAGTCAAAGCAAGTGGCAGTAACGAGGAACAAACAAAAAATTTAGTCGCCCGGGCGAGCAAATTGACGTGCTACCGCCATTGCGGACACGCTCTTAGACTCCCTGAGACGTCGCTGGCCGGTAGCCGCATTCACAAACATAATGTAATCTAGCGACTTCTGTTGGTCGGGCCGGTTGAAGATAAGGCGGTGGACGTTTGATTCGGGGACCTTCGACATGTCAGGGAAGAGAAAATTGTAGCATATGCTTTGATCAGCCTGAGCGATTCCTAAGCTTCAGCACTTCAGATGAGAATATGATGAGATTTGGCGTAAAGTGATTCTAATTCACCAGAATCACCAGTCATTTTATACGATGAATAAAGCGGGAGCCCCGTGAGTCGTTGGTAATAACCTGACATAACCATTCAATTTCATACCTATCAGACGGTCCGTGGTCCGTCAGGGTCACTGAGCACTTACCAGCGAATCAACCCCTGACTCCGCATAGCGGAGAGGCCTGGCTAGGCTTGGACCGTGTATAGAAGTCAGGACCAGCTCGTTTGTCAGTCAGAATCACGCACGCATCC
>Ga0310811_10002072_pt1 | contig 24984 bp, 30 predicted proteins | sample YCmetagenome_FD_207642 | JGI IMG/M metagenome (GOLD analysis project Ga0310811, IMG submission 207642) | Soil microbial communities from experimental microcosm in Duke University, North Carolina, United States - YC | ecosystem: Engineered > Artificial ecosystem > Soil microcosm > Unclassified ... | reverse complement strand
ACATGAACAACCTCGAGTCCGTCCTCACGTACGAGGGCACGCACGAGGTGCACACGCTTGTCGTCGGCCAGGCGCTGACGGGCGAGAACGCGTTCCGCTGAGCCCTCAGAGTCTCTCTCAGTCCTCGCCCTCCCAGTAGTCGACGGCGTCGCCCCGGCGGAAGTAGCGGCGGTCGTGCGGCGGGCCGGCTCCCAGCTTGTCGCTGTCCGGATACACCACCGATCCCTGTCGCAGCGTCGAGAAGATCGCGGCGCGCACCGTCTCGTCCGTCCGGTTCGAGATGTCATGCGTGCCCGCCTCGCCCTGCGGGAAGCCGACCACCTCGCCCGACGCGAGCTTGCGAATGCCCGCTGGCCCGCGCAGGGTCAGTGTCCCGGAGACGACGACGAGCCACTCCTCGTTGTTGTCGTGGTAGTGGTACGGCCACGGGCGGGTGCCGGCCGGGAGCTCGTAGAGCGAGCAGCCGATCAGCTCGGCTTCGAGCCACGGTCTCACCGAGAGCCGCCTGTAGACACGCCCTTCGCGCCCCTCGGGCTCGCCCGGGTCGCCGTCGAGCAGGTTGAAGACCTTCGGACTCACGCCTCGCCCTCGAAGTAGTCGAGGTTCGCCTCGGGGCGGTTCATCAGGTTCACGCGCTGCCCGTCCGCTCGGCTCCAACCTGCGAAGACGCCGACCTTGCCGCTGTCCGGGTACACGCACACCTCGGGATCCGACGTCGTCGAGAACATCACGACGCGCGCGGGCTCGCCGGCGTCGTTCCGCACCTCGTGCGCCCCCTCGGCTCCGCGCACGAACGCGGCGAGATCCCACGCGCGCAGCGTGAGCTCGCCGTCCGGCGTGCGAAGCGTCGGCTTCCCCGAGACGACGAGCAGCCATTCCTCTTCCCCGAAGTGCCAGTGATACGGGCAGATGCGCTCGCCCGGCGCGAGCTCGTAGACCGTGCCGCCCCAGAGCGTGGCTCCGAGCTCGCCGCCGAACCGGCGCTCGCGGCTCGCGTAGCGCGGCCGTGCCTCCGCGCGGGGCACGTCGTCAAACAGGTTCAGAAGCCGACCCCGTCCGGGGCAGGGAGCGGGCTCGCCGGCAGGCCCTCGCGTGCGGGGCCGTCGTTGTACGCGGTCGGCGCGACGTCGTTCGGCGCGTCCGCATAGAAGACACTCGCGAGCCGCTGGATCTGCCGGCGGCCCGGGCCGAGCTCGAACTGGCCGCCCCCGTACACCTGGATCCCGCGCTCCTCGCACTCCTCGATGCACTCGAGCAGCCGCGCGAGCGTCCCGAAGCGCGACGGCTTGATGTTCAGCCAGCGGGGCTCGAGTGGGAGCTTCTCGACGTCGCGCCACGAGTGGATCGGGGCGTCGAAGCTCAGCCGGTCCTCGGCGCCCGCGAGGGCCTCGCGGCAGCCGTCCTCGAGCCACGGATCCTCGATCACCGCGTCCGGGAACACCTCCGCGGCGGCGCGGTAGAGCTCCGGGTCGGGCGCGAGATCGACGCTGGTGCCGCGGTAGTACGCCTTCAGGTCGAGCACGCGCACGCGGCCGGTGGCGGCGAGCCGCTCCATCAACGCGCGGTCCCAGCCCGCCTCCACGTCGAGCTTGAACTCGAGGTCGGGGTTCAACGCGAGGTACGGCTCGATCTCCGAGCGGGTCGACGCGACGAAGCGCACGGGCCGGTGGACGCGGCCGACCGCTTCGGCAAGCGAGCGCCCGGCCTGCCGCAACGCGAGGTCGAGCGCGGCGCTCTCGAAGGCCCAGCGCCGGTAGTCGGCCGATGCTTCCATCCTCGGCTCGGCCGTCCAGAGGCTCAGCTCGTCGAGGCGCTGCGAGAGCTCGCCGAGCGTCCAGGTGCCGGCGAGCATCTCGTCCGCCGGGAAGCCCTCGTGGTCCTCCGGCGTGTACGTGACGTCCTCCCCCTCGCCCGCCTCGTCGTCGCCGCGCATGAGCACAGTCGTCGTGACGCGCGTGAAGCCGCTTCGCACAGCCAGCTCGCGCCGCTCCGTCGCATAGCCGTCGATGCGCACGCGAAGCGCTGCAAGTGAGTCCCGGAGCGACGACACGCGCTCGATCCTAGTCACCCTGGGGTCGGTTCTTCCGCGGGAACTTTCCCGGGCCGGTCGACGCGCTGATCGTCACGATCACCGCCGCGGCGCTCTCGTGGACGTACCTGATGGACGCGGCAGGTGGCCACGCCACCGGATTCGGGCTTCTCGCCTTCGCAGGCCGTTCAGGGGCAGCGGGCTCGGCCTCGGCACCTCGCCGGCAGTCGAGCTGCCGGCCGGCCGTAGGCCGCCGGCGGGCTGCATACTCCGACCCTGTGAGGACGGCGGTTCTCTTCGTGCTCCTGCTCGTCGGGACGGCCCCGGCCTCGGCGGCGCTCCCGAAGGAGGGCACGCTCGTGCCCGGCCGCAAGCTCGGCGGCGTGCACCTCGGGGAGGCCGCGAACGACGTGCGCGCCGCGCTCGGGTCGTCGTACGGCGTCTGCCGCGGCTGCGCGACGACCACCTGGTACTTCACCTATCGCCCGTTCGACCGGCACGGGCTCGCCGTCGAGCTTCGGCGCGGCAGGGTTTCCGGCGTGTACACGGTCTGGAAGCCGAGCGGCTGGCGTGCGCCGCGCGGTCTACGGCTCGGCGCCACCGAGCTCGACCTCCAGACGCTCGCCGGGCCGCTCGTCCCGATCGTGTGCTCCGACTACGACGCGCGCATCCGCGACACCGCGGAGGCGCGCACGGTGTACTACGTCCTGCGCGGCAGGCTCTGGGGATTCGGGTTGCTGCATGCGCACGCCGACCCATGCCGGTGATCCAGCTCGCAGACGTGCAGGCGGCGGCGCGCCGGCTCGAGGGAGTCGCGCACCGTACGCCGGTCTTCACGTCGCGGACCCTCGACGGTCTCGCCGGTGCGTCCGTGCACGTGAAGGCAGAGTGCTTCCAGCGAGGCGGCGCGTTCAAGTTCCGCGGCGCCTTCAACAAGATCTCGTCCCTCGACGACGACGCGCGCGCCCGAGGCGTCCTCGCGTACTCCTCCGGAAACCACGCGCAGGCGGTCGCGATCGCGGCGGCCCTGCTCGGCAGCCGCGCGACGATCCTCATGCCCGAGGACGCCCCGGTCGCGAAGACCGAGGCGACACGTGGGTACGGCGCCGAGATCGTCGCGTACGACCGCTGGACCGAGGACCGCGAGGAGCTCGGCGCTCAGCTCGCAGGCGAGCACGGCGTCGAGCTGGTGAGGCCGTACGACGACCCGCTCGTGATGGCCGGCCAGGGTACGGTCGCGCTCGAGCTGCTCGACGTCGCCCCCGACCTCGACGTCCTCGTCGCTCCGGTCGGCGGCGGCGGGCTGATCGCGGGCTGCTCGACCGCCGCCAAGTCGCTCCGGCCGGGAATCCGCGTCGTCGGCGTCGAGCCGGAGGCGGGTGACGACACGGCGCAATCGCTCGCAGCCGGCGAGCGAGTCCGCATCGAGGTACCGAGGACGATCGCCGACGGGCTGCAGTCGGCCGAGCCCGGTGAGCTGACGTTCGCGGTGAACCGCGAGCTCGTCGACGAAGTCGTCTGCGTGAGCGACGCCGAGATCGTCGACGCGATGAGGTTTCTCTTCGATCGGATGAAGCTCGTGGTCGAGCCGAGCGGCGCGGTCGGGATCGCCGCAGTGCTGGCCGGCCGCGTGCGCGGCGAGCGCGTCGGCGTCGTGATCTCCGGCGGGAACGTGGGCGCGGCGCGATTCGCCGAGCTCGTCGGGCACACGTAACCGTGCCGACCCTGTGCCAACTTCCAAAAGGACACTTTCGCCGGCCGGCGCAGACCGGTACCACGAGTGGCTCCTTCGTCACTCGACACATCGGAGCCGCCCATGCACAGGATCCGTTACGTCCTCGCGCTCGCCGTCGCCGGCGTGCTGCTCGCCGCGCCGTTCGCCCACGGCGCGACATCCACTGTCGTCGTCAGCCAGGTGTTCGCGGGCGGTGGCAACACCGGAGCGCCGTTCACGAACGACTTCGTCGAGCTCCTGAACCGGGGTAGCGCCCCCGTCGACGTCAGCACCTGGACGGTGCAGTACGCCTCCTCGGCGTCGACGAGCTGGCAGTCGACCACGCTCGCGGGCTCGATCCAGCCCGGACGCTACTACCTCGTTCAGCTCGGCTCGACCGCCGCCGTCGGCGCGCCTCTGCCCACGCCTGACGCGACGGGCACCACGAATCTCGCGGCCGCGGGCGGAAAGGTCGCGCTCGTTCGCGACGGGACGGCGCTCAGCTGCGGTGCCGCTGCGGGCAGCTGCGCGGGCGACGCGCTCATCGAGGACTTCGTCGGGTACGGATCGGCCGCCGACTTCGAGGGCTCCGGCCCTGCGCCCGCGCTCAGCGCGACGACCGCGGCCGTCCGCTCCGGATCGGGATGCGCGGACACGAACTCGAACGCGACCGACTTCGCAGCCGCGCCGCCGGCGCCCCGCAACGCGTCGTCGACGGCGGCGTCGTGCGCAGGGACCTCGAGCCCGAGCCCGACGGCGAGCGCCGGGGTCGACGTCGACGTCGCGCCGATGCTCTCGATCTCGCTCGAGCGCTCGAGTCTCAGCTTCGGAAGCGTCCTCGCCGGCGCGACTCCCGCGCCGCTTTCCGAGCGGGTCACGGTCGTCAGCAACAACGCGACGGGCTACGCGCTGACCGTCCACAGGTCGGCGTTCACCCCCGCCGACCTGCCGCTCGCGATCGCCTCGGCGTCGACCGGCTCGCTCGTCGCGATTCCGGTGCCGCCCGCGGCGGACGTCTTGCTGGCGACCTCGTCGGTGCCGAGCGCCGCCTCCGGCGACGTGTGGCCGACGAGTGTCGGCTTCGCCTCGCCGCTGCCGGCCGTCAGCCCGGGCCGCTACACGGCGACGCTCACGTTCACGGTGATCGGTCGATGATCGCAGCGGCCGCCGGCGCCGCGGCCCTCGAGGCCGCGTCGCCGAAGCCCGCCTCGCTCTCCGCCGCGCCGGCGCGGGTGACGCTCGCCGGGCCGGAGAGCAAGACGATCCGGGTCACGAACTCGGGCGGGCGCCGGGCGATCGTCGACGCCGCACCCGCCGGCTTTGCGCTCGACCTGCGCGGGCATCCGAGGATCGTCCGGGCCTCGCCGCTCCGCCTCACGCTGCGGCCGCGGCGACTCGCCCTCCGGCCCGGGGAGGTGGCGACGCTCACCGTCTCCGCCCTTCTGCCGCCGCATGCCCGTGCCGGCGACCACCCGGCGCTCGTGCTGCTCACGACCCGACCGCGGTCCGGCGCCGGGCTCGGCGTGCGCCTGCAGATCGGAATCGTCGTGATCGTCCGGGCCCCGGGCGCGGTCGCACGCAGGCTCGCTGTACGGAGGCTGCGCGTCCGGCGGGCCCGCCCGGGCGATCGGCTCGAGGTGATGCTCGTGAACCGCGGCGACGTCACGGAGCGCCTCGGTCGCGACCGGGTGCAGGTGACACTGCGACGCCACGGACGGCTGCTGGCGCGACTGCGGGCAGCGCCGCGCGAGGTCTTCCCGCGCGCCCGGGCACGAGAGTCGTTCCGCTACCGCGGCCTCTTCCGCGGACCGGCGACGGCGGTCGTCGAGGTCGACCGGCCGGCGGACGGCGTGGCAATCCTCCGCCGCAGCTTCCGGATCCGGCTTTGACGCGTGGCGGGCCGCTACGCGGGCGCGGGCGCCGGCTCGAAGCCGGCGCAGATCACCTCGACGACCGTGTGCTCGGCCGCGGCGACGTCCGCGTCGCCGTCGGGTAGCTGCCCGAGCACCCACCCGGTCAGGAGCTCGTCGATGCCACCGTAGAAGAGGACCGCAGCGAGCGCCGGGTCGAGGTCGGCGCGGAACTCGCCGTTTCCCTGGCCGCGCTCGATGATGCGCCGGATCGCCTCGATCGGCTTGACGAGGTCGCCGATCCGCTCCTGGAGCTCGGCGCTGCGCGCGATCTCACGCACGAGCACGCGCACGACGTCGGGCTCGTGGCTCCAGGTGCGCAGCACGATCGCGGCGACGTGCCGCAGCTGCTCGCGCGCCGGCTCGCCGGACGCCTCCACGGCGTGGATCCGCTCGAGCAAGAGGCTCCAGTTCTCACGGAAGATCGTCTCGAGCACCTCGTCCTTCGACGCGAAGTAGTGGTAGAGCAGCCCGTGCGCGACGCCGGCCTCCTCGGCGATGTCGCCGACGCGGGAGGTGTGAAAGCCCTTGCGTGCGAAGACGCGGACCGCCGCGTCGAGGATCAGACGCCGTTTCTCTTCGGCTCCCGTTGCCCGCACGCCCAAGGCCGTTCGCAGGCTAGTGGTAGGTTCGCGCCGAATGCAAGCTCTCGGCGGAATGCTCGTGGTCGATCTGACCCGGTATCTGCCTGGCGCCTTCGCCTCGAGCGAGCTCCTGCGACTCGGCGCGCGCGTCGTGCGGGTCGAGCAGCCGGGCGGCGACCCGATGCGGCACACCTCGCCCGACTGGCACGACCTGCTGAACGCCGGCAAGGAGTCGGTCGTCTGCGAGCTGCCCTCGGAACGCGCCTTCGCGCGCTCGCTGCTCGCGCGCGCCGACGTCGTGCTCGAGTCGTTCCGGCCGGGCGTCGCGGCCCGCCTCGGCGTGGGGCCGGACGACGCACCCGAGCAGGCGGTCTACTGCTCGATCACGGGCTTCGGGCTCGGCGGCAGCCACGAGCAGCGCGCGGGCCACGACCTCAACTACCTCGGCTGGGCGGGCGCGCTCGCCGCGACGGCGCCAGCGCTGCCGCCGGTGCAGTCAGCCGATCTCGCTGCAGGCGCGCTCGGCGCCGTGACCGAGGTGCTCGCGGCCCTCGTCGCGCGCGGCCGGACAGGCGACGGCGCGCGCCTCGTCATCTCGATGACCCACGGCTCGCACAAGCTCCTGCCGCGGGCGCCGGTGCTCACCGGCGGCTACGCCTGCTACGCGATCTACGAGTGCGCGGACGGCCGACGGCTCACGGTCGGCGCGCTCGAGCCGAAGTTCTTCGCGCGCCTCTGCGAGCTCGTCGGCCGGCCGGCGCTCGCCGAGCGACAGTACGACCCCGAGCAGGCGAGCCTCCTGGCCGAGCTCGGCAGCGCTTTCTCGCGGCGGCCACTCGCGCACTGGCTCGCCCTCTTCGAGGGCGAGGACGTCTGCGTCGGACCGGTCGCGACCCCGGACGAGGCGGCGGCGGAGTTCGCGACGCCGGCGGCGGGCGAGGCGCCGCCGCTCGGAGCGCACACGGCGGCGTGGCGCCGCGAGCTCGGCCTTGCCTAGCCCGTCTGCCGGTCGTCGTTCGTTCCGATGCGCCCGAGCGCGCGCTGGAACTCCGCCGGGACGATCCAGACCTTGTTCGAGGCGCCCTGCGCGATCAGCGGCAGCGCCTGCACGTACTGGTAGGCGAGAAGCTGCGGGTCCGGGTTGCCCTCGTGGATCGCCTTGAAGACGGTGTCGATCGCCTTCGCCTGACCCTCCGCCTCGAGGATCGTCGCCTCGCGCTTCCCCTGGGCCCGGAGCACCGCAGCCTGCTTCTCGCCCTCCGCGGTGAGGATCGCGGCCTGCTTCTCGCCCTCCGCCTGCAGGATCGCGGCGCGCTTCTCGCGATCTGCGCGCATCTGCTTCTCCATCGTGTCCTTGATCGAGGCGGGCGGGTCGATCGCCTTCAACTCGACGCGGTTGACGCGGATCCCCCACTTGCCGGTCGCCTCGTCGAGCACACCGCGCAGCTGCGAGTTGATCTCGTCCCGCGACGTGAGCGTCTTCTCGAGCGCCATGCCGCCGATCACGTTGCGCAGCGTCGTCACGGTGAGCTGCTCGATCGCCTGGATGTAGTTCTGGATCTCGTAGGACGCCGACTTCGCGTCGGTCACCTGGAAGTAGATGACGGAGTCGATGTTGACGACGAGGTTGTCCTCGGTGATCACCGGCTGCGGCGGGAACGAGACGACCTGCTCGCGGAGGTCGATCAACGGTCGCAGACGGTCGATGAACGGGACGATGAGCGTCAGCCCCGGGTTGAGCGTCCGGTGGTAGCGGCCGAGGCGCTCGACGACGCGCGCCCTCGCCTGCGGAACGATGCGCACGGTTCGGGCGAGCACCAGCAGCACGATGATCGCGATGACCAGGACGACGACGACACCCAGCATGTGAAGCTCCTTTACTGTAAGACGAGCGCGGTCGCGCCCTCGATCTTGACGACCTCGACCTTCGCGCCCGGCTCGAGCACCTGGTCGGGCATGAACGCTCGTGCCGTCCAGGCCTCGCCGCCGATGCGCACGAGCCCGCCTTTGTCGTCGACGCGTTCCAGCACGACGGCGTGGGCTCCCACGAGCGCAGCGGTTCCCGTGCGGAGCGCGGCCGGCATGCGCAGATGCGAGCGCGCGATCGGACGGAGGATCCCGAGCGAGGCGAACGACGCACCGGCGAAGACGAGCACCTGGAGCCAGACTGCGGCGCCGGCGACCGCGGCGACCGCCGCCGCGACGGCGGCGAGCGCGACCGGGCCCAGGAAGAAGAGCCCCGGCGTGAAGATCTCCCCCACGGCGAGCAGCAACGCCGCGATCGCCCAGGCGAGCCACGCTGTCACGGTTCAGAGTCTAGGGACGAGGCCGAGCGCCGCGGGGAGGGCGTAGAGATTCTCGATCCGCGGCTCGAAGTCGGGCCGCAGTGCGAGCCGGTCGACGAGCACGGCTCGCATGCCTAGGGCGAGCGCTCCCTCGACGTCGTCCTCGACGGTGTCGCCGACCATCGCCGCCTCGACCGGCTCGACCTCGAGCAGCTCGAGGACCGCTTTGAAGATCGACGCGTGCGGCTTCGTCTTCCCGTGCTGGAACGAGCTGATTCCGGCATCGATCTCGAGCGCGTGATGCCTCGCGAAGTCGCGCACGTCACGTGCCGAGTTCGATACGAGCCCGAGCCGGATGCCGGCGCGACGCAGCTCGCCGAGCACCGGGATCACGTCCTCGTACAGCTCGAAGTTCTCGTGGCGCTGCCAGCGGCTCGTCAGCTCGACGGCGACCTCGTGCGAGACCGGTTCCGCGCCGCCCATGCCGATCACGATCCGCTCGGTGAACGCAACCCAGATCTCTTCGTCGTGGTCGAGCTCGGGATGCCGCCGGAGATCGACGAGCGCAGCGTCACGCGCCTCCCCATAGCGCGACGCCTCGAGCGTGAGCCCGTGCCGCTCGCCGCAGCGAACGTAGCCCTCTGGCATCAGCTCCGGCCCCGGCCGCGCGAGCGTGAAGTCGACGTCGAACAAGACGGCGCGCAGGCTCATGGCTCCTCCAGCAGCCACTGCACCGTCTCCAGGTGCGCGTCGATGTAGTCGCTCCCACCCGACCACGCGATCGTCTGCGCAATCGTCCACCCTTTCGCGCGCTCGCGATCGAGGCCGAGGCCGGCGCACAACGTGTCCAGCCGGTGCAGCACGTCGCGCTTGCCGTGCCCGAGCTCGGACGATCGGACGATCGGGGCGACGGCGAACTCACGCTCCCCGGCGAGCGGCTTCGGATCGATGACGAGCCACGGCTCGCGCGTTGCGGCGAGCACGTTCTCGCCGTGCAGGTCCTGGTGCACGAGCACCTGCTCGCCCTGCGTCGATGCGAGCTCGCCGATGTACTGCAGCGCAACCTCCTTCAGGCGCGGGTCGGCGACCTCTCGCTCGATGTCGTCCGCCCACATCGCAGCCTCTTCCTCGAGCGGGAAGAAGCCGTCCGCGTCCTTCCAGAGCCGCGGCAGGAGCGCAACCAGGACGTCGAGCGCTTCGGCGGATTCCGAGAGAGGGGTGCCCGGGTCACAGCGTTCGAGCAGCAGCGCTCCGCGCGCGTCGTCGCGCGCGAGCAGGCGCACGGCCCCGTCGCCGCCCCATCGCTCGAGCGCGTCGGGCTCGCGCTCGCTCTCCCGGTGCGGATAGGCCAGCTTGAGCGCGGCCGGCGTCCCGTCGGGCAAGTGCGCGCGAACGATATGGCCGGCTGCTCCGCCGGCGTACGGCTCGCCGAGCGTGAGCTGCCAGGCCCCGGCGCACTCCGCGACGAGTCGCGGGACGTCGGCACGCCAGTCCTCGAGTCTCAGGCCGAGAGCGGGTAGCTCATGCGTTGAGGATAGACGGGCACCGGCTCGTGCGACCCTCGGCTACGCTTCGTCGCTCTGCGGGGTGTGGCGCAGCCTGGTAGCGCGCTCCGTTCGGGTCGGAGAGGTCCCCAGTTCGAATCTGGGCACCCCGATGTGAGAGCCGCGGTTCGCCGCGGCTCTCAGCTCATCCGAAGCCGTACGTGCCCGCGAACCGCTCGGCCAGCAGTCGCACGAGCAGCGACGCGGGCAGGCCGACGACGTTCAGGTAGTCGCCCTCGACCCGCTCGACGAGCGCGGCGCCGAGGCCCTGGATCGCATAGCCCCCCGCGCGGCCCTGCCACTCGCCGGCCGCGACGTAGTTCGCGAGGTCGCGCGGCGTGAGCGTCCGGAACGTGACGAGCGTCGCCGCGTCCTCGACCTGCTCCCAGCCGCGTGTCACGAGCGCGAGGCCGGAGACGACGGCGTGCGTCCTACCGGACAGCTCCTCGAGCATCCGCTCCGCATCGCCTGCATCGGCAGGCTTCGCGTAGATGCGCCCGTCGAGCGCGACCGTCGTGTCGACGCCGAGCACCGGCCGGTCGCCCGCGTCGGCTGCGACGGAGCGCGCCTTGCCGAGCGCGTGCTCGCGCACGAGCCGGGCGGGGTCGCCGTCGGGCGGGTCGTGCTCGACATACCGGGGCGCGACGGCCTCGAACGGGATGCCGAGCTGGGTGAGGATCGCGCGCCTCTGCGGCGAGGTCGAGGCAAGCAGGAGCGGCGGCGCCGGCGGGACGCTCATCGCTTGCGGGCGGCCCAGATCTCCTCCGCCGGCCACCGACGCGCCCACTCGAGGGTAACGAAGGCGTAGTAGCCGGGGTCCTTCGCGTCGTCGCCCGGCCGCAGCTCGTGCAGCGCCTCGATCTCGAAACCGTGCTCGCGCAGCAGCCGGACCCAGTCGGAATGGGCGATGTGGTACTCGATGCCAGGCTCGTCCGGCCAGCTGAGCCGGTACATGCCGAACTGTGGACGCAGCAGGCGCTCCTCGGCGACGCCGGGCTGGTCGGGGACACAGAGCGTGAAGACCATCGAGTTCGTGAGGAAGACGAGGCGCCCGCCCGGTCGAAGCAGCCGCGCGGCCTCGGGGACCCAACCGGCGGGATCGGCCCAGAGCGAAGCGCCGTACTCGGAGAACGCGAGGTCGAATGACGCGTCCGGCAGCGGGACCTCCTCCCCAGGCGCCTCGACGAGCGGGAACACGATCCCGGTCGCCGCCTGCATGCGCCGCGCCGTCGCAAGCTGTGCCGGGGTCGGGTCGACCCCGACCGGCCGCGCGCCGTGCCGCGCGAGGCGCGCGGAGAAGTACGCGGTGCCGCAGCCGAGCTCGACGACGTCGAGACCGGCGACGTCGCCGAGACACCCGAGCTCCGACTCGGGGACCCCGAACACGCCCCACCGGATCTCCTCCTCGCGCCAATGCCGCTCGGCCGACCGGTCGGTGAACTCCTCGTTCGTGCGCGTCCACTGCCGGACGTTGGCCGCGATCGAGTCGTCCGAAGGGTCAGGCGAGCTCATCGGCGGAGAACCAGAGCGCGACCTCGCGCGCCGCGGACTCCGGCGAGTCGGAGCCGTGCACGAGGTTGTCCGGCATCGACATCGCGAGATCGCCACGGATCGTGCCCGGATCGGCATTCGCAGGGTTGGTCGCACCGATCGTCTTCCGCATCGTCGCGATCGCGTCGTCGCCTTCGACGACGAGGGCCCACGTCGGCCCCGACGTGATGAACTCCACGAGCTCACCGAAGAACGGCTTCTCGCTGTGCTCCGCGTAGTGCTCCTCGCCGAGCGGGCGGCTTGCGGTCACGAGCTTGCCGGCCCGCACCGTGAACCCTCGCGCCTCGATGCGGCCGAGGATCTCGCCCGAGAGGCGCCGCCGCACCGCGTCCGGCTTGATCAGGATGAGGGTGCGCTCCGCGGCCATCGGCGCCGCAGTGTAATTACTCGGCGCGGCGGCGACGCCGGGGCTCGAGCGAGGGAAGGGCGACGGCAGTCGGCTCGACCGCCGTCTCGCAGTACGGGCAGACCTGCCAGAGCGCCTCGAGGGGCGCCTTGCAGCTCGAGCACGACTGCTTGAGCTTCGTCGTGCAGATCGGACAGACGAGGAAGGTCGCGTCGACCTCCGAGCGGCACACCGGGCAGTGGAGGTCGCGCTTCGCAAGCCGGTCCTCCATCGCCTTGATCTCGAGCTCCCGCTCGCGCACGTCCTCGAGATATTCCGGCGGTCTGAAGAGCATGTAGATGAACGGCCCGAAGAACGGCAGGACGACGCCGAGGAGGACGGAGACGCCGACGACCCATGGATCCTCGATCCGCCGCCGCGCGTCCTTGTAGATCCACGAGAGCGTCGCGAGCCAGAAGACGACCGCGAAGAAGAGCAGCAGGTTGCGGATCACGAGCCACGTGCCCGAGTTGAAGAAGTCGTGGGTGCTGCCGAACGTGCTCGCGATCACAGCAGGATTCTGCCTATGAGATAGCCGGCGGCGAAAGCCCCGCCGACGATCACGGCGAGCACGACCGCGGCCAGCGTGAAAACGCTGAGCTTTTCACTCACGCTATTCGTTGTAGCCGTGGCCACTGAGCTCGGCAAGAAGATAAAGGGAGCCCGTGACGAGGAGCGCGCCTTCGCGCCCCGCCAGCTCGAGCGCTCTGCGCCTGGCCGCCTGCGGATCGGGGAATGGCTCGACATGCCTGAAATACGGTTCGGCGCGTGACGCGAGATCCCCTGCCTGGAGGGAGCGGGCGCTCGCCGACTCCGTGGCGACAAGTGTGCCTCCGAGGACGGACAGCGCCTCCAGCATCAGCTCGGGACGCTTGTCGCGCAGGATCGAGCACAGGACCACGTACTCGCGGTCGGGCAGGCGTGGCAGCAGGTAGCCGACGCCTGCGAGGTTGTGGGCGCCGTCCCAGATCTCGAGTGGGTGCTCGCCGCGCCGCTCGAGCCGGCCGGGCAGGGTGACTCCGTCGGCCGCGTGCAGGTCGACCGGACGCTCGAGGAACGTCTCCGCCGCCGCCGCCGCGAGGGCGAGGTTGCTCGGACCGGCCACGAGGACCGCGGCGGCGCCGTTCGCGCGTGCCAGGCCCTCCCACTCCTGATCGCCGAGCACGACTGCCGAACCCGGCTGGACGACCGCGAGCTTCTCTGCTGCGATCGCCTCCCGCGTGTCGCCGAGCACGTCCATGTGGTCGAGCGCCACGTTCGTCAGGACGACGACGCGCGTGCGGAGGACGTTCGTCGCGTCGTGGCGGCCGCCGAGCCCGGCCTCGACGACCGCGACGTCGACCTCGGCCTCGGCGAACGCGAGCAGCGCCGCCGCCGTCAGCGACTCGAACTGCGTTGCGCCGAGCGAGACGGCGTGCGGCCGCACGCGTGCCACCGCCTGCTCGAAATCCGACTCGCGGTCGCCGATCCTGATTCGCTCACTCCAGCCGCGTACGTGCGGCGAGAGATAGGCGCCGACGGAGAGGCCGGCATCGACGAGGAGCGCCTCGGTCAGCCGCGTCGTGGTCGACTTGCCGTTCGTGCCGACGACGTGCACGGCGGGGTAGCGCCTCTGCGGATCTCCGAGCTCGCCGAGCAGCGCCCGCATACGCTCGAGCCCGAAGCCCTCAGAGGGCCAGGGGCTGAGCGACGCGACCCAATCAGTGGCGGATCGCGTCAAGCTCGCGCCTGAAGCGCTCGAGCTTCGCACGCTCCGCGTCGACCACGTCCGCGGGGGCCCGCGACGTGAAGGACTCGTTGGCGAGCATGCCCTCGGCGCGGGCGATCTCCTTCTCCAGGCGGGCCACCTCGTCGCCGAGCCGAGCGCCGTCGCCACGCGCGCGCTCCGGCCTGACCACCGCTTCGAAGATCCGGCGCTCGTCGCCTTCGAGCGCGGTCACGACGCCGCTCCGCCGGAATCGCTCCGCGGCCTCCTGCACCTGCACGAGCGCGTCTTCCGTACCGGCGCACGACCTGTCCGGCTCGAGCCACGGTGTGACGATCAGGCGCGACGCGCGCGCGGGGAGGTGCGACCAGATCTCCTCGGTGACGTGCGGCAACACCGGATGCAACAGCGTCAGCAGGCGCTCCAGCGCTGCGAAGGCAGTCGCCTTCACGTCCGGCTCGCCGAGTCGCGGCTTGATCGACTCGAGATACCAGTCGCAGAAGTCGTCGAACGTCAGGTGGTAGAGCCTGTCGACGGCGTGCGCGAAGTCGTAGCCGTCGAGGTCCTTCTCCACCTCCGCCCGTGTCGCCTCGATGCGTGCCATGATCCAGCGCTCCTCGAGCGAGTCGGGGCGCGCCTCGACCTCGTCGGCTCCCGCGAGGAGCAGCAGCCGCGCGGCGTTCCAGAGCTTGTTCGCGAGCCGCCTCCCCTCCTCGATCGGCACGGTCGCGAACCGGACGTCCTGGGTCGACGACATCTTCAGGAGGCCGTAGCGCGTCGCGTCCGCACCGTGCGCATCGATCAGCTCGAGCGGGTCGATCCCGTTCCCCTTGCTCTTCGACATCCGCCGGCCCTCTCGGTCGAGGATGACCGAGTGGATCACGACGTCGTGGAACGGGACGTCGCCGACGAGCTCGAGCCCGGACATGATCATCCGGTTGACCCAGAGGAAGATGATCTCGCGCGCCGTCGAATTGACGTCGCCCGGGTAGTAGCGGCGTAGCTCGGGCGTGTCGTCGGGCCAGCCCAGCGTCGCGAACGGCCAGAGCGCCGACGAGAACCACGTGTCGAGCACGTCCGGGTCGCGTTCGAGCTCGCCGGATCCGCATTCGACGCACGCGTCCGGCTCGCTCTCCGCACAGGTCACGTGGCCGTTCGCGCAATACCAGATCGGCAGCTGGTGTCCCCACCAGAGCTGCCGCGACACGTTCCAGGGGCGAATCGACCTCAGCCAGTCGAGCGCGACTCGTCCGTGCACGGGCGGATGGAAGCTGACGCGCCCGGCCTCGATCGCCTCGATCGCCGGCGTCGCCATCGCCTCCATGTCGCACCACCACTGCAGCGACACGAGCGGCTGGATGCGCGTTCCCGAGCGCTCGCAGTGGCCGACGGAATGACGGTAGCTCTCGCGCTTCTCGAGCAGGTCGTGCTCTCGCAGCCAGGCGACGACGCGCTCGTCGGCCTCGTCCTCGGTAAGCCCCACGTACTCCGCCGGGATGTCGCCGGTCAGGCGCCCGTCGAAGCCGATCACCGTCAGCTCGGGCAGCCCGAGGTCGCGGCCGATCTCGAAGTCGGTCGGATCGTGGCCAGGCGTGATCTTCAGCGCGCCCGTGCCGAACTCCGGGTCGACGCGCTCGTCCGCGACGATCGGAACGCGCCTCCCGACGACGGGCACGATCACCTCGCGACCGATCAGACCTCGATAGCGCTCGTCCGCGGGATGCACGGCCACCGCGACGTCCGCGAGGATCGTCGCCGGGCGCACCGTCGCGACGGTGACGAAGCCCTCGCCCTCGGCGAACGCGTAGCGGGCGTAGGTCAGCGCGTCGTCGACCTCGACGTGCTCGACCTCGAGGTCCGAGATCGAGGTCTGGCAGTCGGCGCACCAGTTGATGATCCGGTTGGCGCGGTACATCCACCCTCGCTCGTACACGTGCGCGAAGAAGCGCATCACGGCGCGGACGTACGCCTCGTCCATCGTGAAGCGCTCGCGCTCGTAGTCGAGCGAGCAGCCGAGACGCCGGAACTGGTTCATGATCACGCCGCCGTACTCGTGCAGCCACTCCCACACGCGCGCCACGAACGCCTCGCGCCCGATCTCCTGCCTGGAGGTGCCCTCGCTTCGAAGCTCCTTCTCGACCACGGCCTGGGTCGCGATGCCCGCGTGGTCGTAGCCCGGCTGCCAGAGCGTGTTGAAGCCGCGCATCCGGTGCAGGCGGACGAGCACGTCCTGGAGGGTGCCGTTCAACGCGTGGCCCATGTGCAGGGCGCCCGTCACGTTCGGGGGCGGCACCGCGATCACGTAGGTCGGGCGCGGGTCCCCGGGGTCGGCGTGGTAGAGGCGCTCCTGCTCCCAGCGCTCCTGCCAGCGTTCCTCGACGCCGTGCGGCTCGTAGAGCGGCTCCATCTCCATCAGGCGCCGATCCTAGCCGGGGTCAAACGGATGAGGTCAGGCAGCGACTATGCGCCCAGTATGCCTGTCAGCGGCGCGTCGCGCGGCCGCGCTGCCAGTCCCGGGGCTGTGCCCCGACCTGCTCGAGGATCGTCTCGAGCAGCTCGAACGACGAGAGCACGTGCTCGCGCGCAAGCGCCCGCGCGCCGGCGGCGCTGCCGGCCTTGAGCGCCTGCTTGATCGCCCGGTGCTGCTCGGCGTTCTTCAGGTAGAGGCCGTCGATCGAATGGTCGCCCGGTGCCCACACGGCGGGCCCCGAGAACGAGCGGCGGGCGCTCTTCGCGAGCTGCTCGACGAGCGGCAGGTCCGCGACGCGGTAGATCACGTCGTGGAAGCCGTGGTTCGCACGCACCCAGTCGCCCATGATCGAACGGCGCTCCTCGCCCGGCTCGAGCGCGCGCAGGCGGCGCGAGATCTCCGAGAACCGCTGCTCGCTCGCGTCGAGCTCGGCGAGGTCCTCCGCCGTCATCTTCGTGGCGGCGACCTCCGTCGCGAGCGACTCGAGCTCCGCCCGGACCATGAACGCCTCGTGCAGGTCCTCGCGCGAGATCGTCCGCACGCGGACGCCCCGGTTCGGCACGAACGAGACGAGGCCGAGCGCGGCGAGCCGCCGCAGCGCCTCGCGGATCGGCGTCCGCGAGACGTTGAACTGCTCGGAGAGCTGCTCCTGGCGGAGGACGGTCCCGGGCTCGAGCTCCCCGGAGACGATCGCCTCCTCGATCACGAGCGCGATGTCGTCGGCCTTGGTGCTGTCGAGGCTCACGCCGAAAAAGTCTACGCGGGGCCGCGGGAGGCCGACGTCAGCGGTAGTAGCGGAAGACGAGCTCGGCGACGCACACGGGCTTGTCGCCGCCCTCCCGCTCGACCGTCGCGGTCATCGTCGCCTGGAAGCCCCAGTCGGCCTCCTCGACGCCGTCGACGCGGAACATGCCGCGGACGCGGGAGCCAGACGGCACCGGCGCCGGGAAGCGCACTCTGTTCAGCCCGTAGTTCACCGCCATGCCGCCCTCCTGGCGCGGCACCACCTCGTACGACATCGCCGGCAGGAGCGAGAGCGTCAGGTAGCCGTGCCCGATCGTCGTCCCGAACGGGCCCGCCGCCGCACGCACGGCGTCGACGTGGATCCACTGGTGGTCGCCGGTCGCATCGGCGAACGCGTCGATCCTCTGCTGCGGCACATCGATCCAGGAGGAGGGGCCGAACTCGGCCCCGGCCACGAGATCGGTCATCGCGTCGCCCGCTAGGCGGTCTTCTCGACGGCCTCGTCGGGCTCGTCGTCGACATACGTGCCGGCGCTCGTGACGAGCGTCGGACGGATGCCCTGCGAGATCGTCTCCTTCGTGATCACGCACTTCGTGACGTCGCGCCGCGACGGCAGCTCGAACATCACGTCGAGCAGGGCGCTCTCGATGATCGAGCGCAGGCCGCGGGCGCCGGTCTCGCGATCGAGCGCCTTGTCGGAGATCTCCCAGAGCGCGTCGTCGGTGAAGACGAGCTCGATCGAGTCGTACCCGAAGAAGCGCTGGTACTGGCGCGTCAGCGCGTTCTTCGGCTCGGTGAGAATCTGGACGAGGTCCTCGCGCCGCAGCTGGTGCACCGCCGAGATGACCGGGAGGCGGCCGATGAACTCCGGGATCAGCCCGAAGTTGAGGAGGTCTTCCGGCATCACCTGCGTCAAGAGCTCCGACGCCTCGACGGAGTGCTTCGAGCGCACCTCGGCGCCGAAGCCGACGGCGTTCTGGCCGATCCGCCTCGCGATGATCTTGTCGAGCCCTGCGAACGCCCCGCCGCAGATGAAGAGGATGTTCGTCGTGTCGATCGAGAGGAACTCCTGGTGCGGATGCTTGCGCCCGCCCTGCGGCGGCACCGAGGCGACCGTTCCCTCGAGGATCTTCAGCAGCGCCTGCTGCACGCCCTCGCCGGAGACGTCGCGCGTGATCGACGGGTTGTCCGCCTTGCGCGCGATCTTGTCGACCTCGTCGATGTAGATGATCCCGGTCTCGGCCTTCTTGATGTCGAAGTCGGCGGCCTGGATCAGCTTCAGGAGGATGTTCTCGACGTCCTCGCCGACGTACCCCGCCTCGGTGAGCGCCGTTGCGTCGGCGATCGCGAACGGAACGTTGAGGATCCGCGCCAGCGTCTGCGCGAGCAGCGTCTTGCCGCAACCGGTCGGGCCGAGCAGGAGGATGTTCGACTTCTGGAGCTCGACGTCGTTCTCGTCGGTCCCCATCTGGACGCGCTTGTAGTGGTTGTAGACCGCGACGGAGAGCGTCCGCTTGGCCTCTTCCTGCGAGACGACGTAGTCGTTCAGGACCGCGTAGATGTCACGGGGCCGGGGCAGATTGTCGAGGTCGAGCTGAGTCGGAGTGGTCAGCTCCTCGTCGATGATCTCGTTGCAGAGGTCGATGCACTCGTCGCAGATGTACACGCCGGGGCCGGCGATCAGCTTTTTCACCTGTCGCTGGCTCTTCCCGCAGAAACTGCAGAGAAGCTGCTCGTTGCCTTCGCTTGCCCTGGCCACCTCAGTCTCCTTGTACCTCGGTCCGGCTGTTTCGTCTACCGGTGCGCCACAACATGGTCGACGATCCCGTACTGCTGGGCATCTTCCGCGTTCAGGTAGTAGTCGCGCTCCATGTCCTTCGAAACCTTCTCCATCGGCTGATTCGTATGCTGGGCGATGATCTCCTCCAGGCGCCTTTTGAGGCTGATCGTCTCCCGGGCCTGGATCTCGATGTCGGTGCCCTGGCCCTGGAAGCCGCCTGACACCTGGTGGATGAGGATCTTGGAGTTCGGCAGCGCAGTGCGCTTTCCCTCCGTGCCGGCCGAGAGGAGGAGTGCGCCCATCGACATCGCGATCCCCACGCAGGTGGTGGCGATGTCCGGTCTGACGAACTGCATCGTGTCGTAGATCGCGAGGCCCGCGTACACCGACCCGCCCGGCGAGTTGATGTAGAGCTGGATGTCCTTGTCCGGGTCCTCGGACTCGAGGTGGATCATCTGGGCGACGACGAGGTTCGCGACGTTGTCGTCGATCGGGGTGCCGAGGAAGATGATCCGCTCGTTCAGGAGGCGCGAGTAGATGTCGAAGAACCGCTCGCCGCGGGACGTCTGCTCGATGACGGACGGGATGATGAGATTCGACGGGCGGTCCATGTTGCTCCTAACTGCCGGGGGTCCAGAGTTTCGTGTCGGTCGCCTGCTTTTCCTTGTCGGGAGTCCAGAGCGCGTCGCGAGCCTCGGCGAGCTCGCGCGGGATCCGCTTGACCTCCGAGGCGACGTGGTCGAGCGCCTCGCGGAGCCGAAGGTCGTCGCGGAGGGTCTCGAAGCGGCCGTTCTCGCGCAACCGCTCGATCGTCGCCTCGGCGTCGTCGCCGACGATCTCGGCCTGCTCGCGCACCAGCGACTCGACGTCGTCGTCCGCGATCTCGATGCCGAGCTGCTCCGCCGCGGCTTCGAGCACGAGCTCGCGCGCGACCGAGCGTTGCGCCTCCTCGTACAGGCGTGCGAGCAGGTCTTCCGGTGCCTGGCCGGTCATCGTGAGGTAGGTCTCGAGCGGGATGCCGCGTGCCTCCACCTGCTGTGCGAGACCGCGTAACAGCTCGCGCGTACGCGACTCGACGAGCGGTCCCGCCGCCTCGACGTTCGACGAGGAGACGAGCGCGTCTGCGACGTCGGACCGGAACTGCGCCTCGACCTCGTCTGCGATCTGCGTACGCAGCCGATCCTCGATGTCCGTACGAAGCTCCTCGAGCGTCTCGAACTCGCTCGCAGAGCGCGCCAGCTCGTCGTCGATCTCCGGCAGGACCTTCTCCTTGATCTCCTTCACCGTCACCGCTACGACCTGCTTCTCGTCGCCGGCGAGCTCGAAGTCGATCTCCTTCGTCTCGCCGCCGCTCATGCCGACGAGCGCCTCCTCGATCTCCTCGACCACCGTCCCGCGCCCGAGCTCGACGACGTAGTCGCGCCTCGTCTCCCCCTTCGGCGAGACGAGATCGACGACGACCGTGTCCTCCGGCCCGACCGGCCGTCCCTCGACGGGGACGAGCTCGGCGACGGTGGCGCGCAGTGCGTCGAGCTCCTGCTGGACGAGCTCCTCCGGCACCTCCGGCTCGATCGCGCCGACCTCGAGCGTCTTCCAGTCCGGCAGGTCGGGCCTCGCCTGCACCGGGAACGTGGCGGTGAAGTGCCAGTCCTCGCCGTCGGAGCCCGGCAGCTCGAAGTCGTACTCCGGCTGCGCGACGGGACGGACGCGCGACTGCGCCGCGGCATTCCAGAACCAGCCGCCGATGTGGCTTTCGATCGCCTCCGTCATCAGGCGCTCGCGCCCGACTTTCTGGAGGAGCACCTGCTGCGGGACCTTCCCCTTGCGGAAGCCCGGAATCTTGACGCTCTTCGCGAGGTCGGTAGTCGCGTGCTCGATCGCGTGGTGCACGTCGTGCGACGGCACCTGCACCGTCAGGCGCACGCGGTTTTCGGGAAGTTCCTCGACCTGAGCTTGCACCCGGTCATTCAAGCAGACCCCCTCCGGGCGAGGTCGCGTAGGCTCGGCCTCGTTGCGCCTGTTTCTGTTGATCCGGCACGCGCATTCGACGCTGAACGTCGAGGGACGCGTGAACGGCGACCCGGCCGTCTCCGTGCCGCTGACGCCGGAGGGCCGCGCGGAAGCCGAGCGGCTCGGCCGGGAGCTCGCGCAGCTCCCGGTCGACCTCTGCGTGCACACGCGCTTCGCCCGCACCCGCGAGACGGCAGCAGCGGTCCTCGGCGATCGTGACGTACCCCATCTCGAGGAGCCGCTCCTCGACGACATCGACGTCGGCGACCTCGAGGGCGAGACGATCGAGGCGTATCGGGCCTGGAAGCGGGAGCACTCGCGGTCCGATCCGTTCCCGGGCGGCGAGTCCCTCGACGACGCCGCGCGGCGGTATGCGCGGGCCTTCCGGCGGCTCGTCGAGCGGCCGGAGGGGTCGGTGCTCGTCGTCTGCCACGAGATCCCGATCCGCTACGCGCTGAATGCCGCCGCGGGCTCCGGAGACCTCGACGGGCCGGAGCACTCGATCCCGAACGCGACGCCGTATCTCTTCGACGACGTCGCGCTGGCCCGCGCCGCGCACCGAATCGGCGAGCTCGTGCGTTAGGAAGGAAGGGCGAAAGAAATGTGCGGCGAATGACGACATCCCTCTCGTGAGCATGTGGACTGCATCCCTCGTGACCGGCGTCGCGGCCATCTGGGTCTCGATGGCCTCCGCGGTCGCCTACCGCATCGCGCGGGTTCGGCGCTAGCGCCACCCGCCCGATATACCCCCCGGTGGTATAGTCGCCGAGGGATGCCACACGGCTATGCGGAGCACAAGCGATCGCTCGTCACCCGGCTGCACCGGATCGAGGGTCAGGTGCGCGGGATCGAGCGGATGGTCGAAGACGACCGCTACTGCATCGACATCCTGACCCAGCTCGGAGCAGTCTCGACCGCGCTCGAGAGCCTCGCTGTGACGATCCTCGACGACCACGTCAGGCACTGCGTCGCGGATGCGCTGGCCTCGGGCGACGAGGGCGCGGCGCGGGAGAAGACCGACGAGCTTCTGACGGCGGTGCGCCGCTTCGCGAAGACCCACTGATGCTCGTCGTCGACGGGCTTCGCAACGCTGCCGAGATGGCGTACGAGGTGTGGTGGGCGCTCGTCTTCGGGTTCGCGATCTCCGCGATCGTGCAGGCCTGGGTGCCGCGCGCCCGGATCGAGCGGGCGCTCTCGGGCGGCGGGGCTCCGCCCGTGCTGCGGGCGACGGCGCTCGGCGCAGCATCGTCCTCGTGCTCCTACGCCGCCGTCGCGATCGCCAAGTCGCTCTTCCAGAAAGGAGCGTCTGCGGCGTCCGCGCTCGCGTTCCAGTTCGCCTCGACGAATCTCGTCTGGGAGCTCGGGCTCGTGATCTGGATCCTGCTCGGCTGGCGCTTCACGCTCGCCGAGCTGCTGGGCGGGATCGTGCTGATCCTGCTGATGGCGCTGCTTCTTCGACTGTTCGTGTCGCGCCGGCTGGAGGAGGAGGCTCGCGCGCATGCGCAGGCGGCCGACACCGGTCACGTGCATCCGACGTCGGCGAGCGAGCTCCCGTGGCGCCGGCGGATCCGCTCGGCCGCGGCCTGGTCGGACGTCGCGCACAACTTCCGCGGCGACTGGCAGATGCTCTGGAAGGAGATCGGGGCCGGTTTCCTCCTCGCCGGCTACATCGCCCTCGTCCCGACCCGTTACTTCGAGTCGGCGTTCGTCCAGGACGCCCCGGCGCCGCTCCGCCTGCTCGAGAACGTCGTGCTCGGACCGCTGATCGCGGTCGTCTCGTTCGTGTGCTCGGTCGGGAACATCCCGCTCGCCGCAGTCCTCTGGTCGGGAGGCCTGTCGTTCGCGGGCGTGATCGCGTTCATCTTCGCCGACCTGATCGTGCTGCCGATCGTGGCGATCTACCGCAAGTACTACGGCGGCCGTTTCGCCGCGCGCATCGTCGCGCTGATGTTCGTGACGATGGCGGCCGCCGCGCTCGCGATCGACGGGATCTTCAGCGCGGCAGGGCTCGTCCCGTCGACGCGCCTCGCGCGCGCCGACGTGTTCCAGCCGGTCGCCCTCGACTACAAGCTCGTTCTCAATCTGCTCGGTCTCGTCGTGTTTGCGGCACTCGTCGCCCTGACGGTCCGCCGCGGCGCGACCGACCCGAGCTGCGGCATGACCATCGACCGCGCGAAGGCTCTCACTTCGGTGCGAGACGGCGTCACGTACTACTTCTGCGGCGAAGGCTGCCGGCGCAGCTTCGAGAGCGGCGCGGCGACGCACCACCACTGAGGTGGAAAACTCGGCGCGGCTCGCAAGACGACGCCGGCGCATGCCGTCGCGTGACGTTTCGCCAAAGTGCGAGACTCACCGTGAGGGGTCTTGCTTTCGATTGAAAGTGGGTTCGCAGTGGCTGTCGGCATTCGCATCAAGCTGGCTGGAATCAGCCAGGAGCAGTTCGACCACGTACATGACCAGGTCAACCCCGACCGGACGCCGCCGAAGGGGCTGCTCTTTCACGCTTCGGGGCCGATCGACGGCGGGTGGGGGATCATCGACTTCTGGGAGTCACGCGCTGACTTCGACGCCTTCGCGCCGCGAATCGTGGAAGGAATGGCGGCGGCGGGAATCGAGCCACAGGGTCCGCCAGACATCAAGGAGTTCCCTGTGCACGAGATGATCGGCGCGTAGCCGCCCGCACCAACGATCCTGCGTCGCGTAAGACGTGCGCGGGCGGTAGCCGTGGCCCGGCTGCCGCTCGCGAGCTCAGGGTGCAGTCGCTCGCAGGACGCTCTCCGTTTCAGCGCCGCCGCGATCCATGCTCCGGTGGTTCAGCGCGGCCCGTAGGGGGCGTAGCGGTGGTGGAGCAGGATCGGGTTGCCGGCCGGATCGCGGAGCCCGGCGCCATGGCAGACACCGGAGTCCCACATCTCGTTGACCTGCACGCCGGCCGCCTCGAGCCTCGCCTTGGCCTCGGCGACATCCGGCACACCCAGCGCAAGCGTGCCCACCGGCAGCGGCGTGAACTCGTAGTCGTGAGTGTGCGGGGTCATCACCGCAAGCGTCACGTTTCCCGCCTCGTACTCGACCCAGTCCTCGGCCGGCGAGCTCGGATTCCGCTCGAGGCCCAGCACCTCGCCGTAGAACCGGTTCGCCTCCTCGATGTCCGTCACGGGGATGCGAATGTAGTCGACTCGCCGCACGTCGATCACGGGACTCCCTCCTGCGTCGTCTCGAGCCATTATCGAGCGGCGGGGGAGCCTGCGCGTTGCCTCGAGCACGGAACTGTCCTACGCTCTCGCTCGGTGGGCTACCGGGAATCGCTGCCGCAACTGGCCGAGAGGATGCTTCTCACCGACGGCGGCCTGGAGACCACGCTCATCTTCCACGACGGCCTCGAGCTCCCCGGCTTCGCTTCGTTTCCGCTGCTCGAGCACGACGAGGGGCGCTCGGCAATGACCCGGTACTTCGAGCCGTACCTTGCGCTGGCCCGCCGGCACGGCACCGGCTTCGTGCTCGAGGCCAACACCTGGCGCGCGAATCCGGCCTGGGGTGCGAGGCTCGGCTATTCCCTCGCCGACCTCGCCGAGGCGAATCGACGCTCGATCCGGTTCGTCGAAACGATCCGCGAGCGCGAGGAGACGCCGGACCGCCCCTTCGTGATCAGCGCACCCGTCGGCCCCCCCGGCGACGCCTACCATCCCGAGAGTCAGCTGACGGCCGCCGAAGCAGAGGAGTTCCACGCGTGGCAGATCGGCGTCCTCGCAGAGACGGCGGCGGACTGCGTCAGCGGCTTCACGATCGCGTATGCGGACGAGGCGATCGGCATCGTGCGGGCGGCGAGCGCGGTCGAGATCCCGGTGGTCGTCTCATTCACGGTCGAGACCGATGGACGGCTGCCGAGCGGCCAACCGCTCGGCGAAGCGATCGAGGAAGTCGACCGCGAGACCGACGAGACGCCGGCGTACTACATGGTCAACTGCGCGCATCCCTCCCACGTCCTACCCGCGCTCGAGGAGCCGGGACCGTGGCAACGGGTGCGAGGACTGCGCCCGAACGCGTCGGCGAAGAGCCACGCCGAGCTCGACGAGTCCGAAGAGCTCGACCGCGGCGATCCTGCAGAGCTCGCGCGCGGCTGCCTCGCGGCCGGACGGCGGCTCCCTCATCTGACAGTCCTCGGCGGCTGCTGCGGGACCGATCACCGCCACATCGAGACCGTCGCCGACGCGTGGTTCGGCTCGCCGCAGGCAACGCGCTGACGACACCGCCCGACTAGCGCACTGAGAGAAGC
>Ga0310811_10002071_pt1 | contig 25001 bp, 13 predicted proteins | sample YCmetagenome_FD_207642 | JGI IMG/M metagenome (GOLD analysis project Ga0310811, IMG submission 207642) | Soil microbial communities from experimental microcosm in Duke University, North Carolina, United States - YC | ecosystem: Engineered > Artificial ecosystem > Soil microcosm > Unclassified ... | reverse complement strand
CAGGAACTTCGAATTCAAGGCCGACGTGATGACCGAGCCGGGCTCCAATTCCGGCATCTATATTCATACACAGTACCAGGAGAGCGGCTGGCCCGCAAAGGGATATGAGGTACAGGTGAACAATTCACATACCGACTGGCGCAGGACCGGCAGCCTCTATGCCGTCGAGGACGTGAAGGAAGTCTACGTAAAGGACAACACGTGGTTTACCGAGTACGTGAGCGTAAAGGGAAAACATATCACGATCAGGATCAATGATAAGACGGTTGTCGACTACACCGAGCCCGACAACGTACAGCGGCCGAAGGATATGGCGGGACGCGTGCTGTCCAGCGGGACTTTCGCACTGCAGGGTCATGACCCCAACAGCAAGGTCCATTTCAAAAACATTATGGTGAAGCCGTTGGATTAGATGACTACCCTGGTCCGACTAACTTCCCTCCGCTCAGTTAAGGGGCGCCAGATACACCAACTGATTATTCAGATCTTTCTCCAGCCGGCGGGCCTTGGGGATCAGCACCTCTTCTTCGATATGGGCGTGGACGCAAAGGTCCTGCTCGAATATCTGCAGCTGTGTCAGCAGTATGCGGTAGAGGGATTCGTTGTCCTGCGGCGGCTCATACAGACGTATCGTCTGACGGATATCCTTCAGCTCGTCTTCGGTATCGTGGTGTTCGCCGAGAAAACAGTCGATCGAATAGTCGCGGCGCGCGATCACTGTTCGCGAGAAGTCCGAGGGACTCTCTTCGGCCTCACGCAGCAGTTGAATATAGGGGAGAAGGCGGGATTCCTCCGCCTGGATATGTTCGGAGAGGTCCTGCACATACTTGTGGAAGAAGTTGCGTAGTGCGAGGAGGATAGGGTGGCCGGACTCGTAGTGCCCCGACATCAGCAGTATGCTCTGTTCGATCTCGGGAAGCTTCTTCTCCAGATAATAGATATGTGTTCGCTGGATATAATCCACGATCATTCCGATGGGAAAGGAGTCAAATTCCCGGGCGTTGAATATCTTCTCTTCGAACACACGCAGCAGGGTGGCGATAAATTCCGTCTGTTGTCCATCCGTCACCTGCTGAGTCTTATAACGTTGCATCACCTGGGGATAAAAATCGCTGTTTTCGGGCATAGCCTTCCTACGTTTAAACTAGACACCAAATTTAAGGGAATTTCCCAAAACAAGAAGTGAAATGGGATGAGTACGGAAAAATCTGCGGCGAAGCTGCAGCCGCACGAAAACGTTTGCGGAAAAACAGGCATTTGAAGTAGTAATGCCGTATCTGACAGGACCCCGCGGATAGCCCAAAACAATATCTTTAGCCCTCATTTAAAACCTATCTTATCATGAGAAAAACTTCAGTGCTTACCTGGACCGCAGCGTTGGTCCTGCTCCTTTCCTCCTGTCGTAAAGACGCCGGTGTCACCGGTACAACGGGAACGCTCCCGCGGGCGGCGACGGCCTCCACCTTCAAGGTCATGGGCTATCTTACCTCCTGGTCGGGAAGCGTCAGTCAGGTACAGTTCGGGAACCTCACCCACATCAACTATGCCTTTCTGATCCCTACGTCCAGCGGCGGTTATCAGCCGGTCGACAACCCTTCGAAGCTGACCAGCATGGTTTCCGCTGCACACGCCAGCGGGGTAAAGGCCCTGATCTCCGTAGGCGGCGGAGGAGGCGGCGGCGGGTTTGCGGGCATCGTGGCCAGCCCCGCGAACATCACCAACTTCGTCAACAACATGCTTGCTTTTTGCAACCAGTATGGGCTTGACGGGGTAGACATCGACTGGGAGTACCCGGCGACCGGGACGCAGGCCACCAATTTTCAGACCATGCTGACGCAGCTGTCGACTGCCCTGCACAACAACGGCAAGATCCTCAGTATCGCCGTCATCGGTCTGGACGGGGACTATGTGCTGAGCGGCGTCTTCAACGTCGTGGACATCGTCATGATCATGGCCTATGACGACAACAATTTCCAGCACTCGACCTACGAACTGGCCGCACAGTGTATGGCGTACTGGCTCGGCAGGGGTTGTCCGGCTTCGAAGGCCATTTTGGGCGTGCCGTTCTATGGGCACGATTCTTCGCAGGACCCGAATTCGGAGGCGGCGGAGGTCAACTACAACACGATCCTTTCGAAGGGAGCCAATCCTGCGCTGGACGTCTACAGCACGTTCGGCTACAACGGTCTGCTGACCATGAAGAGCAAGACCAGCTATGCGATGAGCGTCGGCGGCGGCATCGGCATCTGGGAGCTTTCGGGGGACGCGACGGGCGCCGGTTCGCTGCTGTCGGCTATAAAGTCGGTAGTGAATGCGGGTGGTGCGGTTAGCACCGGCGCGCCGGTAGGGACAACGGTTACGTTCAGGGGCAATAACGGCCTCTTTGTCAGCAGTGAGAACGGGACAAAGGCCATGACCTGTACGCGCGCTGTTGCCCAGGCCTGGGAGAACTTCCTTGTCGTGGACGCAGGCCATGGCAAGGTGGCGCTGCAGGCGATGAGTAAATACGTCTCTTCGGAGGACGGCCAGCAGGCGATCACGTGTAATCGCGCCGCCTACAGCACATGGGAGGTATTTGACTGGATCACGGCGGCGGACGGCAACGTGACGCTGCGGAGTACCAACGGGCTGTTCGTTTCAAGCGAGAATGGCGCAAAGAGCATGACCTGTACGCGGACCGCGGCCCAGGGATGGGAGGAGTTCGGGGTCAACCAATAGCGTCAACCAATAGGCAATCGTTCATACATATAGCAATCGTTAAAGGCCCGGGTTTATACCCGGGCCAATTTATTGCGGCGCGACGCGTCAGGGCGCCGAACTATCTTGTCGTATACAATTCATTAAACAACAATTTAAAAGTCCCGTGCGTCTGCGCGCGGAAGGTGATCTCCGGGCCGAAGGCATAGAGCTTTCCCTGCCCGACATTAGCCACAAACGCCGCCACACCGTCGCGGAGATAGGCCTGACCCCAGGCCCAGCCGCTGCGCAGGGGCTTGTCCGTGGCGAACCAGGCGATGGGACGGACGCTGCCGTTGGCGACGGCTTCGGGGTTGATATTAAAAACCGGGCTCTGGTCAAAATATACGTCGGCGTCGTGCATCATGCCCCATGTCGCGGGAGCGGTACTGTCGAGGCTCACGCGCAGAACACTGCCGGGGATATAGAATTTTTCGTTCGGCAGCTTGCGCTCCCGGGCGCCGGCCATCTCGACGAGGGCGTCGTGTACGGGTACGCCGAGGTGATAGGCCAGACTGGTGCTGCTGCCGATGGTGATGATCCTGCCGCCGGCCCTGACGAACTGTTCCAGCTGCGGAATGGACTTCTGAGGGGTGATGCGTCCGAGACGACCGCGGTATTCTGCGGGTATGCTGTCGGGATTGGGGTCGGGCCGGCTGAAGCCGCCGCCGCGGGCGTTGCTTTCTGCGCCGGGTGCAGCTGGAATGGCGCCGCCGACGAATATGATCACGTCGTATCTGCTGCGGAGGTTGCCGGAGTCGATGTCCTTACTATAGATCACCCGGAAAGGAAAATGATATTGTTCGAGAATATAGCGGGTCCAGCCGGAGGGCATCGAGCCGCCGTACGCGTCCCAGAGGGCGATGCGGGCGGCACTAATACGGGTGGCGCCCGCCCGGTTGCCGACAAAAAAATCACCGTTGGTATTGCTGCGGCTAACAGTCCTGCCTGCCTTCAACAGGTCATTGACCGCGGCAAACGACGCATTGCTGCGGGTGTCGAGCCGGCCGTCCTTCGGAGCCGCAGGCGCCGCCGTCTGCAGCTGACCGTAAGGAATGCGTTCGAAGGGGCCGTCGAAGGGTTCGGCCATGCGGTCGTAACGGATGCCCATCGTATAGGCCAGGGTCCAGCCAGCGGCGTCATAGGGTGGTATCGGCGGCCCGCCGGGATAGGCGAAGTCGTTAGGATGATCCTGTGGTTCGAAGAGGTCCAGGACGTGGGGACGAAAGGCCTGGCTGGTCCTTACGATATAAGAACCGGCGGGATAGGTTTTGCCCGCGACGGTGAAGGTCGCGGTGGCCTTTTCCACGGCGATTCCCGTGCCGATTAAGGCATTTATGAACCGGATAGCCGTCGGGAAGTCGGGCTGATCCGAGGGCAGAATATAGCCACGGGCGTCGCGGTTGACGGGACTCTTTAAAACGCTGTCATAAAATCGAACAGCCACGGTGTCGACGCGGCGGCGGGATGAATCGCGGCCCGATAGCCGGTTGATCTCCTCGCTGCGTTTGGGCGAGAGCGTCCAGTTGTCTCGGCTGCCGCGTTCGATAGAGTTGCGGCCCATCTTATAGATATTGTACAGCAACTCGTCGCGGTAGCGGACGGCGTAGTCCAGTACGGCATAGTTCAGCGAGACGGAATAGTCGATCGACTGCCGGAAGAGCCATTTCTGCGGGGTGACGGGGTTTGGGGTTGCGCCGCTGGGGATCAGGCGCTGGGGAACGAGGGGCACGTCGGTTGGATTGGGGCTGCCGATGATCTCCGTCAGCAGGCCGATCATATTGTGGAAATAGGTCGTCGTGCGGAGGCCGCCGTTGTACCAGGTGGAATAGACGGAGCCGGCGCGCTGGGTATAGCCGGGTTTGCCCTCTATGTTGAGGCGGTTGTTCATGGCGGCGCCGACGGCGTCGAGACTCGTGATGACCAGCGGGTCGAAGACGTAGTTGAAAGGGTCGCGGTAGGGCGGGCCCGCGACGACGGAGCCGGGAGGACCTGACTGGTGATGGTTGTACATGATCTGGGGTATCCACTCGACGAACAGCTGGCGGCAGATGTTCTGTGTCTCCCGGAGGTTGAGCATGTAGAAGTCGCGGTTGTTGTCGTGGCCCGCATATTTCTCGTAGAGCCGCGGCACCTGCTCGAGCGACCGCGACTCGGGTCGTTGGTTACGCATATACCAGTCCGATACCAGCTGCTGTCCGTCGGGGTTCACCTGGGTGAGCAGGATGATCACGTTGTCGAGTATGCGCTGTGTTTCGGCGTCGTTGCGGCTAAGCAACTGGTAGGCGATCTCGATGAGCTGCTGGGTGGCGACCACTTCGGTGGCGTGAAGACCGCCGTCGATCCATACCACCGTCTTACCCTCTTCCGCCAGGGCGTGGGCCTGTTCGTCGGTGAGGTTCTCGGCATGGGCCAGCTGCCGGGAGATCGTCTTATATCGGTCCAGGTTCTTCAGATTCGCGGGTGAGGAGATGATCAGCATCAGCTGGTCGCGGCCTTCCTCCGTCTTGCCAATGACCGTGTATTTCGCGCGGTCCGAGGCGGCTACGATCTTTTTAAAATAGGCCTCTTCACTGGTATAGTTGGCCAGCTGGTAGTTGTCTCCGATATTGAACCCGAAGAACGATTTTGGCGTGGGGATCATCTGGGCTTTGGCCATCAGGGTCAGGGCCAGAAGTGGGAACAGAAGAAGGCTTTTCGGTCTCATGTGCAGTCTAAATTTTGAGGTGGTGAATCCCTGCCGCAGGGAAATCGCCGATAGGTGAATATCGTAATAAAATAGTAAATTTCGGAATGACACTGCTTATAACATTGCTGTTTGCACCGCTAATATCGGCAAACCACCCCGTCGACTCTACCGGGAAAGACACCACCAAATACGAAAAATTTACCGACCTGCCGTTGAAACCTCAGCGCAGTATCCGGTTCACCACCACCGAAGGAACCTGGACATCCCTGGACGTTAGTCCGGACGGGAAAACGATCGTCTTCGACATGATGGGCGATCTGTTCACCGTGCCGATAGCCGGCGGGACGGCGACGCCGGTGACAAAGGGCCTCGCTTTCGACTCGCACCCGCGCTGGAGCCCCGACGGAAAGAAAATACTCTTCAGCAGCGACCGCAGCGGCGCAGAGAATATCTGGTGGATCGATCTGGAGAAGAAGGATACCTTTCAGGTGACAAAGGAAAAGGACCAGAACTTCCCGGACGCGACCTGGACGCCCGACGGCGACTATATCGTGTATTCGAAGGGCAAGATGCAGGTACAATTATATATGGTCCACCGCAACGGGGGCGGCGGCGTTCAGCTGATCAGCGCCCCTCCCACACTGAAGACCATCGACCCGGCGGTGAGCCCCGACGGACGCTATATCTATTTCTCGCGGCGCACCGGCCCATGGAACTATAATGCAGGCCTCCCGCAGTACGAGGTCGGTTGTTACGACCGGGAGAACAGCAGGATGACGACCGTCACTTCCCGTTACGGCTCCGGCTTCACACCCGTCCTTTCCAAAGACGGAAAATGGATGGTCTATGGAAGCCGGTTCGAGGACAAGACCGGACTCGTGATCCGTGACCTTGCCACCGGCGACGAAAGATGGCTGGCCTATCCGGTACAGCGGGACGACCAGGAGTCGATCGCGACGATGGGCGTGCTTCCGGGGATGTCGTTCACGCCGGACAGCAAATTCCTGGTAGCGGCATACGGCGGCAAGATCCACAAGCTGCCCGTCGACGGCGGGACTCCGCAGGACATTCCCTTCAGCGCGGACCTGCGGCTCGAACTGGGGCCAGGGCTGGCTTTCAAATATCCCGTTTCCGATACGGCATGGGGGCTGGCGACGCAGATACGCGATGCGGTGCCTTCCCCCGATGGCAAGAAACTGGCCTTTACGGTGCTCGACCGGCTATACGTCATGGACTATCCAAAGGGCACACCCCGGAGGCTCACGAATAATGCTTTTACCGAAGCGCAACCGGTGTGGAGCAGGGACGGCAAGTCGATCGTCTTCGTGTCCTGGACGGCGCAGGGCGGGGGGCTGTGGAAGATCGCGTTTGCAGGCGGACCCGCGCAGCAGCTGAGCAAGCTGCCGGCCTTGTATCAGAATCCTGCGTTCAGCAACGACGGGTCGAGGATCGTTTTTGTACGGACGCATGCGCAGCGCTTTAAGAATTCGATAGAGATATCCTATGACGACGCAGAGGACGAGCTCTGCTGGCTGCCGGCGGGCGGCGGCGACGTCACCGTGATCGAGCGCGCAAATGGGCGGTCGAATCCGCATTTTGTGCAGGGAGACGACAGGATCTATCTGAATAATGGGAATGGGGATCTTTTGTCCATTAAATGGGATGGGACGGACGAGAAGACCATCGCACACGTGACGGGGATCACGACCTATGGGATCAGCATTTACAGGAACGGCAGACCGGTGGGTGGCGGCGAAGGAGAGGGCAGATACGACATGCTGAGCGAGTCCATCGGCGAGGCGGGAGAGGTGAATACGCCGTCTCCGGCGGCCGTCATAACGATGGCGCCCAACGGGAAAAGAGCAATTGCGGAGATCAACAACGAAATATACGTCGCCACGATCCCGCGCACCGGCAAGACGGTCAATATATCGCTGGCCGAGGCGGGTTCGGCGCAGTTCCCCGCCAGAAAGCTCACAGAACTCGGCGGAGAGTTCCCCGCCTGGGAGGCCGACGGCAACAAAGTGCACTGGTCGCTGGGCAACGCGCATTTCACCTATGACGTCAACGCAGGCGAAGCCTATGACGACAGCGTGAAGGCGGCAAAGAAGGACAGCGTGGCCGCGAGGTCCCTTATGGACAGCGCGACAAAGGCAAAGACAGACAGCATCGCGAAGAAGGCCGGCCCGAAGCCGCCCGCGCTGTTCCGTCCCACGGAGAACCAGGTCAGGGTTTTCTATCAGCGCGATATGCCGAAAGGCGCCGTATTGCTGAAGGGCGCGCGGATCATCACCATGGAGGGCGACCAGGTCATAGAAAATGGCGACATCCTCGTGGAGAACAACCGGATCGCTGCGATCGGCGCCTCTGGCAGCCTTACCGTGCCGGCGGGTGCGAAGACCATCGACGTGGCGGGGAAGACCATCGTGCCAGGGTTCGTCGACACCCATGCGCATATGTGGCCCCAGTGGGGTATCCACAAGAACCAGGTCTGGAAATACGTGATCAATCTGGCCTATGGCGTCACCACGACCCGCGACCCACAGACGGGTACCACCGACGTGCTGACCTATGCCGACGAGGTCGACGCGGGCAGCGTCACCGGACCGCGGATCTATTCCACGGGCCCCGGCGTCGGATTCTGGGACTATAACGTCAGGGACTCCGCACAGGCAGAGAGCATCCTCCGCCAGTACAGCAAATACTACAATACGCACTATATCAAGATGTACCTGACGGGCAACCGGCAACAGCGCCAGTGGATCATCATGGCGGCGCGGAGCCAGCAGCTGATGCCGACCACCGAGGGCGGCTTGAATACCAAACTCAATATCACGAACCTTCTGGACGGCTATCCCGGGCACGAGCACGCCATTCCTGTTTTCCCGCTATACAACGACCTCGTCCGGTCGATAGCCGAGTCGAAGATGTGCGTGACGCCGACGCTGATCGTCTCCTACGGCGGACCCTTTGCAGAGAACTATTTCTGGGAGACCGAGAATCCATACCATGATACAAAGGTCCAGTACTTTATGCCCTATGAAGAGTTGGCGGGCAAGACGCGGCGGGTCAAGGCCGGCTGGTTCATGAAAGAGGAGCAGGTGTTCCCTCTCCACGCCCGGTCGATGAAGTCGCTGGTGGAGCAGGGGGGGCTTGCGGGCATCGGCAGTCACGGGGAGTTCAACGGCCTGGGCTATCACTGGGAGATGTGGGCGATGGGTTCCGGCGGGATGAAACCCTTTGACGTGCTTAGGACGGCTACCATACTTGGGGCTACCGGCCTCGGTCTGGACCGTGATCTGGGCAGTCTGAAGGCCGGGAAACTGGCGGACCTGGTCGTGCTGGACGCCAACCCGCTGGAGAATATCCGGAACACGAATACCGTAAAATTTGTGATGAAGAACGGCCGGTTGTTCGACGGAAATACCTGTAATGAAGTATATCCGGCCGCGCGTGCCCTGGACATGAGCGAGTGGAAATATGACAAACCCGCCAACACGACGGGCCTGAAGGAGTAGAAAGTGAAGTACGCTATCATCATCATCTCATATCTTTTACTGTGGCAGGCGGCTCGTGCGCAGACCTGTCAGGGCGGGCTCGGCGATCCCATCGTCAACATCAGTTTTGGCAACGGGTCGGGGCTGGGCCCTCCTTTGGCCGGTGGTATCACCACGCTGCAGTACGTCACTTATCCCTGTCCGAATGACGGGCAGTATACGATCACCAGTTTTACCAGCGGTTGTTTCAGCTCCTGGTTGACGATCACGCAGGACCACACGGGTGACGCCAACGGCTATTTCATGCTGATCAACGCGTCCTATAACCCGAGCGATTTTTATGTGCAGACCATCAGCGGACTTTGCGGAGGTACGACCTATCAGTTCGGAGCCTGGATGATGAACGTGGGAGTGATCTCCAGCCAGATACGCCCCAACGTTACATTCAGGATCGAGAAGACCGACGGGACGGTCCTCCAGAGCTATAATACCGGCGATATCCCGCTGGCCCCGTCCAGCTCGTGGACGCAATACGCCTTTTACTTCGATACTCCGCCGGGTGTCTCGTCGGTGGTCCTGCGCATGATCAACAATGCGCCGGGAGGCGTCGGCAATGACCTTGCGCTCGACGATATCACCTTCCGCGCGGCGGGCCCTTCTGTCATGTCCCACGTCGCCGGATACCCGGAAGATACGGTCACACTTTGTAACGGCAGTGTGCCGGTACTGCACCTGGCCTCGACGGTGGAGACCTATTGTTATACCTCCGTGGTCCGGCAGTGGCAGCTGAGTACCGACGGGGGAACCAACTGGAATGATATCGCCGGGCAGAGTGCGCTCACCTATGACGTGCCGCCGGCCGGTCCGGGCAGCTACCTCTACCGGATGACCGTGGCCGATGCGGGCAATGCCGGTATAAAGACCTGCAGCGTGTCGTCCGACCCGGTGGAAGTGGACATCCTCCGGCTGCCGAAGCCTTCCGTGAGCATATCTTCGTCACCCTATGTGTGTACGGGTCAATCAGTAATTTTTGCCGCGGCGCCGGTGGACGGCGGGCCGGGGCCAACCTTTCAGTGGAAGCTGAATGGTTTTAGCATAGGTGGTGTTACGGGTGATTCGACTTTCGTCCTTTCCGCGCCGGTCAGTACGGACGTCGTCAGCTGTGTGATGACGAGCACCGCGGCCTGTGTGGTCGATCCGGTGGCGGTCAGCAATGAGTTGTCTGTTCCGGTGATACCTATCCCGGTGACGGGTGTGGATATGAGGACTTCGGCCGACCATATCTGTCAGGACAGCCTCGTCGTTTTCACGGCGACGCCTTCCAATGGGGGCGCCAGTCCTTCCTTTTTCTGGCTGGTCAATAATTCTATAGTGGATTCGTCCGGTGCAGTCTATTCCACCTCGGGGCTACGTAATGGGGATGAGGTCAGCCTGGTGATGAAAGGAAGCCTGCGGTGCAGCCCGCCGGTGGGTGCGCCGGAAGTGGTGGCGATGACCGTTTGGGACCTGCCGACGATCTCGGTGTTCTCAGATACGGTGATCGCGGGCGGCTCTTCGCTGCTGCTGGCCCCTGTATACACCGGCGATATAGCTACTTATCAGTGGAGCCCTGCGACGGGGCTGGATGACGCGGCGGCGGCCCGGCCCATGGCGCGTCCGGCCGTGACGACCGCCTGGCGTCTGGACGTTACTTCCTTCGAAGGCTGCCGGGCTTCGGCTGCCGTGAAGGTCGAAGTCTACTACGACCTGCAGATGCCGGGGGCGTTTACGCCCAATGGCGACGGCTATAACGACGTATTTCGTATTCCCCCCGTTGTGCCGGTACATATAAGGCGGCTGGCCGTCTATAACCGGCAGGGGGCGATGCTGTTCGTGTCGGAGAACGCTGGCGTCGGCTGGGATGGAAGGACCAACGGAGTCGCTCAGCCTACTGGCGTGTATGTCTGGGACGTCGAGTTTGATGACCCGGTAACGCGTAGGGTGGAGAGAAAAAAAGGGACGGTGGTGTTGATAAGATAATGTCCTTTTATTATGAAGGTCTCTTGCGAATCTCATATTAAAACTGTAAATTCAGTGAGACTCTTTCAACACTGCCTTTTACACCGTATGTTTCGGCGAATGAGCGTGGCGGAGCGACAAGGTGAGATACGTAGCGATCATCTTTTTCATTTCCCTTTGGCGGATGGCGGATGGACAGACTTGCCAGGGGGGGCTCGGAGACCCTATCGTCAACATTAGTTTTGGTAGGGGGGCAGGGCTTGGCCCTCCGTTAGCCCCGGGTATAACCAACCTGCAATATGTCACTAATCCCTGTCCTTCCGATGGACAGTATACGCTGGTCAGTCTTACCAGCGGCTGCCACCGCAATACGTGGATGACGGTCAACCATGACCACACGGGCGACAACGGCGGCTATTTCATGCTGATCAACGCCTCTTTCACACCCAGTGATTTTTATGTGCAGACCATCAACGGTCTTTGCGGGGGAACCAGCTATCAGTTTGCGGCCTGGCTGATGAATGTGGGATATCTGGTACTGCAGATACGCCCCAATGTTACCTTCCGGATCGAGAAGACCGACGGGACCATCCTTCAGAGTTTCAATACCGGCGACATCCCGATCGGCGCTATATGGAGGCAGTACGCCTTCTATTTCGACACACCGCCGGGTGTGGAGTCGGTGGTCATACGCATGATCAACAACGCACAGGGCGGCCCGGGTAATGACCTGGCGCTGGACGATATCTCCTTCAGGGCGGCGGGGCCGTCAGTGACCACGGCAGTCGCGGGATACAATACCAGGGCCGTGTCCGTCTGCGACGGCGCCGTGTCCGTGCTGCACCTGACCTCGGCGATCGAAAATAGTTGTTACCCCTCCGTCGTATACCAGTGGCAGGAGAGCGACGACGCCGGGAAGAACTGGAAGAATATCGCCGGCGCGAATGCGATAAATTACGACCTGCGGCTCGGGGGTTACCGGACATTGTCCGTATCCCAGAATCCTCCGGGCAGCTATCAGTACCGTATGACCGTGGCGGAATCCTCCAATGCCGGTATAAAGAACTGTACCGTCGCTTCCGAGCCGGTGACGATCAGTATCGTTCCGCGGGCGAAGGCTTCAGTCTCTATATCTTCGTCTGCATATGGCTGTGAGGGTCAGCCGCAGTTGTATGTCGCCGCCGCCGTGAATGGCGGACCGGGGCCGTTGTTCCAGTGGAAGCTGAATGGTTTTAGCACGGGTGCGGGAGATTCGACGTTTACCCTGCCGTCGCCGGTCAGCACCGATGTCGTCAACTGCGTGATGACGAGCAACGAGACCTGTGTGTCCAATCCCGTCGTGGTAAGCAATTCGATCACAGTTCCCGTCGAGCCGGTCCCGGCGACAGGCGTGGACATGACGGCGTCGGCCGACCATGTCTGTGAGGACAGTCTCGTGGTGTTTGGCGCCCAGCCTGTCAATGGCGGGTCGGCTCCGTCCTATTCCTGGCTCGTGAACGGGAAGGTCGCGGATAGTTCGGGACCGGTGTTTGCGACCCGGTCGCTGAGGAATGGGGACGTGGTGGGGCTCGCGATGAAGGGTAGTCTGACCTGTAGTCAGGTGGTGCGGGCGCCGCAGCTGGTGTCGATGACGGTCTGGGATGCGCCGACGATCGCGTTGGTTTCGGATACGGTGATAGCGCCTGGGTCTTCGTTATTGCTGGACCCGTTGCTTACGGGCAATATCGTTTCTTACGCATGGAGCCCGGCTACGGGGTTGAGTGATGCGGGGTCTCCGCGGACGGTGGCGCGTCCGCCGGTGACGACCGGGTATCGTCTGGACGTCACTACCGTCGACGGATGCCGGGCTTCGGCGGAGGTAAAGGTGGGGGTATACTACGATATGAAGATGCCGGGTGCGTTTTCGCCGAACGGCGATGGTCATAACGACTTCTTTCGCGTGCCGCCGGTGGTGCCGGTGCATATACGACGGTTATCCGTTTTCAACAGGTCGGGAGCGATGCTGTTCTCTACGGAGAACGTGGGCGTGGGGTGGGACGGTACGGTGGATGGTATTGCCCAGCCGGTGGGTACTTATGTGTGGGATGTGGAGTTTGAGAATCCGGTGACGCATAAAGACGAGAGCAGGAGGGGCGCCGTGGTGCTGGTGAGGTAGGCCACGCGCCCCCGTGGCCGTGAACCGTCAAATAGTCACGACCAGCCGCTCACCGCCGGGGACGTCGACGTCCCAGACTGAGGCGATATCTTCCAGCTTCAGGGTCGCAACCTTCAGCCGCAACCCTCCGCTCACCGCCAGCCCGAACATCTCCGGTAATATCTCCCTGAAGAGGATACCCACTTCGGACCTCGACCATGCGCCGAGACCGGAACCCGTCAGCTGGAGGTTGGCGCTCCGCAAACTCGCCGCGGATAGCTGGATAGATTCTCCCGACATGGCGCCGATAGATACATACCTCATTTCATTGGTGAATCCACCATTGCCCTTCAGACAGCCGAGGATCATTTCGGCGCTCTCGCCCCACAGATAGTCGACGACGATATCGATGGGTGTGGCAGCGTGGATGCGCGCGAGTTCCTGCCGGAAGCCGGGCTGAGACAAAGAGATCGTTTCGTCCGCGCCAAGGGACAACAGCTCGTTTAGCGATTCGGGGTTTCGCCCGGTGGCGATCACCCTGCCCGCCCCGTAGTGTTTGGCGATCTGCACGGCGATCCGTCCGGTGAAGCCGGTTGCGCCGTTGACGAGTACTACGTCGCCGGGTTGGATGCCGGCCTTGAATTTAAGACCCATCGCAGAGCCGATGACGGCGTTGGGCAGGGCTGCTGCTGTGGCGTCGTCGAGCCCGTCGGGTATCAGCACCAGGGTGTCTTTTCTCAGGCTGGCTGTTTTGGCCATCGTCCCGCTGAATCCGATGCCATAGACGCGGGTGCCGTCGGGGAGGAGGCCGACTCCGTCACTGCCAAAGACCCGGGTGGCGCTCCCTTCACTGGAATAGTGTTTTCCTGCGGCCCTTGATCTGTCCAGGTGTTTGATAGCGACGGCTTTCATCGAAACCATTACTTCGTCGTCTGCAATTACTGCTGCTTTCATTTCTTTTTTTTGACAAAGCTAGACCGGCGGCCGGGGCCGGACGATAACATATGTTATCCAATTCAGAAATGGGCCTTTCCCTTTGCCAGTTTGCTCTTGATGCGGCTGAGATGCACCTTGCTCACGCCGAGATAGGAGGCGATATAGTGCTGCGGTACGCGCCGGACGATATGCGGTCGTTGCTTTAAAAGATTCTGATACCGCTGCTCGGGCGTGTCGCGGATAAAGGAGACAAATTCATTCATATAGTGCAGTTGCCGCTGAGCCAGCATCTGCAGCATCATCTTTATGAAACCGGGCTCGGCGCTCAGCTCGTCCATCAGCCGGGTGACGTGTTTCTTGTGCAGCAGATAGACTACGGACGGCTCGATCGTTTCGATCGTGACGGGGCTGGGGACATTGTTGATAAAGCTCTCCAGCGAGCTCAGCCCCTCGCCCTCGAAGAAGAACTGCACCGTCTTGTCGGTGCCGTCCCTGTTGAACCAGGTCCTGACACATCCTTTTTCGATATAGATATAGTGCTGTGACCGGCGCCCTTCCTCCAGCAGGATCGTCTTTGCCGGCGCCTCCATCCGCCGTTGCAGCGGCAGATATCGCTCCCAGTAATCGTTGAGCCCGGGGAATTTATTTCTAAAATGAAATAGCATGGATAAAGTTAAATTTTTATATCTTAATGGGATAAACCCTCTTCATATGAAATATGTGTTGACCTGCCTGCTGGCGCTGATCGGCGTGCCTGGACCGGATTTGCGGACAACCGTACCGTCTGCGTCAGCGGGGAAAAATGGATCGATAACTTCAGCGACTGGGACCCGCACGACAGCTGGCACGACCGTCTGGCAAAGATCGTGCACTCGCCAACCATCAACCGGCCCGTGGACGAGGCCTGCGCCTATCTTTACGGAGGCAGCTGGCGGGTGTATTCACCGGAGGAGATATTACGACAATTCCGCGAATATGCGGCGACCCACCCGGACGCCGACTGGGCGACGGCTCACCGGTGTCGATGAGCCGCAGTATAATCAGTTCGTATGGAAGTTGATCAGAGGCTGATACTTCTTTTTCATCTGGTCAAGCATCATCAGTAGTCGGTACGAAGACAAAATATCGGTAGCAAAATTCAATTGCCGGTCATTCAGACTACTACCCTTGCCCTGCAGCGCCTCCTGCGCGTTGATCGCCAGCTCTTCGTCCGTCATGGGCGGCCCCTCACCCAGCGACTGATAATACACCATCTGCTGCTGCAGGTCCTTCTTCACCGAGGCGGCGACTTTGGCGGCCAGGGTATAGTCCCCCGACTCATAACAGTCCTGGAGGAACCAGGCGGAGGTCTGGTTGTCGATATTGCCGATATTGCAGGTCATGCCATACGGGAAATTGGCCTCGCTGACACCGGCGTCATAGTGTTCCAGTACTTTTCTTGCTTCATCCTTCCGGCCGGCGGAGATCAGACTGGCCGCCAGTTCGGCGTGGGCCTGTTTGATGACGTTGAGTCTCCTCCTGTTCTCTTCGTCGAAATAGACGCCGGGCCGGGAAGCATTGCCATAGCGGAACTTCTGCATGACGGTATTGTAGGCGGCGCTGTTGTCGACGCGCTGATCGGCGACGGGCACCAGTTGGTAGGCCATTCCCCTGCTGCGCGCATAACGGGTGAGCCCGAGGGCGTCGAGTTCGTTCGTGTTGGTGAAACAGACGGGCCGCTGCCATTTGTTGGCGGCGATGACGGCGAGCATGGTCAGCTCGTTCTTCAGCAGGTACCGTTTCGTCGGGCTGATATCGAGGTTCAGCTGCGGGACGATGGCGTCGTCGCGATGGGCCGTGCCGTTGGCGACAACCCGGCCTGCGTCCACGGGGACCGAGAACTTCCGCGTAGGCAGGGTATTCAGCGGAGTGCCGTTGTCCGCCTCGACCATATACCGGGGGTCATCGTTGGCCAGTACGGTCCTGAACGTATCGTAGAGATCGTAGTATTTGTTCCTGTCATATCCCGCGTTGTCGGCAAAATAGACGATGCTTTTCTTGTCGCCCATCACCTGCTCCGGCGTAAAGATGACGTCGAAGGGGGCGCTGTTGTTGATCTTATACCGCAGCTGGTTGATATACCAGTCAGAACCCGTGAGCGTGTTGACCATAACGCGGACGTCGGGACGGATGCCTTCCACTTCCTGTGCATACCATAGCGGGTAAGTATCGTTGTCTTCAAAAGAAAAGAGAATGGCGTTGGGCGGGCAGCTTTCGAGATAGTCGACGGCGAAGTCGCGGGCCAGGGTCTTTTTGCTGCGGTCATGGTCGTCCCACTCCTGCGTACCCATAAGCAACGGGACGGCAAAAAAACAAAGCAATGCAGCAGCATAAGGTGCGAAACGGCCGGCCGCACGGAACTTCAAACGCTGCAGCATATTCGCTACTCCGATAACCCCGAGCCCGATCCATATGGCGAAGGCGTAGAACGAGCCCGCAAACGCATAGTCCCTTTCGCGCGGCTGCATACCTGCCTGGTTGAGGTAGAGCACGATCGCCCAGCCGGTGAAGAAGAACAGCAGCCCGGTGACCAGCAGATCGCGGCGGTTATGCTTCCACTGCACGACCAGGCCCAGCAGGCCCAGCAGGAAAGGCAGCATATACATTTTATTGTAAGACTTGTTGTGGGCGCCGGCCGTATCCGGCAGCTTTGACTGGTTGCCATAGAGCAGGTTGTCCACGACGGGGATGCCGCTGATCCAGTTGCTGTCGCGGGGATTGCCGAAGCCCTGCAGGTCGTTCTGTTTACCGGAAAAATTCCACATAAAATAGCGGAAATACATCCATCCTGACTGGTAACGCAGGAAATACTTGATGTTGTCTGCCATGGTCGGCTGGTCGCCGTCACTAAGTCCGGACCAGCGACGGTAGGTGCCCACCTCGTCGCGGAGGGTCGAGTTATCGTACATACGGGGAAAGATATGCGCGGAGGGAGTGTTCGACCAGTCCATGGCATATTTCTTCCCGGCGATCTCGTATTTGCCGGGTCCCTTTACATAGAAGTCGCCGGCTTCGACCGTGGGAGGCGTATCCGTAAAGTCGGGACCATATACAATAGGCCAGTCGCCGTAGTATTCGCGGCTGAGATAGCTGACCAGGCTGATGGGGTTGTCGACATTGTACATGTCGACGGCGGTGTCCGCATTGCTGCGGATAAGAGTAGTGAAATAAGTTGAGTAGCCCAGCAGCATAAAGGAGGCGCACCAGAGGCCGAGCTTCATGAAATGCCAGCCTTTCCTTGTCGCCCGGCGGATCAGCAGGAAGACCGTGATGGCCAGCAGGATGAAAAAGGTGGTGAACCCCGAGAAGAACGGCAGTCCCATCGAGTTGACAAAAAAGATATCGAAGGCGCCGGCGCCCTTTATGGTCGACTGGATCAGAAATTTCTGAACGACGCCCGTAATGACACAGCCGATGAGGAAGGCCAATACTCCTCCTTTGACCGAGGGCTTATATCTCCTGAAATAATAGACCATCACGATGGCAGGGATGGTGAGCAGGTTCAGCAGATGCACACCAATGCTCAATCCCATCATATAGAAGATAAAGACGATCCATTTGTCGGAGCCCTTCTCGTCGGCGTGTTCTTCCCATTTGAGGATGGCCCAGAAGACGAGGGCGGTAAAAAAGGCGGAAGACGCGTATACCTCACCTTCTACGGCGCTATACCAGAACGAGTCGCAGAACGTATAGGCCAGGGCGCCGATGACTCCGGCACTAAGGGCCGTGAATACATTCGTTGTTATCTTCCGGGCAAAATGCGTGATCGTCCAGAACAGGAACAGGATCGACAGGCCGCTGGCGATCGCGCTCATAAAATTCACCGCGCGTGCCGCAGTGTGCGGATCGTCGCCGAACAATACGATAAAGAACCTGCCAAGCAGGATGAACAGCGGGGCTCCCGGCGGGTGCGGGATCTGGAGTTTGTAACAGCTGGCAATGAACTCACCGCAGTCCCAGAAACTGCCGGTAGGCTCCATCGTGAGGATATAGACAGTACACGCAAAGAGTCCCACTATCCAACCCGTGATCCGGTTAAGGCGATGAAAATTTCCCTGCATATGCTTATTCAGTTTTTAGCGTTTCAGATGGATTGCGGCTGCCGGCCTTCAGCCCGTGATAACTGACCGTCAGGAAGGTGAGCAGAATACCCCCTGCGCCGGCCAGTAAAAAGACCCAGGGCTCGACGTCGACGCGGTAGGCAAAGCTCCCGAGCCAGCGGGACATGGCCAGCCAGGCCAGCGGCGTAGCTATCAGCAGCGCTACGACGACCAGCAGCACGAAATTTTTGGCCATCAGCAGCGTAATATTGAGGAGGCTCGCCCCGAGCACCCTGCGGATACCGATCTCCTTCGTCCGCTGGATAGCGCTGAGTGCCGACAGACCGAACAGCCCGAGACAGGCCAGCAGAATGGCCAGTGAAGCGAATATCGAGAACAGGCCGGCCGTGCGGGTCTCCGTCTGATACAGCCGGTTATAGTCTTCATCTAGAAAATGATATTCGAAAGCCTGGTCGGGGGTGTACCTTTTCCAGGTCGTCTGCAGGGAGGCGATGGTGGCGGGCATCCGGTCCCCTTTTAGCCGGACCAGCATATATCGGACCCATTGCGTATCGGCAAAGAGCATGAGGGGACCGATCTCGTCGTGCATCGATGCGAAGTGAAAATCTTTGACGACGCCCCTGACGATGCCGGGGACGCCGCGGGATATCTTCTGGCCGATGGCCTGCTCCGGCGTCCAGCCTATTTTGCGGACGGCCGTCTCGTTCAGTATGAACCGGTAGACCGGGGTGAGGGAATCGCTCTCGTCGACGTGCGTGGGAATGTCTGCGGCCGTAAAGTCGGAGCCGGCTATCAGCTGCATCTTCATGGTCTTCAGAAAGTCGAGGTCGGAGGGAATGGCCTTTATCGGGAAATGCACCTCCTGACGGCCGTTGTCGGCACTAAGGATATCTCCCCAGCGGGCGGAGATGGGGAGGTCGTGGGACCCGGAGATGCTTTCGACGCCTGGGTTGGATAACATGGCCGTCTTTATTTGTGCGTAGCGGGTGAGGGCGCGGCTGTTGACGTTTACAACGACGACGTGGTCGCGGTCGAGACCGAGCTTCTTGCTCCGGATAAAGTCGATCTGCCGGAGGATGACGATGGTTGCGCTGATGAGGAAGAAGGAAATGACGAACTGTAGTACGATCAGGGTCCGGCGCAGCCCGCCCTTCCCGCCGGTAACGCGGAAGCCTGAACGCAGGATGTTGATGATACGGGTATTCGCCAGTACGAGGGCGGGGTAGGCGCCGGCCAGAACACCGATGACCAGGCCAGTCAGCAGGAGCGTCGCCAGCGGACGAAGGCGGAGGAGCGCCGACGCGTGCAGCTGTTTGCCCGTAAGCGCATTAAAAACTGGTATCAGCTGGGTGGCCGCGACCACCGCCAGCACCAGCGCGATCATCGTGATCAGCAGGGACTCGCCCGTGAACTGCATGAAGAGCTGGGTTTTTACGGCGCCGAGCACCTTGCGGACACCTATCTCGCCCGTGCGGCTGGAAGACTGCGCAATGGCGAGATTCGTATAGTTGAAACCCGCGATGACGAGGATGAGGACGGCGATACCCATCAGGATCAGGATATAGGTGATACTGCCGTTGGGGGTAAAACCTTCGAGGGTAGAATAGAGATGAACCCTTTTCAGCGGTTCGAGGTGGTAGTGGAGATAGTCTTTTCCCTGTAGTTCGGCGCTCTGCCGGGTGGAGGGCGTTTCCATATAGTTGTTGATCTGCCGCTCGAGGGCAGGAATGCGCCGGCCGTCTTTTACCAGCAGATAAGTCACATAGTTGGCGGTATACCACTGTTCGGTCCGCGAAGCATACAGATTGTTGAAGCTGACGATAAGATCGAATTGCAGCTGGGTATTGGAGGGCGGGTCTGCGAGGACGGCGGCGACCCGGTAGTCTTTTACGTCGTTGATGCGAAGCACTTTGTTCAGCGGATCAGCGGCGCCAAAGTATTTTTTGGCCGCCGAGGCGGTCAGGATAATATTTGTTAATTCGCCAAGCGCGGCGGGATCCCCCTCCAGAACGGGGCAGCTGAAGATGTTTAAAAGGGAAGCGTCGGCGTATAGCAGACGGGGTTCTGTGTAGGAAGACGCCCCGTAGCTGACCTTCGAGGCATAGACGAGCGTCCGGGTGTAGTCTTCGACTTCGGCGAATGTCCTTTTCAGCTGGGGGCCGGCCTTTGTGCCCGTGGTAGCGAAGGCGGAGACCGTTCCCCCGCTGGACCGCTCGCTGGTGATCCTGGCTATACGGTCTGCTTTTTGATGCATGCTGTCGTAGCTGAGCTCGTCGGTGATATACAGACCTATCAGAATACAACTGGTCAACCCGATCGTCAGACCGAAAATGTTAATAAAGGAAAATATCTTTTTCCGGGCCAGATGACGAAGGGCCAGTTTCCAGTAATTGCTGAACATGCGAATCGATTTGCGTTGGAAATCCGCTTCAATGCCTGTGCCAGTTCTATAATCAGTTTGCCAGCAGGTAATTAGGGGGGTCAATGTGGAAAACTGTTCGAAAACGGACAAAACATTGTTCGAAATTGAAGGCTATATTCGCGGGAAGGCGGGACGAGGGCATTACTTTTGTGACAGGTTATTCACCAAATAAAAAAATTTATGAAAGCGATTGTTTTAAAGGATTTTGGCGGGGTTGACCAGCTGCAGGAGACGGAGCTGCCGACCCCAGGAATTAGCGACGGGGAGGTTCTGGTAGAAGTGAAGGCCATTAGCATTAATCCTGTGGATATAAAGACCAGAGAGGGCAAAGGACTGGCGGAGATGCTGAAGGGCAGCGCGCCGATGATCCTGGGCTGGGATATTTCCGGGGTGGTGACGGATTCGAAGTCACCGCTGTTCCAGGAGGGGGATGAGGTCTTTGGGATGATCAATTTCCCCGGGGTAGGCAGGGCGTACGCTCAGCACGTGGCTGCACCGGCGGATCAGCTGGCCCTGAAACCCCAGGACGTCAGTCACCCCGCGGCGGCAGCGGCCGGTCTGGCTGCCCTGACGGCGTGGCAGGCATTTGCCGACCACTCCAGACTGAAATCCGGCCAGCGGGTCCTGGTACACGCGGCCTCGGGCGGAGTAGGACATTTTGCGGTACAGATCGCCAAACATATCGGCGCCTATGTCATCGGGACCTCCTCCGCGGAGAACCGGGACTTTGTGCTGGGACTCGGGGCCGACGAACACATCGACTACAAGACCCAGGACGTGGGCGCGGTCGTAAAGAATGTCGACCTCGTTCTCGATCCGTTGGGGGGCGCCAATATCGACCTTTCCCTGAAGACCCTGAAGAAGGGTGGGACACTGGTCAGCCTCGTTGCCGAGCCAGCCGATAAGCTGGAGGAAAAGGCAGCGGCGGCGGGTGTGACCGGAAAGAAGATGTACGTGCAGTCCAGCGGCGAGGATATGGAAGGTATAGCGCAGTTGCTGGCAGAGGGTGATCTGAAACCCGTGATCCCCATACTGTTTCCGTGGGAGAAGATCGCAGACGCGCACGAGCTGGTGGAGTCGGGTAAGGCCCGGGGTAAGGTCGTTGTCGCGGTATAAAATTGAAAAGCCCCGGAATTCCGGGGCTTTTTGCTATAGAGGTCAGATCCTGATCTATAAGGCTTCGATCGAAAGCCGGGTTTGTTTGGCCTTCGCGTTATACTCCGAGACCATAACGTGTCCTTCTTTTGCCGGGAAGACGGCGGTGAAGATCTTGCCATCCTTGTGGGCGATGGTCCTGGAGATCTTTTTCTGATTGACGTCATAGATAAAGATATTCGTATAGTCGTCGATCACCAGGTAGTTCGTTTTTGCATCCGTATTCGTCACCGTATAGAAACTGCGCTGGTCGTACATCGATAGCGGGACCTTGGCCGCAGCCAGCTTTAGTGCGCCGCTGACGGCAACGGGCATGGTCGTCTCGAGCGATAGTTTGCCCTTCGGGTCCTGTTTGAGCAGCATCACATTCCTGCTGTTATATAAATGCGTCCCCGGCGCCATTGCTATCATTGGGACAATAAGGGTCCATGACAGCAGCACAGAGGTGATAACGCCGCCGGTGCGAAACCTGCGGTGTATACCGGATCCTGCGAAATAAGTATTTCCCGCGAAATCCTTGAAAGAGGTGCCCAGGTCGGCATAAGAGCGGATATCTTCATAATAGCCGTTCTTGTCGATCGCCGTGCCCTGCGAGCCGTCTGCCCAGTAAGAAAAGGAGGGCACGATATCGTTGCGTTTGTGTCCGTTGATCCCGATCGAGAACACGCCGCAATAGGGGCCGTGCCGGAGATTTCTTCCCGTACTATAGTTGTTACCTTTTTCCGGGTCGATCACCAGGCCTGAGACATAGGGCTTTCCGGTAATGGGGTCATTTTCGAATGCCAGTACCTTGAGGGAGTTGCCTTTCTTGTCTTTCAGAATGAATTTGGGATACGTGGTCGAATCGGAGGTGTTATAGCTCACAATCTCGAATCCCCCTTCTTCCATCTTTTCTTTTTTCTTCAGCAGCAGGGATACTTCCGGGCCGGAGGTCAGCATGAGGAAGTCGTTGGCGTCTTCCTTAACTATCTTTTGCCAGGAGAGCTTGCCGGTGGTATTGAAGATGAGCAGGCTGTTCCTGCTGTCATCTCCATAAAAGCAGGCAAAGCCTTTCCCGGCGATATTGCGTAGTTGTATCTGCTGTTTAAGCTTTCCGTTGCCGACGACCTTTCTATAGCTGTTGGCGGCCATCTGGGCGTCAGGCTTTACATCCATTTTCGTTGTATACTTACCCAGTATCTGACCGTGGAGGTTGACGAATTGGGCGAAGAGCTCGGCTTTGGCGTTGTCTTTTTCGCGGCGGAATTCCCTGTTGTTGCGGAACTCTTTTCCTACGAAATTACTCCTGACATAGACCAGGCAGATGACGTCCTGTTCGAAGCTCACGGCCTTCAGGATCAGTTTTTCTTCCTTGAAATTGACCGTACCGATGTCGTTGAGGTTTTCGTCCATTATGGTAAGACGGTAGTTGAACGAGTCGGCGCTGGCCTTTTCCAGCTGGGTGAATACGAGATAACCAACCAGGTTGCCGTCCTGGCGGATGATCTGCAACTGAGAGGATATATCCTCTGCAACCTCATTGAATACCTTGGTCTGGGCGCGGGTAATGGTGGCGGTTAGGATTAATAGGAGTAACAGTAGTGGCTTCATGGATTTATTTTTCAAATTTTTTCGCAAATTCATAGTACATGCTGTTCGCATTGTCGCTCGAGAAGGCGCGGGCCGCACGGGCCTTGTTCTTGTCCGAGTTGTCGGGGTCGAGGGCCAGCGTGCCCAGCAGGGCCCCGAGGTCCTTTTCGTCGGCAGACCTCCAGAAAGCCTGGGTCTGCATCTCCTGGCAGTATTGCTTCAGGTTGTCCCGGGGTATCTGTTCCAGCATGGTTTGCAGGGCGTAATAGTCTTTCGAGATCAGCTCTTTCTGGACGATCCCGATGGCGTTGAACCGGGCCAGCTCCCGGTCTGCGTAGTAAAGTCCGGAGAAAATATTGCTGGCCATGAAATCATACCAGGGGTCCTTATTTCCCCTGTCCTTCAGCAGCAGGATGCGGTAGAGGCATTCGGTAAGATCGGTCGTCGAATAGAGGTCCCAGATCATCATCTTATTGACCTTATCCACGATGGGCGTCGGTACCGGCGTCCAGTGGGCATTGGCGACGGAAAGCGCCTTTGTATTGTTATAGCGGACGATGCAGTCCGGGTGGTTCTTCAGCGAGTCTGCTATAGTGGTCGTGTCTGTGAATGCATATGTGCGGGAGGAGAGGCCCGTTGGGCCCAGCCGTCCTCATAGGAAAGCCGCCAGGCCGTAAAATAGTCCTTCAGGGGGTGGCGGAGCGGTTGCTTCAGCTGCATGTCCGAGCTGTCCAGCCGAAGGAAGAACCGCGCATTAAAGGGAATATTGCTTTTCTTCAGCAGGACGACGGCAAGAGAGTCGGCATTGCTTTCCTGATACCGGTCGTGGCGGCTGCGGCTGAACGTATAGCCCTGGACGACCCTGGTGAGCCGGGAATAGCGGTCATATTTCGAGTCAAGCACGGCCTTCAGCGATTGCTTGTATTCGTCGGAACCCAGCCATTGGGCCCGGAGATAGATGGAGGTCTCGACGTGACGGAGAATATTGTGGGACAGCTCGTGAGCGATGATCAGCGCCAGCTCTTCCCGGCAGGTGGCGAAAGAGATAATGCCGACGTTGACGGCCAGCACGTTACCGCCGGTGGAGTAGGCATTCACCGAGGGGCTGCGGTCGATGAGCAGCAGGGGCTTTGTGGGGACCAGGGTCTTGTTGGCGTCGACCAGCTGGCGGAGGATATCGTCGATATAGCCATAGACCTCTTTGTCATGTACATAGTCGTTATCGGCGAGCGCGCTGACGACTGCGTTGGTACGGCGTTCCCAGAGGTCCCTGTATTCCTTTTGTGTGGCCCTGTCCTTAAAGGCGTCGGGGCATACCCAGGCTTTTTTCAGCGAGTCTTTTTGTTTTTCGTAGTAAAAACGGGAGAGGTCCTGGTAATTGTACAGGCTTTTGACCTGTGCATTGGCGGCAGTGCCGGCGAAGACCAGAATAAGAGGTAGCAACTTTCTGAAGGACATGGATCTGCAGGTTTACATTTAGGTTACCGTTAATAACGAAAATCCCGTCGGAATATTTTTGCACTCTAGTAGTAAAAGCGTAGTCCTTTATTTGGCGCCGGGGCGGTTTCGAAGCATATTTGACGAGTCGCGGCGATGCCGCGCAGAATCAAAATCTTATCATTTAAAATGTTTGCTTATGAAACTCGCAAAGGTCACATGTCTGTGGGCCCTCGCCCTCACTACGCTTACCCTCTTTTCCTGCAAAAAGGACGTAAAACCGGCCGCGGCGCCTGCCGGACTGACTACTCCACGCGCCGTTACCTAC
>Ga0310811_10002070_pt1 | contig 25002 bp, 19 predicted proteins | sample YCmetagenome_FD_207642 | JGI IMG/M metagenome (GOLD analysis project Ga0310811, IMG submission 207642) | Soil microbial communities from experimental microcosm in Duke University, North Carolina, United States - YC | ecosystem: Engineered > Artificial ecosystem > Soil microcosm > Unclassified ... | reverse complement strand
CGGTGATAGTCGAGCCGAACAGGAAGCCGCCTTGCTGCTGCGGATCATCCGCCAGTTCGTTGCCGCCGAGCTTAACCGTCAGGAGGTTGCTCGCCGCTGGCAGCTCGGTGTCGGCAACACCCGATACGTCGAGAATAGCGCCGCTCTCGAGCAGAATGCGGCCGGAGCCCGCAACCGGCGGCACGTTCGGGCGCGGGTCACGCAACACCACAGCGCTGGCCGATAGCGTCTGGCCCGGCGCGTAGACCAGCGCGCCTCCCTGGAGGTCGATAGCCTGGCCATTGATTGCGATCAGCCCTGGCCCTTGCGTCGGCAACGACGCATTGAACGGCGCTTGGCCCGGCGAGCTCTGGAACGGCGCCAGTGAGGTCGCATCGCTCGGAATCGTGGCGCCGCCCGTGTCCGGCAGGATCGCGGTGACCGCCTGCGGCCCGAAACTGATCGCCCCGCTGTAGAAATTTTGCGTTGTCTCGTCGGCCGGGTTGCGGCTCCCCGCATTACTGCCAACCTCGTACGAGCTATTCACAATGATCGAACCGGCGTGCGACACGCTCGTCGAAGCAATGGCGACGCCGTTCTGCGCAATCGAACCACCCAACATGGTGATGTTGCCCTGCGGCGTGTAGATCAATCCATCGTTGAGAAGCGCGCCGACTGGGGTGATGTCGTCTCCGCTCGCGTCCGTGAGCGTGCCATAATTCATGAAGCGCAGATTGGTGGTGGCATTTTGGTTCGTGCCCTGGGGCGCCACGCCGGTGACGTTGTAGTCATACGACACGCCAACGCCGGCGATCAGCGCCACTTGGCCGCTCGGCGCCACCAGTTCGCCTCCGTTGCTGATGTTGGGTGCCGCCAGCAGCGCCAGCCCCTGCGTCCCCACTCCGATCGAAGCGCCCGGCTCGACCGTGATGGCGCCGGCACCGGCCACTGAGCTGGTCAGCAGAATCGAATTGGTGCTGAGATTGGTAGTGTTTAGATCGCCGATGCCGCCGGTGAGAAAACGATTGTTGCTGGCGTTGAGATCATTGCTGAACAGGTTCAGCGACGACGCGATCAAGGTGTTGACATTAATCTGGCTGGCCCCGCCGAAAATGACCCCGTTGCGGTTGATCAGGTAGACCGAGCCTTCCGCCTTGATTTGACCCAGGATCTGGCTCGGCACGCCGGATGGATCATTGACGCGGTTGAGCGCGATCCAGTTGTTGCTGCCGTCCGCTTGGTTGCCTGCACTTTGATTGAAATAGAGCGTGGTATTGGCGCCCACGTTGAATGACGACCAGGTCAGGATCGCCTTTTGCGCGGTCTGCTGCACGGTGACGGTAGTTTGTCCATTGCTGGTCGACTGCGTAGGCAGATTGGCATTCAGCCACTGGTCGTTGTTGCTATTCGCACCAAGCGCCACCTGCAACCCGCCAACGGTAAGGCCGTTGGGGACGCCGCCTTTCCCGGCCGCGGCATTGCGCGCCGCGGCTTGCGCCGCCTGCATCGCCTGCAGGGCCTGCACCGTTCGCGTCAGCGACTTGAGCGACCGCTGCGCCATCTGCGCCGCCTGCTGCGCGCTGACGTTGGCCGCCGCGATCGCGTTGGCCGCCGCCGAGGCGCTCGAACTCGCGCCGCTGCCCAATGGTTTTGCGTTTGCGCCCTGCCCCGCCGTCAAAAGAAGCGCGATCACGCTGACGCCACTCATCAACGCCGAATAACCGAGGTTTTCCTTTAAGCGCAGAGAGCTTATGGCGACTTCACGGAGGGGCATGGGGATTTTCTCGGGTCCAGAGGAGACCATTGATCGGCAGCCGTCTATGACGGTGCACTCAATGCTGGGACACCTCTGGCCTCCCGAACCCTCAACGAATATATGTAAACGTGCGGATATTTTTTCGAGAGTATCCGGCCAGTACAGTCCGGGCCGACGCCCTCAACCGTCGGCATTTTGTCACGCTTGAATCACGACGATCTGGAGTCGCCCCGACCGACCGCCTTATGAACGGCCGCAGGCCATCGATTTCAGGTGAGCAGCACCAGCCCGCCAGGCAGATTTCGGCGATGAACGCCAAACGCCCGTTCGATCTGCGCCAGCGCCTCGTCCGGCTGATCGACCCTAAACCGGCCATTCACAGGGATATGTGCAAGCTCAGAGTTCAGGAGCACGACACGGCCGGACCGATATCGGTTCAATTCCTCAACCACATCGGCCAGTGGCGTCATGGTGAAAATGATCAATCCCTTTTGCCAAGCAGCGACAACGGCCGGGTCAACCGTCACAACGCTTCCGATTTTATCGCTGCCGTAAGTGACTTGCTGCCGCGCCTGAAGAACAAGATCCTGGCCGCTATAGCGCACGCGAACATCGTTCGCGAAACAGGTCACGCAGGCGGCTGCCCCGGTGACGCGAACTTCGAAATGCGCCCCGAACGCGGAAATTCGCCCGTCGGCCGCCACTACATTGAAAGGTCTGGCAGCGCGCTCCGACACGGTGAACGAGGCTTCGCCGGCAATGAGTCCCACCGTCGCCGAGCCGCCTTCGTGTTGAGCTGAAATACTCGTCCGCGTGTTCATTTGCACCTGCACACCGTCCGCCACCGCAATATGGCGTTGCTCGCCCGGAGCGGTGCGGTAGTCGGCGCGAAGCTCAGCAAAAGATGGCCATAAACCCAAGGGAGGGCGCACGATCGCGGCCGCCGCCACCGAAGCGGCCAAGGCGCCTCCGAGAGCAGCGCGGCGCCCGATCAATGCGCGACCGTCACGCCGTGTCCTCTGCCGCAAGCTCCCCTCATGACGCAAACATTCGCCCGCAGTGCCGAACGCCTGCCAGAATTGGCTTGCTTCGGAAAAAGCCGCCGCATGCCTTGGGCTCTGGTCACACCAGCGCTGCAGGGCGACCGCATCCGCCGCGCTGGCCTCTCCTGACGCCAGACGCCTGATCCAGGAGTGCGCCTCGCGCTCAAGAGAAGTGAGGTTATTGCCCTTCCGATCGCTTTCAAGCATGCCCTGCGGCCTGTCTCGATCCATATCCTCTATCAGCGTTGTCGAGTTGTCGGTCAAATCTCGCCGGCCTTATATGAAACTGACACTTCTCGGATGCTCTAACTGCAATTTTTCTCTGACATCGTAAATCTCAGGATTTCCCACGGCCACTCCGGAAACGATCGGCACAATATTCCTGAGCCCATTTCAACTCTTTCTCTACCATACTCACTGAGATGCCAAAGCGTTGCGCGATTTGTTGCCTGGATAAGACATCAAGGCGGGCGGCGAGCAGAATTTCGCGGGCCCGCGGAGGCAATTCCGCCATGACCTCTTTGAGCCTGACGATATCGGCGCGGCCTTCGATAATTCTCAACGCATCTGGCGCATCATCTGCGATGTGGAGAAGCGCTTCGATCTCCGGCGCACCCAGACGCCGGTTCTCGGTCCGACGTTGGTTTAGAGCGATGTTAAACGCCGCCCGAATGACATATGCTGTCGGGTTACGAATGCGACCGACAACCTCCATTCCGTTAATGCGCAAGTAAGTGTCCTGAAGAGCGTCCTCCGCCCAATCCGCAGACCCCAGCCGACGAGCCAAACGTTGTTTGAGGTCGCTGTATCGCTCGATTAGAACGGCAAGCAATGTCTCGGAATCCGAGCGCCCTTCTTGGCCAGGCGCGGCGTCTCTCTGGTCCTGCCTTTGGTTGTCCGTTCGACTAACCATTTCGCCGTCCACGATCTGTTTGCACACAATTGATCGTGCCTCCAGAAGACTGCGGCAGAACAACCATCGTAAACGGCTGCGCCATGTTTGCGGGCGGCCGCTCACCAATCGCCAGGTGTTCTAGAAAATTGACGATTGCAGCGTCGCGAATCTGATCGCCTGTCGATGCCAAGAGACGAAAGCGTGCGACCTGGCCGGACGATCCAATCCAAAAGCTGATCGCTGCGCGATAGGCTCCGGGCCTCGTTTCTGGCTGGGCGCACAACGCACGCGTGACGCTTTCCTGAACAAGCCCGGAATAGCTCCGTTCGGCAGCCTTCTGTTGTGACAAGGCGGCTCGCGCAATTACGGAAGGCGTGGTCAGCACGGCGGTGGCATTATTGGCCGGCAGAACCACAAATGAATCCGGCGCAGTGAATTCCGCCTCGAGTCCGGTGTCCTTGAGCAATAACGGCAACGCGGCCGGTGGCGGAAGCCATCCCCTCACCGCATTAGACGTCCTTCCATTCGCTAGATTGCCGTTGTAAACGCCCGCGATCCCGGTTGCCGCACTGAAAGCATCCAGGGCCGATACCAAGGGCTGGCCTGGAATGTCGAACCAGATTTCGGCCCTCCCGGATACTTGCGACGGCGATGCATGCGAGGGCGCGGAAGAACTTGCAAACCACAGCGGGAGGACGATTAAAAGCCTTGGAACTGCAAGTATTCTCCGCTGCAACTTCAAATTACCAACCTGAAAACACACAGGATTTCGAAAACTCTAGACATCGGCGGCACGCAGAAGTCCAGTACGGACTGGCTAACCATAGCGCTTTCGACTTAACCGTCGTCGACGAAGAAATTGTGACACTGGCAAGCCTGTCGGCAAGCCGCAATGTCCCTATGAGCCGAGATTGCGCGATGATATCTATCCTTGGGTTCGATCGGCCGGAATTAATCGTCGTCCTTGAACCCCTCACATAACCTATGAGGTTCTTGGGGCATCAACTGGATCGGCGCGAATGACGATCTTTCGGAAGCACCTGCGGTACGCCACTGCCAATGACCTTTGATGCTCCCGACAAGTCACCTCTGCCCCAAATACTCGACAATGCGTCACGGCTGACTCGGTGATGAAGACAGATAGCTGATAAAGCCAAATGTAAGGGCGTTCGCGGCATTGTACCAGTTGATGAAATTATTGGCGCGCCCGAGAGATTCGAACTTCCGTCCGCCGTTTCGTACGTGCGGTTCGGGCCAAATAACCGCGGCTGAGAGTTGCGAGTTTTAGTACGTCTAGCGGTACGACGCGGTCAAATCGATCTGCCGCAAGTTGCTGACAACAAGAATGTTTCTAACTTAGCCCGCACCATCCATCATCCCATCATCGGAGCAACGGAGAAACGGCGATCTGCCGTTTTCTGCCTTTGTACATGTTTCTCAATACGTTACCTTAAACCACCGTCGCTCTCCAGCGGCGCACTTTAGCTCATTTGGAGTGGAAAATTCGTGGACTTCATTCTGTCAGACCTCGCAACTACAACCGTCCTAATTTGGCTGTGCTGAAAGCCTCCCCCCTGCCGATCCTGTTCCAAGACGGTGTTAAGACCACGCGCTCAGCCTTCGAGCGCCTTCCAGATGCCGCGGGCGGTTGCGACGATGCGACTGCCGACCACGAACTGGCCATTCATGAAAATCAGCGTGCGCGTGCGGCGAACGACCTCACAGTGAGCCTCGACAAACTCGCCGATCCGAACCGGGGAAATGAAGTGTACATCCAGTTGGACGGTCGCCTGCGGTTTGCGGCCATTCGCGTACCAGCTAGTCATTCCCATCGAACGGTCCGCAAACGTCATCATCATTCCGCCCTGCAGAACGCCGCGCCGGTTATGATGCTTGGCCTCCGCCAAAAAAGCGTACAGATATGTATCACCCGATGGACGCATCCAAAGCGGCCCTACAAGGCCGATAAAGCCGTCATCGCTATACGGCTCCCACCCATCGACCGCCGGGTCAAAAAAAGACCCCGCGTCTGACGAAACGTCAAATTCCGACTGATTAGTTCCTGACATAAACAAGCTCTCTCAGATTCGTCCCCGCAAACAGGCAAACACCGAAACGCACACGTCACAAGGGCTACATAAGCACGCATGGCAGACGATCCGGGGAGGCTCAGGCCGCAGCACCGCATCCACACGAACTTCACCGAAGACTATGCGACGCGATATTCGAGCCAAAACTTCGGCGTTACGCCTGAGCAATTGAAAGTCGGCAATACGGCAAAAGCGGTTGATAGCGCGCAGGACGCCGGCATGTCCATCCCATGACCGGCGCTGCGGCCGGGGTCGCTCGGCGAGGTCTTCCGCGCGACGCTCTTCAGAACGACGCACCTCACCGCATGCAAATGGCCGCTATTCAGACCGAATACCGGCCTTGGCGACAATCGATTCATTTATCGCGGTATCGCGCTTGATGCGTTCGATAAACGCTTCAATAGATTCGTTTCCGGGAATAGCCTCAAACGTTTCAAACTGCTTGGCCGTGCTCGGGTTTGCCAAAACCGCTTGTAGGTCCGTCCTTAGCTTTTGCACGATGTCTGCGGGCACTCCCTTCTGCGCAAATAGTCCGCTCCAAACCGTGTATTCGAAATTCGGGACACCTTCCTCAGCAACTGTCGGCCAATTCGGTTGCGACACCATCCGAGTCGAAGTCGCTAGGCCAAGCACCTTGACTCGGCCCGACTGAATCAATGGCACCACGCCCACGACCGCATTGAAGCCAATCGGGACCTCGCCGCTCGCCACAGCCACGCCGGCCGGCGCTCCCCCCCTGTAAGGGACATGTAAGAGCTTGGTTCTTGTCGCTTCTTCGAATTTCAACGCCGCGAGGTGCGGGGCAGATCCAATGCCCGGCGACGAGAAGGCGATCGTGCCCGGCTTCTTCTTGGCCCCCTCGATCAGCTTCTGCACGGTATCGTAAGGACCGTTCGCGCTGGTGACGAGCACGAGCGGATTTATCGACACCAATCCAACGGGAACAAAATCGTTCACGAAATATCGCGGGGCATTCTTTTGAATGAATGGCGTCGTCGTCACTTCCGGACTCGACGCAAGCATCAGCGTATAGCCATCAGGTTCAGCGCGAGCTGCCACCCCATTGGCGATCATCCCGCTCGCGCCGGAGCGGTTTTCGACAATGACCTGTTGGCCCCACTTTTCAGTCAGCTTTTGAGCAACAATCCGCGCGGCCACATCGGCGATGCCGCCGGGCGCCCACCCAACGATGATGTGGACTGGTTTAGTGGGGTAGTCCAGTGCATGAGCCGGGAAGACGAGACAGAACGAGACGGCAATCGCCCACAAGCAGCGCATAGATCCCTCCTTTTATTTTCTCCCTAAACTTCATCTTGCTTTTGGCTACGCGCACTTATGCGTGCGTCGTGCGCGCCAGTGCTCTTGGCACCGGCTGTTTGATACAGTCCTGGCCAGCAACTTAATGCGCGCGGCCTGGCTCCATTGCCTAGAGCTCCAGGTAAGGATCGTTCATCCGCTTGTCTTTGCGCCGCTTCTGAACGAGTTCCTCGCCTGTCTTCCAATATTCGCTTCGCACAGCACGATCCGCCTCGGCCTGGAATTCATCCGGCCATTGACCGAGCGAATAGCCGTACCACGGCGATTCCGGCTTCAGCGGCGGCAGCCCGAGCTCCTCCCAGATGACCTTCGCGTCTTCCATGAATCGGCGCGCAGGCAGGGAAATTGGCGGGAACGGCCGCTTGAGCATTGCGTTGATCAGCATTGCCGAATCCGTCGCCTCATAATGATTGTCTTCGGCGCCGGCGCGGGGACCATGCCCCATATCCTTGTGGTCCAAGATGCGCAGATCCTGGTGCGGACGCATCCGATAGGCCATCGCCCAGAACACCATATCCAAATTCTCCGGATCGATGTCCTCATTGACTGCGATCGTGATCTTACCGACGGACGATGAGAACGCCGAAGCTCCGTAGAGCGCCCGCCAGATCTCCGCCTCCAGCGTTCCCGAACGCATTTGGATCACGACGAGCTTTCGGAGATTGGTCAGCGGTTCATGCATGAACACGCGCGTGACACCGCTTATGTTCAGATGGTGGCGAAGGTGGTGCAGGAATGCGGGCTCGTAAGCCACGCGCTTGATGAGGCTGCTTTCGCTTGGAGTCACCTGGCTGATGATGGACACCAGCACCGCATCCTTGCGTCGCGTGATGGCGGTGACTTCCATGAACGCGTTGTACTCTTTCAGATTCATGTAGCCGTGGGACTCGCCGAAGCTGCCTTCCGGCTCCAGCCATTCCGTATCGATATAGCCTTCGACAACGATCTCGGCCTCCGCCGGGACAATCATGTCGACGGTTTTGGCCTTGCACACACGAATCGGCGCGCCGACGAGGCCGCCGGCCACGGAGAGTTCGTCCAGATGCTTCGGCAGCTTGTGGACCGACGTATACGTGATCGCAGGAGGAGCTCCGAGAAGCAGGACGACGGGCATTCGCTCGCCGCGCGCCTTGTACTTCAGCCAGTGGTCGTAGATTCCCTGGTTGAGCTCGACTTCCGGATTCATGCCGAGGCGGGTCTGACCTTTGACCATCGCGCGATAATTGCCGATGTTCTGCAGGCCGGTGTCCGGATCCTTGGAGATGAACATCGAGCATGACGCGTAAGGCGCATTGTCGAAGCCCGGCGTCGAGATTGGGATCGGCAGGCCATCGACACCCTTGCCCGGCTGATTCAATTCCGATCCCTGAACAACGATCTCCTGGCAGGGCGGATTTTCGACCAGCTTTGGCGGGATCGGATGCTGTTCGGCGTGATCCCATTTCTGTTGAATCTTGCCGACCTCGCAGCCGATGCCGACGCTGTAAATCTCGCGATTGGAAGCCAGAATACCGACCGCCACGGGCATATCGTAGTGGCGGCCGGTGCTGTCGACGACATTCTCGAACAAGAATGCCTTTCTTTGCGCTTCCGGAATCCCGCCGCGAAATTGCCAGCGCACGAGCGGATGCATTTCGGTGTCTTTGTTGATCGGCCGCTTCACGCGGACCAGCAGCCCTTCTTTTTCCAAGGCGGCAATGTGAGCATGCAGATCCGGGTACTCGAGCTTTTCCATTAGTCTCCCCTTACAGCGTCAGCATCGGCTTTCTGTGGCGTCAAAAATCCTAACGGTCGCGCGGCCAAAGTAAATGTATTGTCGCATCATAACTCCTTTTTTACGCTGCGATGCATTCGCAAACCGCAGGAATGTCTTCTACAGCGCGCGCGCAACAATGCGCACGTCCGCTTTCGGACGGACCGTCGGCGCGCGGCTGCTAATGCCGCCGCGCGTCTTGCGGTCGAATGATGACTGCAACCCTTCAGAGCGATGTCAGCGTTTGCGCTTTTTCTCCGTGACCGTTCGAACTTCAGTGTTCATCTTCAGATCCTTGCGGCGGCGCTTTTCCAGCTCTTTTCCGGTCTCGAAATATTCGCTGCGAACGGCACGGTCCGCCGCTATGTCGAACTCAGGCGCCCACTCACCGAGCGAATAACCGAACCACGGCGACTCCGGCTTGAGCTTGGGCAGACCCAATTCTTCCCAGATCACTTTCGCGCGCTCCATGAACTCGCGCTTCGGCAACGAAATGGGCGGGAAGTTCTCCTTCAGCGTCGCGTCAATCAGGACAGACGCATCCTGACCGCCGTTGCGCTGACTGCGGGGTCCGTGTCCTTGATCCCGATGCGGCAGGATATGGAAATCCAAGTTCGGATTCGCACGATAGGACATCGCCCAGAGGATTGCATCGGCGTTCTCCGGATCGATGTCGTCGTTCACCGCGATGACATACTTTCCAGCAGCGCGGTGCAGCACCGCCGCGCCGTACAGCGCTCTCCATATTTCGGTCGCAGGCGCATCGCGATCCATCACCAACAGTATGACCTTGCGGATGTTCGTGAGCGGCTCGTGCAGGGACACACGCTTGACGCATTTGACACCAAGCACGTTCCTCAGATGATTGAGAAACAATGGCTCCATGCCGATGCGCTTGATGAGGCTCGATTCGGACGGTGTCACTTGCGAGATGATCGACGTCAGAACCGCATCCCGGCGCCGGGTGATGGCGGTGACATCCATGAAGGCGTTGAATTCCTGCAGATTGATGTGGCCGTGCGATTCGCCAAATGGCGCTTCTGGTTCGAGGTATTCGGTATCGATGAATCCCTCGATGACGACTTCGGCTTCGGCCGGCACCAGCAGATCGACCGTCTTGGCCTTCACCACATTGATGGGCACACCGACCAGACCGCCTGCCACGTGGATTTCGTCGAGTGTCTCCGGCAATTTCTGCACAGAGGCGAAGGTGATGCAGGGCGGCGCGCCAAGAACGACAGCGGCGGGCAACTTCTTGAACCCGCGCTCGCGCAGCTTCTCCCAGTGGTGATAGATGCCAGGGCGCAATTCAAGCGACGGGTTCATGCCCAGACGGCGGCGCGATTTCACCTGTCCGCGGTAGTTGCCCATATTTTGGATCCCCGTATCGGGGTCCTTGGTGATGTACTGCGACAACGTCGCGTAGGGCGAAATATCCCAGCCAGGCGTCGAAATGGGCAGCGGAATTCCATCGAGACCTTGGCCCGGCTTGTCGAGAGCTTTGCCGGTGATGACGACCTCGTGGCAGGGCGCATCTTCCACGATATTCGGCGGTATCGGGCTTTGGGCCGCGCGCACCCATCGCGCATCGATTTCCTCGAACGGACAATCCACACCGACCCGGTAAATCTCGCGATTAGCCGCGAGTCCGCCGACCAGCACCGGGATGTCGAATTTGCGCCCCTTGCTGTCGACGACATTCGTGAATAGGAACGCCTTGCGGTCCTTCTCCTCGATGCCTCCCCGGAATTGCCACCGCACGAGCGGGTGCATCTCCGTATCCTTGTTGATCGGCCGATCGACCCGCACAAGCAATCCGGCGGCATCAAGCGCGCGGATGTGATCGTGCAGGTCGGGATACGCTCGCGTCCGCTGATGGTTCGACAGGCTTTTCGGCTTCGTCCTTGTGTCCATGGGCATCTCACTGCTGGTGCACTTGCTATCAAGAAGAATGTGGAGCCAATCAATCATCGTGACCTTTCGGCGCCATCTGCTGCTGCGGCTCGTTATCGACGCGCAATCCCGGCTGCGCGCGCGAGCTCTTCGTTTGTCTTGAGTTCCTGCAACACGAACTGGTCGAACTTTTCGGCAGTCATGTGCGTTGGCTCGACTCCAATGGCCTTGAGCTTGGCCTGGACACCAGGATCATCCAGCGCTTTCGCGATCTCCGCGTTCATCTTTTCGACGATGGCGCGCGGCGTCTTGGCAGGCGCGAATGCCCCGATCCAGAAATTATAGTTGGAGTTCGGATAGCCGGCTTCCAAGGTCGTCGGAACATTGGGAAGCGCGGGGACACGCTTCTCGCTGCTGACCGCCAAGGCCAGCAATTGACCACTGCGAATGAACGGCAAGGCTGCGAGCAGCGGAGAGTAGTAAACGTCGATGCGGCCGGCGATCGTTTCGGTCAAGGCCTCCGGCGCTCCTTTGAAGGGGACCACCCTCGCCTTGAAACCCGCGGCCTCCTTGAAACGCTCCATCGTGAGGTAGATGGGCCCTCCAGGGCCGGTCGAACCGAAGGTGATCGACTTTGTTTTCGCCGCCCGCACCAGCTCCTGAACAGTGTTGATGTGCTTGGACGGCGCGACGACGAGCACGTTCGGCAGAGTCCCGAGCGGTGAGATCCCGACGAAGTCCTTGACGGGATCGTACGACACGTTGGGGAAGGTCGCAGGCGCGATCGAGTAACCCGCGGACGCGGCAAGTAGCGTATAGCCGTCCGGATTGGCCAGCGCAGCCAAGTGCGTACCGAGCGTGCCGCTCGCACCTGGCCGATTGTCGATGATGATCGACTGCCCTAGTTGCGTCTTTACGCGCTCAAAGACGATGCGCGGAACAATATCGGCTGCACTACCGGGGCTGTATGGCACGATGACGTGAACGGTATTGCTGGGCCAGTCGCCGGCGAACGCAGCCCTGTTCAGCCCGAGCAATACAAGCACCGCAATGCAAACAAACCGCGTTACGATGGTGATCCGCAACTTCCTCGCTGAGCGGGTAAGCTGCCTCGAACATACTAGCTTATTTCGCGTCTGCCATCGTGCCGTGATCGTAGCGTTGGCCCGCGTTCCCGTTCGGCGGCGACATATATACTCGGTAACAAGCATGGCGTTTCCTCATCCAGTCCGTTCTTGTTTTAACGTTTTGCATCACGGTGACTCCGCCCCGCCATTTTACTTCGCTGCTCCGACAGCCGACTGCCTTGCATTTTGGCCGACTCCCGCGCCATTATCTTCGTTGTTGATCAGCGCACCTTACGAATTCGCGAGTTTCTTCAATTGAGCCGTAGAGGGCTCGCTTATCCGATCGCCTTTCTGCCGGCGCACCACTTTTCCGCCCGTCCAACGGCGCACCTTCCCAACCTCGATGTCAAAGAGGTCGAGCACGCGGCCGAGCGTGTGATCAACCATGTCCGCCAATGATTCAGGGCGCGCATAAAAAGCTGGGACGGGCGGGTAGATGATCGCACCGGCTTCGGTGACCGCGGTCATAGTGCGGAGATGACCGATATGCAGCGGGGTCTCGCGCAGCAACAGTACGACGCGCCTGCGCTCCTTAAGGGCTACGTCAGCTGCCCGCGAAATGAGGCTTCCCGTCGCACCGGTGGCGATCTCGGACATCGTCTTGATCGAACACGGCGCGACAATCATGCCCATCGTTTTGAACGAGCCGCTCGAACATACCGCGCCGATGTCGCTGTTCGGGTGCACAGTGGTCGCCAGTTTCTCGACATCTGCGACCTTCAAATCCGTCTCGTAGGCCAGTGTAGTTTGCGCCGCGCGTGACATGACGAGGTGAGTTTCGACGTCACACTCCTTCAGCAGTTCGAGCAGCCGCACACCGTAAGTCACGCCCGAAGCGCCACTGATGCCGATGACCAGCCTGGGTCGCAGCCGTTCGCGGCTCTCAATCATGTTAACGTCCTTCCGTCCTTTTCAAAGGTGGCCGCAGCTATTGAGCGTGAATTCCCGCAGCCTTCGCGAGATCGCTATTAACCACCAACTCGTCTTTGACGAACTTCGCGAACTGTTCGTGACCCAACGACATCGGCTGCACGCCAAGCTTGGCGAGCTTCTCCTGCACGGCCGGCACCTTGAGCGCGCTTTCGATCTCCGCACTCAAGCGTTCGACGATCGCGGCCGGCGTTTTTGCCGGCACAAAAACGCCGATCCAGAACCGATACGACGAATTCGGATAGCCGGCCTCCTCCGAGGTGCGCACATCCGGAAGCGTCTGCGCCCGCGTCGGGCTGCTGACAACCAGAGGAATAAGCTTGTGGTCGCGAATAAACGGAAGCGCTGGCAGAATGGGCGAGTAGTAGGCATCTATTTGGCCCGTGGCAGCTCCCAGCAAAGCCTCAGGTGCGCCCTTGTAGGGAATCGGTTCCACCTTGAAGCCTGCGCTCAGACGCAGGCGCTCCATCGCCATCTGAATGGGGCTGCCGACGCCGATCGAGCCATAGGTAACAGGCTTGGTCTTTCCCAGATCAACGAGTTCCTGGATCGATTTGATGTTCTTCGATGACGATACGACGAGCACGTTGGGGAGATTTCCCAGCGCTCCCACCGGGACAAGGTCCTTGATCGGATCGTAGGGCAGTTTGCCGACAGTCGATGGGGCGATGACAAGAGCCGAAGAATGCGCAAGTATTGTGTATCCATCCGGTTCTGCAGTAGCAACCACGCGAGCGCCAATCGTCCCGCTCGCGCCAGGTCGATTGTCTATGATGATTGGCTGCTTCAGTTGTTCTGACAGTTGCTCGAACACAATCCTCGGAATGATATCAGCCGCACTGCCCGCACTAAGCGGCACGATAGCTCGGATAGGACGGCTCGGCCATTCGGTCGCCTGAGCGAGATCGGCGAATGCCAAGCCCGCAAGTGCGACCGCAATAAGCATTGGTATCCGCGTTTGCATTCCCCTCCCCTTACCAGTTAGTCCGTCAGACCGTGCTTGCGACTGAACTCACATCGGCGCTGGCTGTCCGTTCAGGTTTGTCGTCACGCAAACGTCACATCGGATGCACCAGCGATCCCGCCGAGCCGAAGGTGCCCATCCACGCATCCTCGTTGGCTAGCTACGTCACGCCGACAACTTAGTTCGCTCAGCCCAGTCGTCTTGTAATTTGTTGCGCAGCACCTTTCCGCGATCGCTTTTAGGCAAATCGGGAACGAAGAAGACCTGCTTTGGCGCCTTCGCGGGCGGCAGATATTTCAGGCAATGCTGGCGCACGCTTGCCTCGGTCAGATCGCGGTCCTTCGCAACGACGTAGCAGACCACTTCCTCACCGTAGATCTTGTCCGGCACTCCCACTGCCGCGGCATCGAGAATGCCCGGATGCTTGAGCAGAACACCGTCGATTTCCAGAGGAGCAATGTTCATTCCACCGCGAATGATAAGGTCCTTCGTTCGGCCCGAGACGCGAACAAAGCCTTCCTCATCCATAACGCCGAGGTCGCCCGTCTTTATGCGCGCCGGCCGGATGCTCTCAATTTCACCGTTATCGTTCAGATAACCAACCGCAGTCTGTGGACCGCCAACGGTGATCTCGCCTTCAACGCCCCCAGGACACTGCCGGCCTTCTGAGTCCACGATCTCCAATTCCTGATGTAGAGCAGGCAGGCCGACTGTGCCGAGTTTGGACTTATAATGGCGATTGCCACAGATCCAACCCGCCTCGGACATGCCGTAGAGCTGAAGAAGCCGCACGCCGTACATCTCTTCAAAGCGCGTCCATTGCTCAGCAGTTAGAGGTGCCGTGCTGCACGTCATCATCCGCAATGTCGGCACGTCATTCGCGGAATACCCAAGTGGCTTGTTGAGCAGCATGTTCAGAACAGTCGGCACGCCCGCGGAAAATGTGATTCCGTGGGTCTTGACCCACTCAAAGAAGCGGCTGTGCGAGAAGCGCTTAGCGATATGCATCGTCAGCCCCTTCTCGAGAAAGGGCATTAGGCTGATAACCTGTGCGGAATTCCAACCGAACGAACGGTACTCTAAAGTACGGTCGTTCTCGTCAAGGCCGAGGAATTCCAACGTTGAAAGACCATTGAGCCAATAGGCGGCGTGATCGTAAACTACGAGCTTTGGCCGGGCCGTCGTTCCCGACGTGCAGAAAATGCACGAGAGGTCTTGCGGATCATTTCGCTCTGACAGATCGTCCGGGTTATTGGCGTTTGACAACGCCGAAAAGAATTCATCACTAGCTGCATTAGCGGTCCATTGCCCAAAGCGCACCCGCTGTGCCGGGTGATCGCCGACCAACGCCGACATGTCGAGGCCATCCTGGCAAATTATAAGGGCGGGATTCACGGCTCGCGTGAGGTCCGCCATCGCCCTTTCATTGATTTCTATGTTGAGCGGGCAGATGACCGCACCAATCCGCCAGGCGCCCAGCCATATCAGCAACTTCTCAAGACACTCGTCGGACAGGAGTAGGATCCTGCTCCCTTTTTTGGCGCCCCTGCGCTTCAGAAAACTCGCGATGTCGGTCACGACCTGATGCAATTCACCGAATGTGATCGATGAATTCTGGTCGAGATCGACGATCGCAGTTTTGCCTGGATCGCGCGCATCGTACTTGGCCAGCAGGTCTGCAATTGACTGATAAGGTATGCCAAGCCGATGGCTTCCGAAGATGCCCGCCATTGTAACCTCCCTAAGGCAGCCAGATCTTCCGTCTGGCTTCGCTTGATTAGCGACCAGTCTTTGCCAGCAACTCCGTCCATCCGGCCGAACGCTTAGTCGCGTTGGCGATCTGGTCCTTGGTGAAGAAGTCCTCGAGCTTGACTTTGTCGACCGGATAGACTGGCCGCATGAAGTCGTCTTCGAAGCCATACGGTACGGTGGCATCAATCCCCATGCCGCCTTCGTACCGCGTATTGGTGGCGGTCCATTCACGGTCGCCAGCGGTCATTCGCTCCGCCGGCATGAACGTCTGACCACGGCCACCAGGTGTGGGATTGAGGATATCAGTGAGCGGATTCACGCGGGTCGTAATCGCCCACATGATTTCGTCCATGCTATAGATATCGGTGTCTTCACTGACGGCGATGGCGACACGCATGCCCTGGGACGTCGCGAGCAAGGTGGAGAGGAAGTTGCGTTGCCAGCCTTCCTCAAGCCGGTTGCGTTTCTTGACCTGAATGATGACGCCGCCCCAATCCGTCATGCAGTAGGGGATATTGACGTCTTGAATAATTCCCGGCTGTAGCCGGTTGCACAGTTCGTACATCGCCGCCTCGCGAATCGACGTATCGATGTTGTGTTCGTCGAGCGTGTGTGCGCCGAGGCAATAGATGATGCGCTTGGCGTCCTTACGCATTGTGACCGCTGTGACATGGAAGGTCGGCGCCTTGTACGCCTTACCCATGTAGCCAGCCCATTCGGGATGGAAATGGTGCCGGCCCTGCGTTTGATCGGCCTCCGCTTCCGCCGTCTCGAAGCGCCGGTCGCGAGGGTCGACATAGCCTTCAATGACGACTTCGGAGTCAGCAATCGCCCAAGCATCGACCGTGCGCGCCTTCACAACGCGCACTGGAAACCCTTGGGCCGCGCCAGCGACGCCCAGTTCGTCACATCCATACGGGAGGATGACATAGTCAAAGGCGGCGCCGGCAAGCAGCGTACAGGCCGGCGGCACTCCGAAGCAGAACGTCAACGGCACCTTCTCGTTACGTCGATACGCCTCACTCACGACTTGCCACATATGCGAGCCCGGTGAGATTTGGAATGTGCCGACATTGCCCCAGCGGAAATTCATTCGGTTGTATCCGACATCAGTTCCGCCACCGAACTGCTCTCCGGAAACGCAGCGAATTCCCGAGCCTATCGTGAGCTCCTTTTCAAGCGCCGTATGGCGTATTGGCACCAAATGCTCGTTCACGTCCGCAGGGTTCTCAATCACGAGCTCCTGACAGGGCGCCTCGGATTGAGCTATTTCTTCCGGGGGCAATGGCTTCGACAGCGCGCGCGCGAGCTGGTTGGTACGCTCTTTGTCGCTGGCCCAGCCAAACATCGCGTTGATGACTTTCATGTCGCCGAACAGGTTCGTAACGACTTGGTGGTTCGGCTTCCCCTTCACGTTGGCGAAGACGACTGGACAACCGCCGTCCATCAACTTCTGTAGGCCGGTGATTTCCAGGTCCGGATTCACCTCCTTGTCGGTCTCTATCAGGTCGCCGCGCTCCTTGAGCCAGGCGAGTGTCCCGCGGAGATCCCGGAGATGAGTCGATCTACCAGCTTTTGCCGCCACGATTTTGGCATTGACGCCCATAGTCTGTTTCCCTTCCATTCGCAGGCTTTCGCGCCGCCTCATTGAAAATGCGGGCTTATCCGAACATTTCCGGTCGTAGTGCGTCGATAGAAGACGCGATCCTTGGTCTCGACTACGCGTAGATGGCCAAGTTCAACCAGATGGTTGAGGTGAGCAATCGCCTCACCCATAGCAAATCCGATTTGATGGCCATCCAGGCCCGATCGGAATAAGACGGAGATCAACTCGCCGGCAGAGACTTCCTCTTCCGCATGCGAGAGCATGAGACTGAGGCGCTGCGCATGGTGAAGTGCTAGCTCGTTCAGACGCCGCCGGACATTTGTGAACGGCTTGCGATGAGACGGCAGAACTAGCGTATCGGCGGCGAGCACGCCGCGGAACATCTTGCTGGTCGCCAAGAACGCGCCGACCGCATCGAACTCCGGCTCGCTTTGCCACGTGCTGACGTTAGTTGTGATTGCAGGGAGGATCTGATCGCCGGCGATCAAGATCCGCCTGCGATCGCAGTAGAGCGAGACGTGCTCGGGCGAATGCCCCTCCCCGATAAGCACGCGCCAATGATCGCCACCTATCGAGATTTCACGTCCGTTGCGGAGCCGCAGATACGATGACGGCAACTCGACACCATCTTTGTATGGGATGACCTCGTCTATGAACTTGACAAGTTCCGGCTCGGCAAGGCCATGCCGCTGATAGAACACTCCGCGGGCAGCCGTGGCATCCGTCTCTTGGTCGTGCTTTGCCGCATTTGCGGCGTACCATTCGCCCTGGCTCATCCAGGGCCGCACCTGCCAATAGTCGGAGATGAACCCGGAATTGCCCGCGTGGTCGGGATGGAAGTGCGTCACGAGCAGTCGCGTGATTGGTAGGCCGCACAAAACACGAGACCATACCTGCCGCAGCTGCTCCCGAACCGCTGCGACGCCGTAGCCACAATCGATCATCGTCCAGCCGGGACCGTCACGGAGCAGCCAAGCGTTGACCTGCTTGAGCCCCACGAAAGGAACCGGCGTCGATATCCAGAACACACCGTCGGCGACCTCAGTGGCGCTCCCCGGCTCCGGATAGTCGGAGAACGGAAACTCCACCTCATCCGCCATCGGCATCGTGCGTCCGCACTCGACAGTCAGCATGACAGTAACGCCTGGACGAAAGACATATGCGAACTCAAAGTACTGGCCATTTGAGCTGAACCATCTGGTCCAACTTCAAGCGCTTACCAAACCGCGACACGGCGATCGGAATTCGGCTATAAAGATCGCCCTCATTGACCTTGGTCAGCCGCCCGCCCGAAACGACATGTTCGCCGGCGACAAATACGTCGCGCACCGAATCCCCCGTCGCGCTGTACACCAGGTTGGCCAGTGGGTTGATCAGCGGCTGCCATTCCGGGCGATTGGTGTCGAAGAGCACGATATCGGCTTCTTTGCCGACCTCGATGCTGCCGATCCGATCCTCCAACAGTGCCGCCTTTGCGCCATTCCGGGTGGCCATCTCCAGGCCAGTCTCCGGCGGCATGACGCGCGGATTGATACGTGTCTCCTTGTAACAGCAGCACGCGAGCCGCATTTCTTGCGGCATGTCCACGATTCCGGAGGACGCGTGGTCCGAGCCAACCGCAACGTTCACGCCCAAGGCGAGCAGCTCCGGCAGCTTGCCGACGACGAAATTGCCGTAACCGTTATGGAGGCTCGAACTCGGCGCGCAGACCAGCGACGGCTTCCGCTTCACCAAAACTGCGACCTCTTGCGGCTCCAGCCAGCCGGAGTGGACGATCAGCATCTTCTCATCGAGCACGCCAAGCGCTTCGAGCCGCTCGATCTCCGCCATGTTCGTGCGCGAGACGCTGGAATCATGCGTCGAATAGCTGAAGCACGCATGCGTCTGCAGAAGCGTGTTGTAGCGCTTGGCGAGCTTGTCCAGGCCGACGATCAGCTCATCCGAGGCGTTGTTGAGACCGCGGAACGAGGCACTCGCACCGAGACGCGGATTTCCAGTCTTGGCATATTTCTCCAGCACCTCCTCGGCGCGATCGAGCGCAACCAGCGTCGTTTCGATCATCCGTTCGGGCAATATGCCGAGCACGGATTTGGTGAGATCGAACGAAGAGCGCGAGACGATCGCCCGGATACCGGTCGACATAATCCCGTCGACGGAGTCTTCCGGGTGATAGTTGCCGGGGTCGATAAAGCAGGTGACGCCGTGCCTCAGCAATTCCGCCGCGGCCAACGTTGCCGAGAGGCGAACGTCATCACCGTCGAGCGCGGCCTCGTACGGATACATGCGGTCGAACAGGAAGGACTGGGCATTGGCCTCGTCCGCAAGCCCGCGCGACAGGTGAAACGACGAATGCAGGTGGCAATCCACAAAGCCCGGCGTCACCACGCATCCGCCTGCATCAAATAGACGGCTTGCCGAGTAGGCGCCCGCGATTTCGGCCGCCTTACCTATGGCCACAATCTTCCCCGCGCGGACAGCAATGGCGCCCTCGCGAATAATTCTGCGGCTACTATCGACTGTAATCAGCCAGTCGATGTTGTTGATGATCAATTCAACCGATTGCACGCGACGTCCTACTTACTTGTTTTCGCCGACATAGACGAGATCATCCGCGATCTTCAGCTCGACCAAAACGTTGTCATCCGTCGATTCTTCGCACAGCATCGAGCGATGGCCGATGCCTTTCGGAATGAACAGCATGTCACCTGGCCGCATGATCTTGACGCCCATTTCCGTTTCCCACTTCAATGCTCCCTTCACGCACAGGATGATTTCGTGAGCGTCGATGTTTCTGTGCCAAAAGCCCATGTCGTGCTTGCGCCGCTTTGAAACATCCACCTTGACGCGGTCGGACGTATAGAGGCGAAGCGGCGTGCCGTCGGCCTTGTCGATGTTAGTCGGCGAGAACTTTTCCGCGAAGATGTTGATCATCCGGAAAATGTCCGCGTTCTCGAGGACACCGGCATTGATGACTGGCGGCTCGTTGTGGGCAAGAACGACATTCTTGCCGTTGATCGTCACCAGTTCACGATAGACTTGTTTTGAATCCTGCGATGCTTCCTGCGGCTTGTTCATAGCGTCTCTCCCGTCTTTGCATTCTGGCTACCGGCCGCCTCCAGGACGGCCGCGATGATGCCCGCGTACCCGGTGCAGCGGCAAATATGACCGCTCAGGACCTCGACGACCTCTTCCTCGGATGGATGCGGATGGCGTTTTAGAAAATCAGTGAACGACATCAGGATTCCCGGCGTGCAAAAGCCGCACTGCAGGGCGTGATTGTTTCGAAAGGCCTGCTGCAGCGAATTGAGCGCGCCATCGTTCGCGGCCAGCGACTCAACGGTCGAAATCTCGCGTCCGTCCGCCTGCATGGCAAGTGTTAGGCATGAACGCACCGCCACACCGTCAAGCAGAACGGTACAGCAGCCGCAAACGCCGTGCTCACATCCGACGTGCGTACCGGTGGCGCCGAGCGAATGCCGAATAAAGTCGCTCAACAGCATACGCGGCTCGGCATCTCCGGACACAAGGCGCCCATTCAGCTTCACCTTCACAGTGGCGCGCTGGTCGCGCGTTACTCGGCGCATTTCAGGGCCTCCTCAATCACGGTCGGCCCGACGCGGCGCAAGATGTCGCGCCGCATGCGGCTCGAGGCATGCATGTCTTCGTAGCCTTCGAGTTCGTAGGCCAACGCATTGATGGCGTCGCCAAGATCCGTGTCCGCTGCGAGCTCCCGGGTCGCTGGACGGCCTGCCATGCCGCCGACGCCGATCTTCACTTTGGTTCCATTGGCGATGGCCCCCACCGCCACGATGGCGAAATCGCCGTGACGGCGCGCGACTTCGCGGAAGCCGACCCGGCGAGACGCTTGGACGGGAAAGCGGACGGCCGTGACCAACTCGACCGCCTCGCGCGCAGTTGTGAGCATGCCCTGCTGGAATTCGTGCGCCGGCAAGACGCGCATGCCTTTGTGCGAACGCAGAACGACCTCACCTCCGAGCAGTGCAAGTGAAAGCGGTATTTCAGAGCTTGGGTCGGCATGCGCGATCGAACCGCAGACGGTGCCTTTATTCCGCGTCTGAAAATGGCCGACATAGGGCATCGCTGCTGCGAGCAACGGGAGCTTCGCTTTCAAGCCCGGCCAGGCCAACAGACGGTTCTGCGTCACCGCAGCGCCGACCTCGATCCAACCGTCAATTTCCTGAATCTGCGAGAGCTCTGCGATGCGGCTGATGTCGATCAGCAGCGACGGCTCGAGCAGCCGCAGATTCAACATGGCCAAAAGCGACTGTCCGCCCGCGAGCACGCGCGCGGCGTCACCGTACTCGCGCAGCAGGTCAACGGCCTCTTCGACTGTATCAGGCCGAGCGTATTCAAACGGATGTGGCTTCATCGTCCGCCCCCCGTCGACGATCGAAGGAAGCCGGTTATGCCCTTCCAACCAGATTTATCCGGCACGGCGAACTGGCGGGTGAGCCGCTCGAAAAACTGGCGAATGATGATCGCGGCCGCCCCGTCGAGCAGACGGCCACCGACCGAAACGACCTTGCCGGTGGCGGTGACTGCATAGTCGTAAGAAATGTGCGTGCCAGCCTCATTCGCCGCCAGGCGCAGATTGCCCCCGCCTGCAGCGCCGCCGAGCGGACCGGTCAGAGTGCCTGTGATCCGGCCCGACTTTTCAGTGACCAAATCGCTGAGCTTGACGGTCGCCTCGAACTTACCGCGGATCGGCCCCACCCCAAGGGAAACCAGAGCACGATATTCGTTTTCGCCGGTCCTCTGGAGTTCGTGACATCCCGGAATCACCGACTTGAGGCTGTCGGGATCAAGCAACGAGCGCCAGACCTGCGCGGGCTCCGCGGGCACATCGAACGTCCCCTGCCCGTGCAGGTTCCGCCCGCCCTCGACAACGGCAGGCGCAGGCACTTCGCTCGTCTGCTCCGCGACCGGAGGCGGCGGCTCGGCACCGGCGGTCCAAGCGTGGATCCGGCGCGGCGTCACCGGCAATGACACGTCCTTTATGCTCAATGCATCGGCGACCGCATTGGCAACGCAGGCCGGCACGCTCATGCAGTTGCCTTCGGCGAGACCTTTGGCGCCGAGCGGCGTGAATGGCGACGGTGTTTCCTGGTGCAGGAATTCAACGCGCGGAATTTCACTCGCGGTCGGGACGAGATAATCGGCAAATGTCCCCGACAGGAACGCACCGGTCTCATCGTAAATGAACTCCTCGTAGAGAGCCGCAGCAATTCCCTGCGCGAAAGCACCGCGCATCTGACCGTCCGCCAGCAGCGGATTCAGAATCTTGCCTGCGTCATGCATCGAAACATAGCGATCGACTCGAACCTGGTTCGTGAGCGGATCGATCTCGACCCCACACATGTCGAATACGAAGCCATAGGTCAGCGACGTGTTGATGCGATCATCGTTTGACGGCGGCTCGAGTTGCGGCGGCGACCATACGGCCGTCTCGCGCAGGCTTGGCGCCATGCCATCCGGCAGCATCACCGGAGACCAATGCGCCGTTCCTGCGACACGCCCGAATGGGATAGCGTTATCCGGATTGCGACGGCTGCGTATTTTGCCTTTGGCAAACTCAATATCATCCGGAAGCGTGTTGAGTTGTTTAGCGGCGATGCGGCCTAGCTTGTCGCGCACTTGGCCCGCCGCCATGTGCGCGGCGACGGCCGTACCCGGCGTGAAACGGCAAGAGTAAGTACCGGCTGCGATCGACCACTGATCCTTGGCCGTATCCATTTCGAGTACGACACAGATGTCGTCCGGATGAAGACCAAGCTCATCGGCCACGATCTGGGACAGCACCGTTTCGTGACCCTGGCCCTGAACGGTGACGTCGGCAGTCACGGAAACCGCTCCGAGCGGATCGACATTGACCGTCACCATCGACACGGCGCCGTTCTTCGGACCGGCTTTCTCGCGCGCTTCGGCTGATAGCAATGTCGAGAGGTAACCCATGTTCGACATGCCGGGCTCGACAATCGCGGCGAAACCAATCCCATAGTGGCGCCCGGCCGCGCGCGCCGCCTCGCGCCGTTTCTTCAGCTCTTCAAGGCGGCCGCCACCGACGGCGGTAGTCACTGCACGCAAGTAGTCGCCCGAGTCGTAGAGTGAGCCGGCCGCCGTCTTGTAGGGAAACTTCGCCGCAGGGATGAGATTGCGCTTGATGACGTCCAAATGATCGAGATTAAGCTCCACCGCAATGCGCTGCACCAACCGTTCGATGGCAAGGTAGAGCTGGGGACCGCCGAAACCTCGGATCAGACTCGCCGGCATCTTGTTGGTGAGCACGACGCGATTGGTCACGTCGACATTCGGAATGTCGTATGCGCCGGTCACGGATCCGTGCATGCGGTAAAGAGGCCCCGGCATTGGAGCGCGGAGAAACGCCCCGTAATCTTCGAGTTGGTCGAGCTTGAGGCCGAGGATGCGCCCGTCCTTGGTGACAGCCGCTTCGATCTCGGTGATGCGGTTTGGCCCCGAGCTCGCCGCAACCAGATGCTCGACCCGGTCCTCGACCCATTTCACCGGCCGCCCCGTTATGCGCGCGGCGATCGCCATGAGGACCATGTAGGGAAAGACTGAAAGCTTGATGCCGAAACTGCCGCCACTATCCGGCGGGATCCGCACACGAAAGCGCGTGCCGGGCACACGGAGGGCACGCGCCATCACGGGGTGCGTGCTGAATGGCCCCTGGAAATTCGCGAGGACATCGTAGGTGTCGTCAGTCGGACGATATTGCGCAATGACGACGTAGCACTCCATCGGCGTATAGGACAGCCGCGGATAGTCCGTCGTCAGCTTGATGACCGCATCGGCGGCGGCAAAGGCGCTCTTGGTGTCTCCGTAAGCAAAGTGGCGGACAGAGATCTCGTTGGTCTTTGCGTCCGGATGCAGCAGAAACGCCGACGGCTCGCGCGCTTTCAGCGGGTCAACGACGGCCGGCAACTCACGATACTCGATGCGCACAAAGTCGGCCGCATCCTCGGCGGAGTATCGGCTGTCCGCGACGACCAGAGCAACCGGCTCGCCTACATATCGCACCCGACCGACCGCAAGCGACCACTGGTTCACTTGCGCCTTCAGTGCGATCAGAAATGGATCAGACAGCTTCTTGACATCTTCACCTGTCACCACCGCCCACACGCCGGGACGGGCGAGAGCTTCGGCTGCATCAATGCGCACGATCTCCGCGTGCGCATGCGAGGAGCGGATAACGTGCGCTTGGAGCGTTCCGGCCGGCACCGGGAGATCGTCGGCGTACCGGCCGCGGCCCGACACCAAAGCCGGATCTTCCTTGCGCGGGGTTCCAGTTCCGAGAAAATGCGACACAGCTGCTCCCGGCGACGAGCGCGCCTACTCCGATCTCCACCGCCGCAATCGCATCGAAAAATCAATGGCTTCGGCGGAGATGCCGTCCGATCTAGAAGGATGCTAGCCACCTCCTCCGGGGAAGTAAAGGTATTCTTGTATCATAAGTACTTTATTTCGTTGCCGCAGTGCGGTATCATTGACGAAACAAGCGGGTATTGCGAAATGTGGACTGCAACGGTTCGGCCAATCAGGGGCTTTATGGCAAGGGCGACGAAGGCTGATGCAGACAAGCGGCGCGATGTTATCGTCACCGATGCCGATTCCGCCGATTTGGTAGAGATCATTGATCTCGACGCGCGGATTACCGGCATCACGCGCGCCGATTTCTGGTACGAACTTTTCCGCCAGCGCTCATCAAGCGAGACACTGTGTGTGCTCGTTGCCCGGAGCGCCGGAAAAATCATCGGCTATGCCCTAGGAGAGATTCGTTCGTGGCCGGTGCGCGCTCCCGCGTGCGGGTGGCTGTATGCGATCGGGGTTGAGAAGGAGCACCGCTTACACAAGTGCG
>Ga0310811_10002069_pt1 | contig 25008 bp, 21 predicted proteins | sample YCmetagenome_FD_207642 | JGI IMG/M metagenome (GOLD analysis project Ga0310811, IMG submission 207642) | Soil microbial communities from experimental microcosm in Duke University, North Carolina, United States - YC | ecosystem: Engineered > Artificial ecosystem > Soil microcosm > Unclassified ... | reverse complement strand
TCTTTTTTTTTATCGGCAAGTGATCCTGTGGAGTTTGCATGAAGCTGCCGAAGCCACGGTGCTTACGCGCTTTCTCTCCGACAACCTGAAGAAAGCCGGATTAAAACGTGACCCGAGAATTGTTCCGTTTGGAGTAGATAACGAATTATTTTCTTACCGGGAAAAATCATTGGCTCCGTGCATTCAGTTCATACATGTTGGGAATTTCAATTCGGTGAAAGACCAAGGTACTCTCTTGAGGGCGTTTGCCATGATTAAAAAATCCATCCAGTGCAGACTGACGATGATTGGCGAAGGTAACAATGAACTCAATATTTTAAAATTGGTCAAAGAGTTAGATGTTCACGAGGACGTCACGGTACTCCACCATATGTCTTATTCAAAATTGCCCAAGCAATACCAAGCTTCAGATATTCTGCTACATACTTCTTTGTCTGAGGGACAGGGCGTCGTGATCGCCGAAGCAATGAGTTGCGGCCTACTGGTGTGCGGAACAAACGTGGGCCTCTTGTATGATTTGCCCGATGCTTGTATTTCTGTAGAGGTTAAGGATCACGTAGGTCTCGCGACAAAAATACTTGCCCTGATTAACGACCAAGCACAAATGAATTCTCTTCGGACGAACGCTAAAAACTGGGCCGTTACCCATGATGTGCATTGGACCGTGTCAGAATTTGGAAAACTTTATTACTGACAAAGTGCCCTCTTTCGAAGATCTTTACCTCCGGCTCAGAACGATCGAGCGCCGCGTCTATGAAGACGAGGTAGTCAAAGATTTGCCTTTCTTGCATGACGGTAAACTGAAAAAAATTCCTTCGATAAGTAAGGAGTGGAAGGTCCGTTCTCGTTCCACGCAAAAACTTATTCGCTATTTAACTAAGCGGCCGCCTGATTCGGTGTTGGAGATCGGGTGCGGGAATGGTTGGCTCTCCCATCACCTAGCAACGACGTTCCGTTCTGCTGACGTATTGGCCACCGACATTAATGAATTTGAATTAACGCAGGCGCGTCGTGTTTTTGGCAATCTGCATCACCACCTTACGTTCAGGCTAGCTGATATCTTCGAAAATCCATTGGAGGCCGAAAAATTTGACTGCATCATAATCGCTGGCACGCTTCAATATTTTGCGGACTTAACGAAGTTGATCAACACATTGCTTGATCTACTCACTCCTCGCGGAGAAATCCATTTGGTGGACAGCCCTATTTACAGGTTATCTGAAGTAAATGATGCTAAACGAAGGTCGGAAACATATTTTGATAGCTGCGGTTGTCCCGAAATGAAAGAGTTCTATCACCACCATTCTTGGACGGGCCTAGAGGGCTTTAACTATCGAATCATTTACGATCCCGTTTTGCTTTGGAACCGCCTAGGTCAAAAAATAAAAAATGATTCTCCATTTCCGTGGGTGATCATTGCACACTAGATTATTTCAATACGGCTTTTTCCGAAACAAAACGGTAACAATCACATGATCTCCCCACCGACTGAACGGAGAGATTTTTGACAGCACACGATCGAATCGCGTAAGGAAATTTGTAAGGCCTAGGAATCTTCGCACAAAATTTTGTGCGGCCGGTGGTGGTGAAAAAATCCCAAGTCCCTCTGATTTTAGCAATTGAAAATCCAGGCCAAAAGACCGCTCAATCTTATCGACGGAATGGTAGTAGGTGTAAAAATATTCACCTTCCAAATGAGCGTCGGCTCCTTGCTTTCGCAGCCTTCGAAACGCCTCTGCAAATTTTCCTTTCAGTGCCCACGTCCATTCCCAGGGCGAAATACGTGGCATAATTACCCAGGTAACAAAAGCACCTTCGTTTAGAAGCCCTGGCAAATGCCTTGTCACCTCTCGTAAATCCTCAATGCAGTTAAGTCCCCCGAAATTGGAAAACACATAGTCGAATTTCCCGCCTACATTGTCGAGTTGGTCAAACGAAACTTGTTGAACTGAGATGTTACCAGAAAATACGGATGCTTTCTCCTTTAATTTTGCAATCATTCCGTTCGAAATATCTGTGGCATGAATGGTGTGCCCAAGGCGGGCAAAATACGTGGCGTCGATGCCGGTCCCAGCGTTGAGTTCAAGGATTCTTGATTTCGGTTTTATAAATTGATTGACGTGAGAATAAATTCTCTTCCGCCATTCTTGCAAGACGAGATTTGAAGAATCGTCAGTTTCAAAATGATGCGATTGTTTACCAAATGCGGCTGCGACGGATTTCTGTTGGTCGACTTTTTCAGTCGGCATATTGAAGGCGTTGTAATCTCCAGGATTGAATCAGCGAAAGAGGTGCGTGATAGATCATCGACGCCAACGGTCGCCATCTGAAATTCAGTTTTTTCAACTGATTTATTCCGCGCCGAATCCGATAACGGCTATGCACGTACCTGTGCAGCAGTCGGTAAAAGGCAGGCGAATAAGTGCCTCGGTACATCATGGCCAAATCATCAGAGTCTGTCCAGTTTTGCTTCTCTTTTAGTTGTCCTTTTACCGTTTCATAAAATTTCGTTCGCGGCAGTGGATAAGAAATAGAGACGCCAATTTCATCGGGCATGTTTTTCAAAACCATCTTAATGGTGCTGTCAATGTCCGATTTGGTTTCGCCCAGGTAACCGAACTGGAGGAAGTAACCAACCCTTACCTGGCGTGCTTTTAGCCGATCGGTAGCTTTCTCAATTTGTTCGACGGTCGTTCCTTTGTCCATCGCATCGAGTATTTTCTGGGAGCCTGACTCCGCGCCCACCCAGACTGTTTCAACGCCAGAATCGGCGAGCGCCTCGATGGTGGATTCTTCGAGTAACAAATCCACTCGCGATTGGATTTTGTATTTGAATGTCAGCTTCTTCTCTACAATCAGGTCTCTGAACCGGTTAACCCAGTTCGGTTTCAATCCAAAAATATCATCGCTCATCCAAAAATGATCGGGTTGAAATTCTTTGAGGAGATATTCAATTTCATTCACCACATGTTCCGGCGAACGAGAGTTGTAGCGATTTCCATAAATCGGTTTTGCGCACCAGTTGCATTTGTAAGGGCATCCTCGAGTAGTTGCCAAATTCAATGAGAAATACCCGTGATGCTTTCGCCAAATGTTTTGATAAGGCCTAAGGTTGATCAAATCCCAGGCAGGCATGGGAAGGTCGTCCAAATTTTTTAGAATGGACCGTGGCGGGTTAGCAATGGGTTTTCCGTTTTCCCGATAAGCAACCCCGAAAATTCCCCGACCATCTCCCCCTTCTCGAATGGTTTTCAAAAGTTCCCTCAGCGTCTCCTCTCCTTCACCGAGTGCGACGTAATCCACTCCGGCATCTAAATACTTGTCATAGTGATCAGTCGAATCGGAATTGCACACCACCACGACCGCGCCCCGCTGCTTTGCCAACTTTACTAGGGTAAACGCAGCTTCGCGCATCGCTGTCAGGCACATTTTGGTTAAGTAATTAAACCCATCGTCATAAATGACGAATACGTCGGGCTTGATTTTATCCAGCCACGGCTCTATTTCAAGTGGCCGGTCGCAAAGGGCAACGTCGAAGAAGTTAGTTTCAAACCCCGCCTCACGAACAACAGCGGCAGCCTGTAGTGTACCCAACGGCGGGTAGGGCTGCTTGAACCGCCACTGTTTCGGATCTAATTTGTAGAAATACGAATGGGTAATTAAAACGCTTTTCATAGCATAAGATCAATGCCATGCTGAAATTCAAATGCTCTGATTTTGTTTTCAAGCAAATCAAGGGCCCTCTTTTGGAAAAACCGTGGGTGGCATTTGGACACACCTTCTTGGCAGCGGAAAGCGATCTCAAAATCAGTCTCTTCGTATTGTGTTTGATATTTACGTTTCCACCTGGCACGGGATATGTTCATGAGCCACGTGTTCAAGCCATCCATCGGAACAAAAAGTGCCAGGCCTTCGACGAAACGTTTCAAATAAAAATTTCTTTCATTGATGCTATTCGCATCAAAGGCAACCTGTGGCAGGGAACGAGATACCCACTGATTTTGGTTACGAAACTCTCTGATCACGGATGCTCCATACATTGACCTGAGTGTCGCCAATTCTGTGGCAGTAAAAATATTGTGATCCGGAATCTCCAAATGGTCTGTATCTATAAAATAATTGACGCAAAAATTTCGGAGGGAATTCAAGAGGAAAACTCGCCGAAAAACGGTCAACATGGTACGTGCGATCCACAAGCGTTTTTTTTCTGTCACGATGAAATAGTCAATATCGCTGTCCTTCACCATGAAGTTCTTTGAGATGGATCCTGAAAGCATGACTGCCCTGACAAAAGGAAACGAGGCGATCAACCGAGAGTATTTTCTTGCCGTTTGCATTCGCCGTTCAGCCAAACGATTCCCTTCCAGTCGCTTTGTCACCATTGAGGGATCATTTCGAACCGAATAAAACTCATCCAGTTTAAACAGAATTCCCTGCGACACAAGGTTGTCCAGAAGGTGATCACTTCTACCCTTTATGGATGAAGGAGCAAATGCCCGGGCCTCATCCGCGGTGATTGGGTAGTTAAAAATGTCAAAGTAAAGAATGGCGCGAACCAATGCTTTATCAACGGCGGTGAAGTACGCAACTGATTTTGCCGCAATCATTGTATTTTGTTTTTAGCAGTCAAAAACAAGGACTGAAACAAGGTGAAAAAAATAATTCCCTTTTGTCTATCCAATATAGACTCCGTCATGCACATCACACTAAATATAACGATAAACGCAATGTACAGGGAGTCACCCTTAATCTGGAATAATGGGCCAAAAATGCACAGACCAAGCGCGACGAATGCGAAGACCCCATTCTCCATCCACGTTTGCAAAAATTGGTTATGTGAGTTGTATGTCAGCCCAACCGTGCTTGAATTAAAATTGGCGTAGAAGTTATTCATGGCCGACTTCCATCCATTGGTTCCCACACCAAAAAGCAAATGGCCACCAATGATAGATATACTTCCGCGCCACTCCAGCAGTCGATAGCTGACAGAATTCCAATTCGCCACCGAAGTATCCGCCTTGTAGGTAGTCGCTAACGGCTCCTCCACCACTCTAAATCGGGCCACCGGATTAAGCCACAACAGCAAAGCAAAAACGGATGCGGCCGTCACCGTTTGGACGAGAGGCAACTGTCGTTTTCTCAGTATCAAGAAAATCATGGAAAGAAAAAGAGCAATAATAGCTGCCCGCGACGCGAGCATCGCCACAAATCCCGCGATGATTACGCCGCAAACAAAGTGTGCCACCTGTGCCATCTTTGTGTGGCTCTTTTCCGTGAGAAGGACTGCGAGGCAAAAAACCAAGTACATGGAAAAATAAGCAGGATGTAAATCTGCCCACCGAGACAATTGTATATACGAATAGTACATCCAGAACCCAGACGCGCCCGAGTGCAGTGCTGTAAAATTCGCTTCCGTTCCCGGATCAAAATTCGCCGCGCTGCTTCCTGAGAAAAAATTGACCGTAGCCACAACCAGCGAAATAATCACGACGGAAAAACAGGAGTAAACAAAATTGAATTTCAGAAAGCGCACCGCGGCATCTCCCAGTGGCCTGCCAGTAACTGCCACAAGCGGAAAAACTACGAACGCCAATTTCTGACCGACGGTGGAAAGCCCACTGCTGAAATCCGGTGTATAAACCAATCCAACAACTAACAAAAGATAATAGGCGAAAAAAGGCCACGTCCATCTCCTGTCTTTCAGATAAGACAAGCGGCCGAGAAACCCGTGATCGAAAACCGTGATGATGACAAGAAAAAAAACACAAACACTGTTAACGGCATCCAGCCAGGGCATAGAAATGACGCAAAGCCACCAGGCCAAATGATGCCAACGATCGGCGTTTTCCTTTGAAAGAAAATTCATGCCGTTTTTACCTCGCTTATTTTCAGTTTCGGTATGTTCACTAGGTCAACCTGCATTTGCGCACGTTGATTAATTGCTTGACGATCAGAATCAAAAAACCAACCCCACTTGTTAAAGTATTGAATGGCACTTTTGAGGTTTTGCAGCGTCAGCCAAAAGTCTTTGTATGATCCCCTCGCATGTACGTGTTGAATTTCGGCGCCAGGAAAATAAAGGGTTTGAAATTGCTCATGTAGCCTGCGAGAAAGGTCAGTATCCTCGGCATATAGAAAAAATCGCTCGTCAAAAAGCCCCACTTGTTTGAGCGCCGAAGTCCGCATGAACATAAAACAGCCCGATAAGAACGGCACGTTCATCACATGGTCGTAGCTCATGCTTTTCATTTCATACCGATCGTTCAATTCCTTAAACCAGTTTTCAAACGGGAAAAACCTACGTAATGCTAGATTAAAGGGAGTCGGCAACAGCTTGCAAAGCATTTGCAATTCCCCTTCAGCGCTAAATACTTTGGGCATCACAAGGGCCGCCTGTGGGTGACCCTCCATGAAGTGAGCAATCTTACTTAAAGTATCTGGCTTGAAATAGACATCGGCGTTCATGACCAGATGGTACTTTGACACGTCCATACTTCTACGTAAAGCAATGTTGTGGCCTTTGCCGTACCCCAAATTCTGTCCATTGAAAATGTAATCGACCTTCCGAGATCGGCACAGGTCACGAAGTTGATCGGTAGGAGAATTGTCTATGACCAAAAGATGGCCCGCGTCTATACTGCCCAGGTAGCAATCTATGACTTGTCGCAGTTGATCGCGGTCGGTCTTATAGGCAACAATAGAAGCACTTATTTTTTCCATCAACGTTGCAACAACATTTTGGCCAATTTAAATCTTGAAATTACTTTTTTTCCCAGCGAGAATTTGCTCCTTCCACCAGTGGTTGAATAATTCTTTGAGTGTCTTCGGTGGTCTACCAGAACTTGGGGGATAAATTTCACTTTAAAGTACTTTTGGGCAATCAAGCCGATCCACTGATCGTGCATCGGAATCTGTTCGGGAAAAGGAATCGCTTTTTCCAAAACCCTCCTATGGAATGCCATGCAGCATCCCATAAACGAACTTCGGTAAAAGTTACTAACCAACCCGCGCTTCGATCTGTGCTGATCAAAAAAAGAAGGCATGAGGGTTTGAAGGTCCTCATTTACCAAGCAACAATCACAAACGGCGAGATCACATTCTAATAATGCTTTGGTCATCACGCTAATCTTCTCTTGGTGCCAAACATCGTCTTGGTCGGCAAGGAAAATAACGTCATGCCTGCAGTTCTTCAGCCCGTATTCAAAATTCTTGACAGGATCATTGAAGGTTTTTGATGTCAGCAACCTTATTCGCGGGTCATTAAAATCGCGAATGACGTCTACGGTACCATCTGTCGATGCATCATCGGTGATGACCAACTCGTCGTTTTCTTTCAGTTGATTTATAATAGACTTGATCTGTTCGCCTACGAAGCCGGCTCCATTGTGGGTTGCCATGCAGATCGACACGCTCATGAGTGCACGGTTTTGACGAACACCTTTTCAGCCATCGGAAACAAAATGGGATAAACCAGTTGAAACCCGAGAGCCATCAAGCGAATCGTGTTGTCGTACGACAAAAAAAGGTACGTCGTGCATAATATGGCGACGGCAATCAATTGGTATGGATTATGGCGAACTAATTTAAGGTACAATAGCGGTAAGAAAAGAACGACCAATGCAGTAATTGTCATACCAAGCCACCCCAAATAGCTGTACCCTCTGCTGTACACGGTCGAAACATTAAAAGGCTCCTTAATGACATTTTCTTTTTCGCGCGCTATCCCAAAAAAGCTATTCACTCGTTTGGAAAAAGATTCGAACAAAAGTTCGTTGTTGATGTATTCCAAAATCCTCGAAACGGTAATCGGTTTTACTTGATAAGTGTTGATATTCACTTGCAAATTGGCCATCGGCGAGGACATATAGAAATAGGGCCAAAAAAATTCTTTGGGGATGAAAGACGAACGAAATTGCGCAGTTGCCTTTCCGTTATCAAGGAATAAGGTGGTGTTATACGAAACCCGCGATTCGAATGAAACTCGTTTTGTGCCAACCACTCCAAAAAAATAAAATAACAAAATCACCGCAGGGCTAACCAACAATATCTGCCGGTACGGTATCTTTTCCAATGTGAGTAGATAAAGAAAAACGCAGCTCACCAAATTAAAAAAAAGCATTGATCTGCTGTAGATCAGCACCGCTGCAAAAAAATTGACGAAATAAAGAAAAATCATTATGCGCTCCTTCGTTTTCAAAAACAAGTAAAAAAGGTAAACGGTATAAAACGAAGCAAATGTGACCGTGAAAACATGTAACGAGGGCACGCCAAATTGCCTATAATCATAGGGGAGATCGAAAAGTATTTTTACCAACGGAATGCCTCCCTCGTAGACGAAATCCGCTGCCCACAAAGCATAGATGAAACACGTAACAAGGGTGGGATTGAATTTTGCGCTCGGTATTTTTTGGTCTACTCCCCATTTTTTCTTTTTCCAAATTCGCGAAAGTGAAAAATGCGCGATGAAAGTAACGACCAAGAAAAGTAAAAGGGAGGCACGTATCGGGGGATAAATTTCGGACCACCCGAACTGATAAACGAGCAGGGAGACCGCAAAACCGAGGATGTAGGTAACGTAGGGATTGATCATTGAGGGTCAAAAACAGGGATCATAAATTTATATGTTCGATACTTCAGACACAGCTTTACACCCCTAAAAAATATTCTCAACGGCAGCAACCAACTGGCTGACAAGTACATTCTTTTGTAATACCTCCCTGCCTTTACATAACTCTTAAATCTCTCTAATCTTTCATTAGAGGAAGCATCTGCTGATGTAGCGAGGCGATGCGTGCAAGAAAAATCAGCCAGGGCAAATTCATTATGGTGCAGGCGAAGGCGATGCACGAAAGCAAAATCGCTGAAGTCCAAAGGCAGGTTTTCATCATATCCGTCAGCCTGCGCAAACGCGTTCGTTGCGATCAGGAGACCGGAATTGTGAAACAGAAAATCTTGCAGTCTGAAGATCGCTTCGCCTCCGAAGTTTTTGACCCGCTGGCCTCCGCCAAAATAAAATCGGAGTGGCGAGACGATTCCAACATGATCGTGAAGCGTTGGCACCACAATGGAGTGCGCTCCTTTTTTCTTGATGTACTCGTCAAAGCAATGGGAAGGAAAAACGGTATCCTGATCTGCCAGCAACATCCACTTTTTGCTTCTCTCTTTGGCCAAATGAAAGCCTTCGTTGTACGCCTTGCTCACGCCGGGGTTGGACAAGTCATGCACATAGGTCATCGACCACGTCAAGTCGTCTGGAAGGGTTTGCGGCAACGGTGAATTGTCGTAGACGAACAATGACAGTCTGTAATTCTCACCGCCAAGAGCATTTGTTAACGAATGATAGGCAGGTGACGCTGCTAACTTCATTTTGTAAATGACCAGCACGATCAACAGCTCTTCCAGAAAATCTTTCATCTCCCCAAGGTAATTCTTCTCCGATACATTCTTCTTGGTTTTTGCGCGATAACGCTCTTACTTTGAGCAGACGTTTTTCGTATTATGAAAATCCCGAGCACTCAATCTGAATATGCAGACGCTTACAAAGCCAGCGTCGATGATCCGGAAAAATTCTGGAGCGACATTGCCACCGATTTTAAATGGAGAAAAAAATGGACTAAGACACTGGAATGGGATTTCCATAAACCCGAAGTCAAGTGGTTTGTCGGTGGGAAACTGAACATCACTGAAAATTGTATCGACCGGCATTTGCCCCAACGAGCCAATCAAACGGCAATTCTCTGGGAGTCAAACGATCCAAAAGAACCATCGCGAAAGATTAGCTATCAAGAATTGCACGATCAGGTTTGCCGCGTGGCCAACATGCTGAAAGCCCACGGAATAAAAAAGGGAGACCGTGTCTGCATATATATGCCGATGGTTCCTGAAACCGCCTACGCAATGCTCGGTTGCGCGCGTATCGGTGCTGTGCATTCCCTCGTGTTCGCAGGTTTTTCTTCAGGTTCACTGGTTGATCGCATCAACGACTCCAAATGCAAGTTGGTACTCACCGCCGACGGCTCACAACGAGGCGACAAGCAAATTGACTTGAAAGCAATCGTCAACAACGCGATTGAAAAATGTCCATCCATAGAAAAAGTGATTGTGCTTGAGCGCAACAATTCTCACCCGGAGATGAAACACGATCGCGACTTTTGGTGGCATACCGAAATGAAAAAAGTGGACCCTGTTTGCCCAGCGGAAGAAATGGACGCGGAAGACATGCTCTTTATTCTGTACACCTCCGGCAGCACGGGCAAGCCCAAAGGTATGGTGCATACGTGCGGGGGCTACCTGGTGTACACCAACTATACTTTCCGGACGGCATTTCAATACAAAGAAAATCAGGTCTACTGGTGTACGGCAGATGTGGGTTGGATCACCGGCCACTCCTATATCGTTTACGGTCCGCTGAGTGCGGGTGCTACATCGGTGATGTACGAGGGAATTCCTTCATGGCCAGATATGGGCAGGTTCTGGCAGGTGGTAGAAAAGCATAAGGTCAATATTTTCTACACCGCTCCCACGGCAATACGTTCTCTTCAAACGGCTTCCCTTGACTTCGTAACAAGACATGATCTGTCGTCACTGGAAGTCATCGGAAGTGTAGGTGAGCCGATCAATGAAGAAGCGTGGCATTGGTACGACAAAAATATTGGCAAAGGAAAATGCCCTATCATCGACACTTGGTGGCAAACTGAAAATGGAGGCTTTATGATTTCCCCCATCGCTCATGTCACCAAATTGAAGCCCGCTTATGCTTCACTGCCTTTGCCGGGGGTGCAACCTTCGGTGATGGACGAAAAGGGAAATGAAATTTCCGGTAACGGGGTTGAAGGAAGGTTGGCCATTAAATTCCCATGGCCCTCCATCGCACGGACTATTTACGGAGATCATCAGCGATTCAAAGACACCTACTTTTCCACCTTTCCTGGAAAATACTTTACGGGTGACGGATGCAAGCGCGATGAAGACGGATACTATCGAATCACGGGGAGAGTAGATGACATCATTATTGTTTCTGGTCACAATATGGGCACAGCCGAAATTGAGAGTGCTATTGATGAACACTCGGGCGTGGCCGAGTCTGCGGTGGTAGGCTTCCCTCACGACATCAAGGGCCAGGGCATCTATGCATTTGTCATCTGTTACCAAAAGCCGCGAGAAGAGGATAAGATGCGCAACGAGATTCGCGACACCGTTTCGAAAATCATTGGGCCCATTGCCAAGCCGGATAAAATTCAGTTTGTGAGTGGGCTTCCAAAAACTCGTTCGGGAAAAATCATGCGAAGAATTTTGCGAAAGGTGGCGGAAGGCGATACATCAAATCTTGGAGATATTACCACTTTACTCGACCCTGGTGTGGTGGAGGAAATAAAGAACGGAGCACTATAACTTCTCGCCGTGATATCAAAAGCCACACCAGAAGACATCCCCGCCTTAAACAAACTGGTCAATTCCGCTTATCGCGGCGATTCGTCACGGAAAGGCTGGACGACCGAAGCCGATCTTCTGGACGGCACTCGTACCGATGAAAATGCCATCCGGTCTTTTTTTGAAGAACCTAATGCCACCATTCTCAAGTATGTCGACGACGGGAAAATTGTGGGTTGTGTTCGCTTGGAAAAAAATGGGAGCCAACTTTACCTGGGGATGTTTGCAGTTGATCCGACGGTGCAAAACAAAGGCATTGGCCGAAAAATTCTGGTGGGAGCTGAAGTAGAAGCCAGCAAACAAAATTGCAAGTCGATCGAGATGACGGTTATTTCCGAACGTAAGGAATTGATTGCATGGTATCAGCGCAATGGCTATGAACAAGTGGGCGGAAAAATACCGATGGTCTTCGACAACCCAAGCGGAGGCATTCCCAAAAAAGATTTATATTTTATTACTTTGGAAAAATTTTTAGACAAATAAATTCAATGGAAATCAGTGGAACAGTAATGTCTCTTCTCCCGATGCAGTCGGGTCAAGGGAAGAACGGAACTTGGAAAAAACAGGAATTCATTTTAGAAACACCAGGCCAGTTTCCCAAAAAGGTGTGCATCTCTTTATGGGGCGACAAAGTAGATGAAAATAAACTTTCAGCAGGCGATAAAATTACCGCATCAATCAATATAGAAAGTCGCGAGTACAACGGCCGCTGGTACACTGACGTACGCGCCTGGAAAATTCAGAAAGAGTCAGGCAGTGGAAGCAATCGCGAAATGGCCCCTCCACCCGACGAAAATTTCGTTCCCGACTCTACGAGCACAGACGATCTCCCTTTCTGATTTATTGATTCGAATATGAGTTGATTCGGTAGTTCATCAACGAACCACCGAATCATCGTTTTATCGCATTACTCGAGCGGAATATCGCCAGGTTTCTCTCCTACTACCTCCACCTTGGGTGGGAGCAATTTGTACATCACAGGGGTAACTAGTCGTGACAGCAATGTTGAGCTGATCAATCCTCCGATGATCACCAACGCAAGAGGTGAATAAAGCGGGTTGCCTTCAATCGCCAAGGGAATTAGCCCACCAATGGCAGTTAGGGAAGTGAGAACAATCGGCACAAAACGAATTTCACCCGCATGCTCAATAGCTTCGTCCAATGGAACTCCACGCTCGCGAAGTTGATGGGTGAAATCGACCAAAAGGATGGAGTTTTTCACCTCTATGCCCACCAACGCAATCAAGCCAATGACCGCAACGAACGAGAGCGGATTGCCGGTGATAAATAACATCGACACTGCGCCAATCACACCCAACGGAATCACAGAAAGCACAATCAATGTGCTCTTGAAATTTCCAAACTCAAGTACCAGCACGGCAATGAATCCGAATGCAGTAATCAAAATAATGGTACCTAACCCCCCAAACGATTCTTGCTTGTTTTCTACCTCCCCCGCTGCCATGAAGCTATATCCTTTGGGGAACGGAAATTCGGAGAGCTTCTTCAAGACGTCGTTGGTTACGGCCTCGTACAAAAATCCGTTCTTTACAAATGCCGTCACGGTAGAAAACCTGGCTTTGTTATAATGACGAACAAGATTGGGTGATGTTTCAAATTCAATGGATGCCAATTGTTTCAGCGGAATCGCCTGGCCGCTGATGGAATTGATGTATAGTCTGTCAAACACATCATAGGTGGTGTATTTTCCCCTCGGCAAGGTCACATTGATTTTGATCTCGTCTTCCCCTTCACCGGGTGTGAATTCTCCCACATTGACGCCCGCTACGCCCAATCGCACCACGCGGTCAATGTCGCTGATGGCAACGCCGAGTTGACCTGCTTTCTCCTTGTTGATTTTTACCCGTAAGTCGGTCTGCTGATTCGCCAACGGGTTGTTTACGTAGATTGTGCCCTGAGTCGTTTTCAAAATCTGCTCAACGTCCATTGAAATTTTTCTGAGGGTGTCCAGGTTTTCGCCAAAAAGCCGGAGGGCGATGGGCGCTTCCAACGGGGGCCCCTGTTCAAAGTCTTTGACCTCAATTTTTGCATTGGGGTAGTGGAAAAATTTCTCTCTCAGCTTATCAATCAATTGTGTTTTCTTCTCCGGTGTAAGGCCGTCGAGCTGCACATAGAATTGTGCGAAGTTGGGGCTCTCGTTTCGCGCAATGACGTTGTAATAAATCCGGGGGTTCCCCTTCCCGACGTTGGTAGTAAAGTAAGAAATGTCTTTTTCCTTTTTCAATTCTGATTCTACATAACGAGCCACGCGATCCGTTTCATAAATACTCGTGCTGTTGGGCATTTCAATATTGATCAAGAACTGTGGTTTTTCCGATTTAGGAAAGAGGCTGAACCCCACCACCGGAAAAAGCGCAAGACTTCCCACAAATAAAATAATAGCGAGGCCAAGTGTTGCCCATGGATGACGCAATGACCAATGCAAAACTTTGGTGTACGTTCCGCTGATCACTTTCTTCAACGCCCGCAGGAAAATGTTTCCTTCTTTCGACGTATGTGTCTTCAAAAGCCGGCTCGACAAGAACGGGACAATAGTAAGCGACACAAACAGAGACGCCAACACCGTCATAATTACCGCCATGGGGAGACTGCGAATGAAATCACCTGCTTGTTCCGGCAAAAACACAAGAGGCAAGAAGGCGAGGATCAACGTTGCTGTACAGCCAAGGACGGCCAAACCAATCTGCTTGGTCGCTTCAACTGCCGCGTCTTTCTTTGACTTGCCTGCCCGCAAATACCGTTCGATGTTTTCGATCACCACTATGGAGTCGTCCACCAGAATTCCCAATGCCACAATCAATCCTACGATACTCAATTGATTAATCGAGTACCCCAAAAAATCGAGCAGGAACAACCCCGTGAAGATCGAAAGTGGAATAGAGATCATTACTACGATGGCCGCACGATTTCCCAGGGGCAGCAACGTGATGGACACCAATAAAATCGCAATCGCAAAATCCTTTGCAAATCGGCTGAGCCGTTTCTCTACACTTTTTGCTTGCTCAAAATTGGTAACCATCTTGATGTTGGCGGGCAATTCTTTTTTGAATTGCTCCAACACGGGGGTAATTTCATCGCCTACCTGATAGATATTCTGTCCGTCTTTTTGGGCCGCCGTCAGCAGCACGCTCCGGAAACCGTTAATCCGGACCAAATGAGATTCGTCCTGATACACGCTTTCTACGTCGGCCACATCTTTTAGGTAAACAATTTTTCCATTGGCCGAGAAGACAATGGTATTCTTGATTTCATCCAAACTCTTGTATTCGCCACTGGTTTTAATATTGAATCTTCGCGTGTCCATTTGAATGCTTCCGCCTGGGATGTTGGCATTCTCACTCTGCAACGCACCCAGCACGGCATTGAGGGGAATACGTTGATGCGCCAATTTTTCAATGTGCAATGACACCCGCACTTGCTGTTCCGGATATCCGTGCGTCTCGATTTTCTTCAGCCCTTTTATTTTTTCCAGTCGGCTTTCCAGTTCTTCCACCTGTTTTTGCAACTCGCGATACGGCGCAGTTTCTGAGACCAAGCCCAACTGCAAAATGCTCACGTCGGTGGATGAGAATTTCAAAATCTTGATGTCAAAAATATCTTGCGGCAACTCCAGTCGGAGGGCATTTACTTCACGCACTACCTCCTGATATTTTTCGTCAGGATCCATTTCGTGTTTGTAGTCAATGCGGACGGTGGCCAGCCCATCGTTGACATCCGAAACCAGTCTTTTGATATTGTCCAATTCATTGAAGCGTTTCTCGATGGGGTCCACTACCAGCTTCTCCATATCGATGGGGCTTGTACCCGGATACACCACGATGACGACAAAAGAAGGCGCCGTTGTTTCCGGGTCTTCCCCGCGTGGCATGTTTATCAGCGAGTTGGCACCAAGCGCCAACATCAGTACGAAAATGATAAGCATGAACTGCCAATTCTTTACCGAAAATTCCGCGATCTTCATAGTGCAAAAAAATTATTGTTGATCGATTTTAACAGTGCTGTTTTCAGTAAGAAAGGCGGAGCCGCCTGCCACTACTTTTTTGATCGAGTCAAGTCCGCTTAAGACAAATGCGGTTTTATTTTCCAAATACGCTATTACAATTGGAAGCTTCTTTACTGATTTTTTGTCTTCGTTCACTACAAAGACGAACGCATTTTTTCCTTGACCCTCTACTATAGATTCAATGGGCACGGTTTGAAGTTTTTTCCGAGATGAGGGTGTGATCTGTACTCGCGCAAATAAGCCAGAGGCTAGTTTTTTGGTGGTGGCATTTACTTGCACCTCGGCCTGATACAACCCACTCGTGGCCTCGGCTCCTTCGTTAATGACGGTGAGTTCACCATTAAAGACATCGGCGGGATAGGCATCGGTTGTAATTTTTGCAGCGTCACCTTTTTTCACTCGCGCCCAGTCCACATCCGGTAGCCCGATTTTTACAATCCAGTCGTTTTGTCCTGAGGAGTTGATCATCAGTACGGGGGTTCCAGGCCCAATCAATTCACCTTCGTTCACAAATTTGCGGATCACTTTCCCGGAAGTGTTGGCGCGTATCGTGGAAAATTGCCTATTGAAAGAAGCTATTCTGTATCCCTCTTCTGCTACATTAAATGCTGTAGTTAAATTTTGGATTTGCTCAAGAGTTGCTGCTGAGTCTTTCAACAACCTTTTCCCTCTTTCGAGATCGCGCTGCGTTTTGTCGAGGTTGTTTTTCGCCTGAGCTACCAGCGCGTCAATTTCAGTCAAGTCAAGAGAGGCTAGCAACTGCCCACGAGAAACAGGCTCGCCCTCTTTCACATGGATTTTCGTAATGATGCCTCCGGCTTTAAAAGAAAGTTTGGATTCTGTTTCGGTGCTGATCAGACCAGAACTTATCACTGGAAGGCTATAGTCAACCGTTTGTACTTGCGCTAGTTGAATCGCCACCGCTGATTCATCAATCGCAGTGTTCGTTTTTTGTTTCTGCTTTTCGCTGCAGGCGACAAAAAAAATGCCCAGCAATGCCATCGCCAGCGTTGTAACTATTTTTTTCATAAGGATTTATTAAAGATTGTTGATGGTTTTTTGAAGGGCTGCTGACTTTCTCAGCAATTCATATTGATTAATGGAATTGGTCAGCTGAGCCGTAGTGAATTTATTTTGGGCGTCGAGGTACTCGAGTAGAATGGCTTGGCCCTCGTTGTATTTGGCCCGAATGATCTGAAAAGATTTTTCGGCACTGCGTGCACCGCTTTGTGAAGCCCGATATGCCTGCTTGGCTGATTCCAGTTCATAGTGTGATTGGATCACTTGGAGCTCGATCTGTTTCTTAAGCTGCTCCATTTTATTTTCCGTTACCTGATAGTCGATGCGGGCTTGCTGGGTTTTCGCGTGCTTTTCGCCGCCTTTAAAAATGTCCCAAGTGAGGCCAAATTGCACGAGCCAATACCTTTGGTCACTATTGAATTTGTAATAGAATCCTTGGTAGCCCATATCACCCACCACATTGATCTTGGGCAGAAATGCATTGCCTTTGCTTAGGCCGATGAGTTGCTGATTTGCACGAAGGCCATTTTGCAGTTGCTGCAGTTCTTGACGTTGCCTTAATGCCGTGTCTGTAAGCGATGAGATTTCTTGCGATGCAACTCCCGCGGCAGCAATTGCAGAGTCCCTTTCTATGGAAACACTCAGTTCACGATTCAACAGGAAGTTGAAGTAAGCTTGTGCTACTTGATGGTTTTTTTCATTGTCGGCGATCTGTTGTTCGGTTTTATTGAGCTCGTATTCAGTATTGAGCACTACATCTTTTGTGGCTTTGGCGTTTGCCACCAATGATTGATTTATTTTCAGCAGTTCCAGTAAAAGAGATTGCGTGTTTTTCAGAATATGTAGTGCTTCGTCGCTTTGCAAATACTGGAAGTAGGCCGATGTGATTTCATACTTCAACTGATTCTCGTAGGCCTTTTTCTGCGCTTGTTTGACCGTGATCAATTCCTTTTGCGCTTTGTAATTGAAATAGATTTCCGGATTGAACAACGGTTGAATCACCCGGATTTTTGTGTCGTGAAAATCGGAGGCAAGGAAATTAGTGTTTGAGTTCGCAATCTGCGGGAACTTATTGGTGCCTGTGATTTGATTGAGCGTGCTGTAGACAGGGTTCATTAAGTCGCCGACCGGGATGGAGATTTTCCGTCCTCCGTCGGCAAATTGGTAGGAAGCATTTGCTCCAATGTAGGGAAGGAATAGGGCTTTGGCTTGCGCCAAGTTTTCGATGCTCATCTCGTAGTTCAGTTGTTCTTGTTTGAGCTGGAGATTGTTTTTCAAGCCCTCTTGAATGTAGTTGTCAAGAATTGGGCTTTGGGCAGTGGTGGCGAGGGAGGCCAGCAGCAGGGCGGCCGTCAGGATTTTGGTTTTCATTGTTAATTCAATAAACAGTGTTTATTAAACAGGTAAAAAATTTTACAGTTCGGCGAGGATTTGCTTAAACATTTTAAAGGACTTGTCGATCATCTTGGCGCGCTCCGATTCTTCGTAAATCTTTAATCGATCGCGCAGCGCCAGCGAGCACATGCCATGCATCGTGCTCCAAATCAAAAACGAAAGCGTTTTGTACTCTTTGTTTTTGAAGTAGCCGTGCAGTTGACATTCCTTGACTAAATTTTCCAATTGACAATGTGCGCTCTCTCCTTCTTTCCAATCTTCCGAGTTTTTATCACAGTCCATGGGCGCTTGCATGATAAACATGATGTCATAATACTTTGGAAACTTGAATGTAAATTCCATGTACTTCTCTCCCATTTTGATCAATCGTTTGAATGGATCCTTAACGGTGGCCAGATCTGTCATGAATTCATTGAACTTTTTGAAGGCCTCACCATGGAGTGCATAAAAAATTTCATTCTTGTCTTTGAAGTACAAGTAGATAGTAGCAGGGCTGTATTCAATCGCCTCCGCGATATTGCGGATACTTACGTCATCAAACCCTTTGTCGACAAAGAGTTGGTGAGCCGATTGTAAAATCGTTTCCCTCATTTCTTGCCGATCTCTTTCTTTTCTTTCCTTGACGCCCATGACTTTTGTGCTTATACGGGCAAAAATAATAAACAGTGTTCATTTTAATAACAATGTTATGTTTTTATGCCTAACTGCCTGGCTTTCAGTTAAATTATTTCTTGATTTTCAGCTTGCGTTTTTAATATCTCGCCAGATTTAAACTGGCTTTTATTACTTTTACTTCTTACCCATGAGTTTTTGGACCTCCGAGATTTGATAGTTGGGCCATTAGTGTTGGCGGGAGTTTTGCTCGCGGCGTACGTCATCCGACCACGTGTTACGGATACGGTCACCCGAAAATATTTCTTTCCCGCTTTGCTTTTACGAATCGGCGGCGCCATTGCGGTCGGCTTGATCTATCAGTTTTATTATTCAGGTGGTGATACGTTCAATTATCACACCAATGGCAGCCGAGTGATTTGGGAAGCCTTCATGGAATCTCCTTCCTTGGGATATAAATTATTTGTTGGAGACCAGAATTATCCTGGCGCTTACGCTTACATTTCTCGCATGCCCTTTTTCACCGATCGTCCTTCGTTTCTTGTAATACAGGTGGCTACCATTTTTGATCTCTTTACATTTTCGTCATATGCCGCCACGGCGATCCTTTTTGCCGTGGTAAGTTTTTTTGGCTCATGGCTGATGTTTCAAACTTTCTACGACTTGTATCCGAGACTGCATAAATGGATTGCATGGTCCATTTTCTTTATTCCTTCAGTGATATTTTGGGGATCGGGTATCCTCAAAGACACCTTAACTTTTGCGTGTGTGGGTGGCATTCTTTATGCGTCTTACAAGTTGTTTGTAAAGAAAAGGTTACGTGTCGGAAATGTAGTATTAATGATTGTAGCTGCGGCAACACTGTACAAGGTTAAGATCTACATCCTGCTCACTTTTCTTCCCGCGATGATATTGTGGGCATTTTTTGAAAACCTATCGCAAATCAGAAATCGAATCACGCGCATTTTTGCGGCCCCTATTGTTGTTGTTGTTGCCGCTGCTTTGGCTGGATATGCCGGGATCAAAGCTGGGGAGGACAATCCTCGATACGCTTTAAATAAAATTGCCGAGACTGCGCAGGTCACCGCCTACGATATTCGCTTTTACTCAGGCAGGGCGGCAGGGTCTGGGTATAGCCTGGGTGAACTGGACGGTACATTCGGTTCAATGCTAAAGCTTGCGCCACAAGCCATCGTTGTCACTCTCTTCCGGCCTTTTTTATGGGAAGTCAACAATCCATTGATGTTGATTTCAGCAGTCGAAGCCCTGATATTTCTTTCGTTTCTTATCATTGTGTTTATGAGGAGCAACTTCTTTTTTTTGCAGTCCGTCGCCAACTCGACGGTTATATTCTGTCTTGGCTTTTCGTTGGTCTTCGCTTTCGCGGTCGGCGTCTCCACTTACAATTTCGGGACGTTGGTAAGGTATAAAATTCCGATGCTTCCGTTTTTTGCTATTGCGCTTATTCTCATCGACGACCTTTCACGTCAGGAAAGAATAAAAAGGTTCCGACGTTAAAGTTTAGAAAAACTCTTTTCTCAAACATCGAAAAGGCCACGAAAATTCTTCTTGTTGGAGTTCACCGAATAGTGTTGTTCAACAGTAAGGCGCCCTTCTTTCCCAAGCCTTTTCCTTAGATTTTCATCGTCAATTAATACCGACAATGATTTTTCCCATTCGGCAGGGTTTCGCGCCAGCAGGCCATTGATCCCGTTTTTAATGATCTCCGTATTTACCCCAACCGGCGAAGCTACTGTCGGAATTTCCATTGCCATATATTGTAGCGCTTTGAACCCACATTTGCCTTTGGCCCACTCATCATCGGGTAAGGGCATGACTCCGATATCGAATTGAGTTAAATCGCCAACTTCAGTCTCCAACGACCAGGGTTTGAACACCAAACGCTTGAGATTGAGATCAGGCGCCTTGTCGGCTATCACGCAAAAATCCACCGACAGAAAACGCTGCTCAATGTGCATGAGAATTCCCTCGATGTCTTTCAGGTATTTCAGTGTTGAATGTGAACCGGTCCACCCAATCACAATTCTTTGGTTCGCTTGAAATTTCGAGTTTGTCTTGTGAACATTCACGGTGTCAATCGTCGTTGGGTTTACCACTACATTCTTATTAAAGGTTTTTGCATAATCCGCCAGATAGGCATTTCCGGCACTGACCTTAAAGCTCCATTTGCAAATGTGGGCCACCTTGCCTCGCCATCGAATTATGTTTTCCATCCGCGACTCCCTTTTTTTGTCCGTCAACCATATTGCATCGTCAAAATCATAAATCATTTTTTTTCGAAGCAATTTCGCGATGACCCACTCGAAGATCGGCGGACCAATGGGTGTAGCTTCGCGATGAATAAACACAAAATCGTAACGCAAAACGGCGAATAGTGACACAGCCCGTTTAATAAAACCCGCGAGGATGCATCTCAACTTGAGAAGGTTGTTCCCCTTATTGTAAAAAACCCGCCAATTGTCGTGGCTCAAGAACGACTGCACCTTACATTGCATGCCTTGGTCCTTTAACACCTCGAAATATTGTTCGAAGCGAAACCGCTGCGAGGGCGACTGCGCAAGGGGATAAGGTACAAGGAAGAAGATTTTCATAGTAAATTGGGCGTTAAGTTGACTAAAATCTGAATAATATTCTCACCGATCTCAGTAATGAAAATATTTGTCGAAGCCGCTTTTCTGCACCCATGAAAGCCATCTCTATCCGACGTTTTAGCACCCTGGATTCCAGCGAATGGAATGATTTCGTGAAGCTCGCAAAGAATGCGACGTTTCTCTTTGATCGAAATTACATGGATTATCATTCCGATCGGTTTGTGGATCACTCCGTAATGGTCTTTGAGCGCGGAATGCTCAGAGCCGTCTTGCCCGCGCACGAAGAAGGTGAAAAAATAATATCCCACGGTGGCTTAACGTATGGCGGTCTCTTGCTTTCCCTGGAAACTCAAATGGATGAAGCCTTGTGTTGGTTTTATCACACCCTCAAATACTATCACACAGCGGGATTCAAATCGATGCTCTACAAATGTATACCTCAACACTATTGCACCTATCCATCCTATGAAGATCAATACGCGATGTTTCGTCTAGAAGCGAATCTAATTCGCAGGGAAATGACTTGTGTTTACGCTCGGCTCAAGGCTTTGCAGGTTAAAAGAAGAAGGAAGGTGAATAGCGCACAGAAGGCCTGTCGAATTTTTAAGGCACAAGACCCCACAGCTTTTTGGAATAAGGTGCTGGTCCCCAATTTGCAAGACCGATTTAATGCAAACCCCACGCATTCGGAGTCAGAAATAAAATTCTTGATGGATCGTTTCCCCAATCGCATCCATCTATACGAGGTTCATAGAAAAGAAATAATAGGTGGTGCGGTACTTTTTGAAACTGAGAATACGGCGCATCTGCAATACTCGTCTGCCACAACACTAGGCAAAGAAATCGGCGCGCTTGATTATTTACTTCACCACCTGCTCACCGAAGTTTTTGCGCAAAAGGAGTTTTTCAGTTTTGGGACTTCCAATGAGCCTGGAAACCAAATCAACAAAGGGCTGATTGACTGGAAGGAAAGCTTTGGTGCACGCTGCCACGCGCGGGACATCTACGAAATCAAAACTGCAAACTTCGAGAAACTGAATGCGTATGCTTGATATTCCTTTCTTAAATCTCGCTGGCCAGCACGATCAGGTTCACGAACAAATCGCGAGAGCTATCAATGATGTCATCGCCAGCGACCGATTTGTGTTAGACAAGCACCTCGCCATTTTTGAAAAAGGTTACGCTTCCTACATTGGCACAAACTGGTGTTGCGGAGTTGGCAATGGTTTGGATGCTATCTACCTATCATTGCTCGCTCTTGGTGTTGGTGAGAACGATGAAGTTATTGTTCCAACGAACACGTCGATCGCGACTTGGCTAGCAGTAACTAGAACGGGGGCAAAAGTGATTCCTGTTGAGCCAAGCCGGGATACCCACAACATCGACCTGAAAAATATAGAGCAAGTTATTTCGTCTACAACGAAGGCAATCGTGCCAGTGCACCTTTATGGTAGAGCCTGCGATATGACACAAATCATGTCGATTGCCGAGAAGCACCATCTTAAAGTGGTGGAAGACAACGCGCAGGCCATTGGAGCCGAATGGAAGGGAAGAAAGACCGGAAGCATCGGGCACTGCAATGCCTCAAGTTTCTATCCAACCAAGAATCTCGGGGCGATCGGTGACGGAGGTGCAATAACCACCAACTCCAATGAATTGCGCGAACAGGTAATGATGCTCAGGAATTATGGCAGCAAAACGAAGTATGTACACGAGCATTTGGGGATCAACTCTCGACTTGATGAGATACAAGCAGCGATTCTCTCCATCAAATTAAACTATTTGCATACATGGAATCAGCAAAGAATAGATGTGGCGGCGGTTTATACTGAAAAATTAGGAGGTGTTGGCGACCTTGTGTTGCCGCTCCCCGCGGAAGGCCTTTCGCACGTCTACCATTTGTACGTGGTGCAAACAAAGAGGCGAGACCATCTCCAACAATACTTGCTTCATCATGGCATTGAAACGTTGATTCACTATCCGGTGCCTCCCCATTTGCAAAAAGCATACGGATTTTACGGCTACACACGAGGTCGTTTTCCCATTACAGAAGAGCTCGCTTCCACCTGTTTGAGCTTACCATTATGGGTGGGAATTTCTGAGCAGTCCATTCACGCGGTGTGTAAGAAAATCGAAGACTTCTTTTAAAAGTTTGTCTTTGATCGTGTGCCTCGTTTCTCAAAGCACAAGGGTTTCTCTATTTTTCATAGTAATTTCGCCTATGAAATCATCCACCTAGTAAATGCCCGAGCCGACAGAATACAAAATCGAATCTCGTGATAAGTTTTTCGATTGGGGTGAATTGTGGCGTTATCGAGAATTATTTTATTTCTTCACCTGGCGCGACATTAAAATCAAGTACAAGCAAACCGTGCTAGGGTTCCTATGGGCGATTCTTCAGCCCCTGTTGATGATGTTGATCTTTACTTTCTTTTTCGGGAGAGCATTAAAAATACCTTCGCAGGATCTGCCATATCCCATTTATGTCTTTTCGGGCCTTCTCGTGTGGAACATGTTTTCTACTGGTCTGACCAACGCCTCAAACAGTATGGTAAACAATGCCAGCATCATTAAGAAAATCTATTTTCCTCGCCTTATTGTCCCAGTGTCGTCCATCTTGGTGGCGCTTTTTGATTTCCTTATGGCATTTGTACTTTTTGTGTTTCTACTGTTGTATTATCGTCAACCCGTTTCGTGGCACGCTGCTTTCGCTTGGCCAGCTGCGATTTTGCTGACGGTGGTGGCTACACTCGGCCTTGGATCCTGGCTAGCGGCGCTGAATGTGAAGTACAGAGATTTCCGCTATGTGATCCCGTTCTTAGTGCAGGTGTTGTTTTTTCTCACCCCAATCATCTATCCTATTTCGCTGATCAATTATCCTTTACTGAAATACATTCTGGTTTGTTCGCCCATGTATGCCGTCGTTGAGCTATTCCGATTTCCGCTCACAGGTATTTTTCCCGACATCAATTTTTTCCTTATCAGCGTCACTTCAGGCATTTTGCTTCTGATCGCGGGGATTCTTTACTTTAGACGAACAGAGGATTTCTTCGCTGACTTTGCCTAGCCATGAAACCGATTCTTGAGATACGAAATCTTGGAAAGAAGTATAAAATTCAACACCTCGCCGGCGGTTACTTGAGCCTCCGTGAACGGCTAGCAAGTGCATTTAAATTTGACCGTTCAACGACTGAAGACTTTTGGGCTTTGAATAATATTTCGTTCGACGTCCAGCCTGGGGAATCAGTTGGAATAATTGGTCGTAATGGGGCAGGCAAGTCTACTTTGCTGAAGATTCTTTCGAAAATCACCCCGCCTACTACTGGTCATATCATATCGAGAGGAAGAGTGGCCAGCTTGCTTGAAGTAGGCACAGGATTTCACCCCGAACTCACAGGAAGGGAAAATATCTTTTTTAATGGATCATTGTTGGGGATGAAGCATAAAGAAATTGAAAGGAAGTTTGATGAAATTGTGGACTTCTCTGGAGTTGAAAAATTCCTCGACACGTCCCTCAAGCATTTTTCAAGCGGGATGCAATTACGATTGGCTTTTGCTGTTGCCGCCTTTTTAGAACCAGAGATCTTGATTATCGATGAAGTGCTTGCGGTAGGTGACGCTGAATTTCAGAAGAAATGCCTTGGCAAAATGGAAGACGTCAGTAGAAGTGGGAGGACCATTTTGTTTGTGAGCCACAACATGGACGCGGTGGAAGCCTTGTGTAAAACGGCTATCTTTTTATCGGGAGGTCAAAAAATAGATCAAGGTCTTTCAACGGAGATTGTAAATAAGTACATGGCCAACCCGAAAAAAGTGAAGTTTAAGCCTGTTCCATTAACCAAGCGCTCTAGACTCGAACATTTTTCACTCTCTGAAGAGTCCATATTATCAGGTGCGCCACTGATCTTCACCCTT
>Ga0310811_10002068_pt1 | contig 25009 bp, 32 predicted proteins | sample YCmetagenome_FD_207642 | JGI IMG/M metagenome (GOLD analysis project Ga0310811, IMG submission 207642) | Soil microbial communities from experimental microcosm in Duke University, North Carolina, United States - YC | ecosystem: Engineered > Artificial ecosystem > Soil microcosm > Unclassified ... | reverse complement strand
GCTCGAAGCCGACATCCGTACCTTCATCGAATTGCACAACAACAACCCGAAGCCCTTCAAATGGACCAAGTCCGCAGACCAGATCTTGGCTTCCGTCAAACGCTTTTGCCACAAAGCCCAGCAGACTTTATGTGGCGAACTTTAGATTCATGTGACTAGGGCGCGGACTCATAACGAGCGGCGAGCCATAGCCGGATAGATGCAAGTTGGATGAAGGCAAGGTAGTTTCCAGCAAGCCTGTCGTAGCGCGTCGCCACCCGACGGCATTGTTTGATCCTGTTGAAGAACCGCTCGACGCGGTTGCGGGCGCGGTAGAGATACGGGCTGAAGCAGATCGGATCGGTCCGATTGCTTTTCGGCGGGATATTGGCCCATGCGCCCTTTTTCATGGCAAGCTCCCTGATCCAGTCAGCGTCGTAGCCGCGGTCGGCGAGCAGCATTGATCCGGATCTCAAACGAGAGAGCAGTTTACCGGCAAGTCGAACGTCGTGCGCCTCGCCAGGACTCAACGCAAGTTGTACCGGTAGACCATTGCTGTCGACCACCGCGTGGATTTTGCTCGTCAGACCGCCGCGTGACCTTCCCATCGATTGACGCCAGTTTCTTGTGATGCAGGCCCCATGTTGATGTACGCGAACAATGGAAGTGTCGATCATCTGCACGGCAGCATCATGGGCGCCGGCCAGTGCGCTCATGAGCTTGGCCCACACGCCGGCCCGTCGCCAGCGAACGAATCGATTGTAGCAAGTGGTGTACGGACCGAAGTTTTCTGGCAGGTCGCGCCATGGCGCTCCGGATCGCAAGACCCAGAAGATGCCGTTGAGGACACGACGGTCATTCACCCGCGGCACGCCGCGCGACTTATTCGGCAACATCGGCTTAATGACGGACCACTCATAGTCCGTGAGTTCGTAGCGCATGATTCGGCCCCTTCCGTTGTGTGGCTTGAATCATGGCTCGGCTGTCGGGCTCAACTGGTCGCTATGCACTCGAAAGCCGACCGATTATGCTCACCTTGAGTTTTGTCGTTCCTGACCCAATGTATGGTCCGGCCGTGCGTAGCAAGAGGTTCGTCGATCAGGTGGTGAGTGGTCTTGCATCAATGTATCCGGCCTTTGATTGGAGCATTCTCTCCGGGCCATCATGGATATCAGCGCGCGTGCGTTCTCATTAGCGGACAGGCCTCGATTGGGCCATTTGGGTCACCAGTGTTCGCATGCGCCGGGAAGACCGAACCTCCATCTCGTCTCATCCTCTCGCAGACCTTGGCTGGAACCTGTTGATGGGGTTACGTCATCGCTTGCTCCTCCTACCTCGCAGTTCCTGTGTTCGAGCCGGGGGCCGTTCCTTCGTCCCGGCCCGCAGGACGTGCGTCGCGTCGCGCGCACGGGCGGTCAAGGCCGGCCGTTGCGCTTTGCTTGCGGCTGGCTCCGGCGTTGCCAGGCCGCGCCTTGACCGCCCCGAGCACGGCGCGACGATCAAGCGGATTGGACGTCTGCATCGTTGGTCCTTGTCAGCTCGAAGGCGCGTCCTTTAGCCAGCACCGCCCAGGCGATGCGGGCAAGCTTGTTGGCGAGTGCGATCGCTAGCACGTTGTGGTGCAATCGCTTCTTGGCGGCTTCGATCCAGGATCTGAGTCCGTAACGTTCCCAGTTCTTGATCCTGACCAGCACCACCCATGCCGCCTGCACGAACAGAACGCGCAGGTAGCGATTGCCGCGCCTTGAGATTTTGCCGAGGATCGTGCGGTCTCCCGTCGAGATCTGCTTGGGCACCAGTCCGAGCCAGGCGCCGAAGTCACGGCCTTTGGAGAAGACGTCTCCAGTGCCGATCGCGGCTACCATGGCGCTCGAAATGATCGGCCCGATGCCAGGCACCGTCATCAGGCGCGAACATGCCTGATCTTGACGGGCCAGTGCTTCGATCTCGCCGGAGAGGCTATCGATGCGCTGATCCAGCCGGCGCCAGTCGCCTGCCAACTCCTCGATGACACGCAACATGCGTGGCGACAGGGCATCGGTGCGCGTGGCAAGGATGGTGGGCAGTTCTGTGCGCAGGAAGCCGATACCCTGGCGCACCGCGATCCCGCGTTCCAGCATGAAGGCGCGAATCTGGTTGATGATGCCGGTGCGTTGCGACACCAGCCGCTCGCGCACCCGATGCAGCGCCTGCAGATCCAGTTGCTCCGCGGTCTTGGTCGCCACGAACTTCATCGTCGGGCGTTGCACGGCTTCGGCAATCGCTTCGGCATCATTGAAGTCGTTCTTCGGTCCTTTGCTATAAGGGCGGACATATTTGGCCGGCATCAACCTGGCATCGTGACCTAGCGATGCGAGTTTGCGGCTCAAATGATGTGCGCCGACGCAGGCTTCCATGCCGATCAGGCAAGGCTGCATATTGGCGAGCCGCGCCTCCACCTGGCCACGCGACCACTTTTGCCGCAGCACGATGGCGCCGCGCGTATCGTGGCCCACGACGTGGAACGAGTTTTTGCCGATATCGATGCCGATCACGGCGATCGCAGTACTGGGTGTCTGGGACATGGCGTGCTCCTTGTCTTGGCGCCCCTGGCCAGCTTATCGCTGGCGGGGCAGGAGCACGGCCGGACCATCCCATTAGCAGATCTGAGGCGTTGCGCCGAGCCCCGCGAAGTAGCCAACGTGGTGATCTTTCTCGATAGGACGGCGCCAGCGCGATGGCTGGGCCGTCCTGACGGCTGATGCGGGGACCATCAATCGGCTAACCGGCGGTATCGAAGACAGCTGCCGGTCCTTCATGATGAAGGTCCGTCAAACGTGTGCTACGCAGTGGTTTGCACAGAAGAGCGACGCAAGCCGGTGCTCCATAGCCAAACGGCCGAAACCATAAAGTAGAAGGCACCGAACGCGGCGTAGCCGGCAACGTCACTAATCCCGACATTGGTAACAACCCCCGCCCGGTAGACGAAGAAGCACCCCGCCAGCGCCGACTGTGCGCCGCTGAGGATCATCGCCCATTGTGCGCCGGCCGATCCCCAGCGGCCCACGCCGGTCGCAAGCTGAAGAAGCCCCGCGACGACCGCCCATGCCCCGAAGATCAAAAGCACGGCATTCATGCTCCGCGTCAGCGCGATGGTGACCGCTATTGCAGTAATAATGCTAATGATGACATTGACCATCTGGCTCTTGCTCGAAGCAAGCCCACTGCTGCGTTGCGCGTCGAGATAGTTGGCGAGGGCATCCCACAAGGGATAGGCAACCAGCAGGATGGCCGCGAGATGGGAACGGTCTCTGGCGATCGTCAAGGCCGCAACCGCCCATAGAGCCGCGACGGCAGAGCGAATGAAATAGTAGCGCTTGAGCCAGGCATTGGCTTTCGGAGAAGGACGTGTAGTGCTGAGCGTCATGTGGTCTCTTCCTGGATGGCAGTTACCCGTCCGCCTGGTCATTATGTTTTCACGCCACGGCGTAGCAGAGGGGAAGCATCATGATTGTCGTTTCGCCTCCTTTGCGAGGCGGCGTCGGACAGGATGTAACCAACTACGAGGCGATGCCGGGAGCCGTTACTGAGGCCGAACGAAAATTTTGGACGGTCCTCACAGCCTGAGCAACGCAGGCCTGCATATAAATCGACTATTGCAATTAGGAACCGTTTGGTTTATATTGCCCGTATGATGACCATCAATACCAAACTTCCTGTGGGACGCCCCCGTGAATTCGATCTCGACGAGGCGGTGAGGCGAGCGATGCAAATCTTTTGGGATCGTGGGTTTCACGACGCATCGTTGCCTGATCTGCTTGCCGGAATGCAGCTTTCGAAGGGCAGCTTCTACAAGGCTTTCGGTGACAAGAAATCTGTCTTCCTGCGCGCCCTCGAGTTCTACACCGACGATGGCGTACGAAACGTCCAGGAGGTTCTGCGATCAGCCCCCTCGCCGAAGGCGGCAATCCGCAACGCGTTGGTGCGGTATGCGGATTTGTCGTCTGGGAAAAAAGGGGTGCGCGGTTGTTTCGGTGTGTTGACGGCTGCCGAGATGTTGCCGGGAGATCCCGACATCGCAGAGGTGATCAAGCGTCTTTTCTCCAGGCTTCAAGCCCTGTTCGCTGCAACGATCGCGAAAGGACAGGCCGCCGGCGAAATCGCCAATAGGTCCGATCCTGAAGTCATCGCGCACTTTATCGTCTCACATGCACAAGGCATGCGGGTGCTTGGTAAAGTTGGATCACGCCGCGACGAGATGCTGAAAGATGCCGATCTCCTGATGGAGATGCTTTTTTAAAAGCAAAATTAGGAACCAATTGGTTCCTATTGCAGTTGTGCCGATGGCACGCTTGGCTTTCCTGGGAGCTTCAATGTTCGGATATCAGCAACAGAGTCACCGATTGGACTGCGGCGAAGGTTACGGTTCGATATGAGGAACTCAGATGCCAGGCGCTCTATGCGGTTCTCGGTATTCGGTGCAATGGCGATCGTTCTCTCGGGTTGTGCCAGTCGCAGCGGCCTCGTCGAGGCCGATATCATCAGCACGCCGAGTGAGTACGCGCAACTCGTCGACGGAGTTTACACCTTACCAGCCGTCGACATATCCGGCGTCGATCCGGCGATGTTGCGCCAGCGCGTGGACTATACGACGAATGAGCCTGTCGGGACGATTGTCATCGATACGGCTGCTCATCAGCTCTATCTTGTCGAGGGCGACGGAAAGGCCATGCGCTACGGCATTGGCGTTGGCAAGGATGGTCTCGCTTTCGCAGGCACCGCGACCATTAGGCGAAAGGCGGAATGGCCGCATTGGACTCCGACCAAGAACATGATGAATCGGGAGCCTGCGCGCTATGGCCATCTCGCCAGCGGAATGGCCGGCGGGCTTGGCAATCCCCTTGGACCACGCGCGCTGTACCTCTTTCAGGGCGAACGGGACACGATGTTCCGCATTCATGGGACGACCGAGCCGGAGACGATCGGTCGCGCCGTTTCGAGCGGATGCATTCGACTCATCAACCAAGACATCATCGATCTCTATAGCCGGGTCAAGATCGGCAGCCGCGTCGTCGTCATCCAGGGCGGCCGAGCGGTGAGTTCTTGAGCATGGCCTCTGATCGCAGAGAGTCGGTCGGCCTTGGCCGATATCACGGGTCGCAATAGCGGCGAACGATTTGCATCGTCTGATAACAACTCGGAGAAGAAAGCATGAAGACTTGGCTCATCACAGGCTGCTCAAGCGGCTTCGGCCAGCGGCTCGCGCTCGCGGCGGCGGAGCGCGGCGATCAGGTCGTCGCGACGGCCCGCAGTGTCAAGACGATCGAGGATATGGCCGAGCCTTTCGACGGCCGCATGATCACCGTGCCACTGGACGTGACCGATGCGGCGGCAGCCAAGGCCGCGGTCGCAAAAGCGGTCGAGACCTTCGGCGGGTTCGACGTGCTCGTCAACAATGCCGGATACGGACTGCATGGCGCGATTGAGGAGGGGACGTCTGACGAATACCGGCCGATGTTCGAGGTAAACCTCTTCGGTTTGATCGAAGCCACCAGAGCCGCCCTGCCCGTCATGCGGCGCTCGGGCGGAGCGATCGTCAATATGTCGTCCGTCGCCGGCATCTCGGGCGGCGGAGGCGGCGGTTACTACAACGCCGCCAAGTTCGCCGTGGAAGGGATTTCCGAAGCGCTCGCCAGCGAGTTGAAGCCGTTCGGCATCCGAGTGCTGATCGTGGAGCCTGGGCCGTTTCGCACCGATTTCCTCGGCCGTTCGATCACAGTCGCCGCCAACGAGATGCCGGAATATGCCGGGACCTCGCGCAGGCACTATCGCGAAACCAATAACGGCAATCAGGCGGGCGACCCCGACAAGGCGATCGCAGTGATCCTGCGCGCCGTCGACGACGACGACGCCCCGCTTCACCTGCCGCTCGGCCCGGTCGCGCATGCTGCCGCCGAGCGAAAGCTGGCTGCCTTCCGCAGCGATATCGACGCCTGGCACGACATCACGATCGCTACCGATTTCGACCCGCCCGGAACGCGGGTCGCGAGCTCCGATCGAACGTCAACATCGACGGGACAGCGACCATGATCGCGACTCTGAAGGGTTTTGCCCAACAGCTGGTGCCGGTGAACGGCATCAAGATCAACGCCGTCACGGGCGGCTCAGGCCCGTCGATTCTTCTGCTGCATGGCTGGCCGGAAACATGGTGGGAATGGCACCATGTGATGCCGCAACTGGCCGCGCATTTCAGCGTGGTCGCGATCGATCTGCGCGGCGCCGGCTTTTCCGACTGTCCGCTCGGCGGCTACGACAAGGCGACAATGGCGCGCGACGCGCACGAAGTGATGGCTGCCCTTGGCCATCAACGCTACGCAGTGTGCGGCCATGATATCGGCGGAATGGTGGCCTTGCCGCTGGCTGCTGTCTATCGAGAGGCCGTAACCCACCTGGCCGTTCTGGACGTTCCGCTTCCCGGCTGGAGCGGATGGGAGGCGACGATCGCAACGCTCTGGCACTTTGGTTTCCACATGAGCCGGGATCTCCCCGAGCGCCTGATCCATGGCCGTGAATACGACTATGTTTCGAGCTTCATGGCCGAGCGGTTCTACGATCACAGCAGCTTCGATCCGGCGGATGTCGAGATCTACGCCAAAGCAATGGCGCTCCCCGGCCGCACCCGCGGCGGCATGGAATGGTATCGCACCCTCGCCGCCGACCACGCAGCGGCGCTTGAGTACAAGAAGCAACCGCTCGAGATCCCGGTGCTGGCTCTCGGCGGGGATCATCGCTTTGGTCCGCATATGGTGCCGATGGTCGAGGAATTCGCCAGCAACGTAACGGGCGGCTCGATCGCCCGCTGTAGCCACTATGTCGCGGACGAGCGGCCGGATGCAGTCGCAGCCGCTCTGATCGAGTTCATCGGAGCCCATTGAAACTCGGCGCCCGTGTCGTTGTGGGCCGGAGAAATCGCGACACTGCGGCAACAGAGCCCCGCACTCATCACGATCGATCAATTCAATCAGAAAGGACAACCCGTCATGACCACACCTATCATCCGCGGCGTCAACCATATCGGCATCACGGTGCCCGACATAGAAGCCGCGAAATCGTTCCTGGTGCAAGCTTTCGGCGGCCAGGTGATCTATCAGTCCTTCGGGCCGCAGGATCCGCCGCGGCAAGGCCCCGAATTCGAGCGGGCCGTCGGAGCGTTCCCGGGAACGGTCGTGCGTGGACAGGCGATGGTCAAGATCGGCACCGGACCCGACATCGAGCTGTTCGAAATGCACGGCCCCCAACAAGCCCAGCCGATCCGAGCGAGCGACTTCGGCATCACGCATTTCGGTGTCTACACCGACGACATCGACGCCTCGGTCACGCGCTTCGAAAAGGCCGGAGGCACACGCCTCACCGCGCCGCGCGCGATTCCTTACGCAACCGAGAAAGGTCTTGGAAACAAGGTCTGTTACTGCCGAATGCCATGGGGCACCACGATGGAATTCATCACCACGCCAGATCGCATGCCTTACCACGACCAGACGGCCTTGCGGAGGTGGCAAGACGAGGATTGAGATGAGCGGGACGGCGCCGGCTCGCGCCGTCGACATGCAGGTTGCACGGCACCGGCTGGGCGCTCGGTCCTCCGCGCGTCTTTTCGAAACAGAGTCCAAGCCGCCGTCTCATCCTCGATATGTGCCCGAATCGGCGGGGCAGCGCGATGCCGGACGATTCACACGGTTCGCGTAAACCGGGCAAGGGCCGTCCGGCGGCCGACATACATATCGATCGCAATCATAAACAGCGGACGCGCGCTGAATGCGAAGGTTCTGTAGAAAGTCGTCTGATGGCAAATGCAACAATGGTCGTGACCTGCAGCGGCGGCACATACTTCGATCGCGACTATTATGTCGACGTGCATCTACCGTTGGCGCTCGCATGCTGGCAGAAGCATGGCCTCGAAAGCGCCGCCGCCTTCTTCCCTCGAGACGTCAATTCGGTAGATGTTTCCGTCGGGTTTTATCGGTTTCGCGATGAGGCTTCGCTTCACGCTGCGCTTGCATCCGCCGACACCGACGCAATTATGGACGATGTCCCCCGATTTACTGACGCCAACGTTACCCGAATGATCGGAGCCCCGCTCTGACGGGCGGATGTCGCGATGCATCCCGTTAACTCGTCAATTCCGACTGGCAGGATCATACGCCTTACCAGTGGACGAAATTCCTGACATTGACGCCGGTCGCGGCCAAGCGTCGACCCATCTCGGAAGTCCGACAATGTCCGCTTTCGCGCCGTTGTTGGGGGACAAGCGGACATAGGTGCGCCTACTCTCAGCGGCAGAGTTTATGAGTACGCACCCTAGTTTACAAATGATCGTTTTACGTTCTTGCGGCGCCCATGGTTGTCTTTGGGCACGAGAGGGCGATCGGCGGACAGTCGAAGCGGATCTCGTAGTGCGGTGGCCAGAAAGCGACATCGCAAATACATAGGAAGAATCCGGACATGAACAAAACCCAGATACATTCCTTCGTGCTTCCCGATGCAGCAAAAGCATTTTTGCAGAAGGAACTAGCTCCCATCAAATATCCTGCCACCGCCTACGGATCTTATCTTGCGCAGATCTCCGCAGTGCGGTCGAAGATCGCCGTTGCGTTGACCGATATCCTGCCGTTTCTCTCGGAGCAGGTTCCTCCGTCAGCTCGCCCCGCGGCTATCGAGATTACGAATCTGCCGGTCGATGCGAACATCGACCGCCCTCCGTCCAATGGCGCGAAGCTAAAGCATATCCCAAAGGCGTCGTACTTGTCTGAGAATCTACTCGTTCTCTTCGCCGGGCTGTTCGGCACTCCCTTCTCGATGTCGTTCGAAAGCGAGAGCCTAGTGAACAACGTCATTCCCTTGCCGTCCGCCAAGTCGGACTTTAGCGCCCTCAGCTCTTCGTCGGATCTGAGCTTCCACATCGAGAACGCGGCCTTGAGATTTCATGACAATGGCCGCGACTGTGCGCCAATGGCGCTGTTCTTCACTGGAGTTGTAAGGCGCGGCTGCCTTGCCCTTGCCGATGCACTCCACCTCCGGGGCGTGGAAAGAATAATGCTTCCAGCCACGCTGACGCTGCTGTTGCGAGCGGATCTGCGAAGCGCGGCTGAGCGGGAGGACGAAGGCGTTCTCGAGCACAGCTCGACCTTCGATCTTGCGGCCGATATCGCGGATGATCGTACGCCTCCGACGGGGATCTCGTCGTATGCGTACGGATGATCCGGCCCAGCCGGCTGTGCAGGATGCGCAACTGCCGCTGATGCCGCCTGAATTGCTTGGCATGGGCGTAGCGTCCCGCCATCATTGCCGCGGTCTTGGCGACGCGAAGATAGGACTGCCGCAGCTTGACCCCGTGCTTCCTCGCCATGCGGTTGAGCCCCTTGATGGCCGCGTGCAGCAGCTTAGCATCGGTCGGAAAGGTGATCGCCTTCGGCTGCACGGTGGTATCGACCGTGACACGCTTGAGGTCCTGGCTGCGTAACGCGCCGGCTTCGTGCGCCACCCGCAGGCTCTCGGCCAACAGCAGCTCCAGCTTGTCGCCGAGCCGCTTGCGCCAGTGGCTCAGGTCCGAGCGCTCGTGCGGAAATGAATGCTGGAAGAACTCTTCGCCGGTGAAGTACTGGAAATACGGGTCGTGGACCCAGCGCTCGCACACCCCTTCGTCGGACAGGCCGTAAATCTGCTTGAGCAGCAGCAGCCCAATCACGAAGCGGGTCGCGATGCCTGGCCGGCCGTTCTCGCTGTAGAGCGGGGCGATCTCCCCATCGATCCAGTCCCAGTCGACCCTGCCGGCGAGCTGAACCAGCTCGTGCTTCATATTGATGATCTGGTCCAGCCTGGCCCGGAACAGATCGCCCGATCCCGTCGCCTTCTGCTTCTTCGGCCGCATCACCCCCTCCGATGCGACCACGGAATCATGACTGGCGATTCGACGGAATCTTGAAAATGAAATTGGAAGGTTCCGATCCCTGAAGCATCAAAACCCTGCAATCGCAAAAAAGCCGGTCTGTCAGATTACGATTCCACATCAGTCGCTTGGTCGCTCTTAACGGACGACTGCCTACTTCATGTTCACGCCGATGATGCGGTTGCTTTCAGCGATTATCCTGCGGAAGGGCTGAACCGCCATTTTGCAAAGCATTCACGTTATCGTACCCCGTCGTCGTGACGGCCGCTAAGCACATCGCTGTCCTGGGCCTGGTCGCCGATCTCCGCAGAACCGCTTCCAGAATCCGGCGCGTCGCAGTAGGCTTGCGACCGGTCGTCTATCGATAGCGCGCTCCTCCAGAAAGTGATTGCGGATGCGTTCCCGTTGCTCATCCGTCAGCCAAATCATTCTTTTTAGCGTCCTCGTCGTCGAAGGTTTCGGTCGCGCGACTAAGCCGAGATTAGGAATATATCCGTAACGAAGATTAGCCAGTACGCTACTTACAAGCCACGAACTTCTATAAACGCTTGGTCCATTGCTAGCATGACTTTGTCGAAGGCCGAATGTCCCTTGAGGTCACTTCGCATGGAACGACGCCGCCCGACAGCCTCAGCTTGCCGCTTACACTATTTCTTCTTCCTGCGACGTGGACGCGCCGGCTTGCGACCTCCAGGCAGGGTCTTGGGAGTCGTCGCACTTTTAGACGGCCGAATAAACAACTCGGACAAATGAACGTCCAGCGTCTCGGCGATGCGTTCGAGAAGATCAATTGTCGGGTTCTTCGATTGCCGCTCAAGAGCCCCCATATACGAGCGGTCAACCCCCGCTTCGTAAGCCAATTTCTCTTGCGAAATACCTCGCTCTACGCGGATTCGACGCACATTCCAGGCCACAATCGCACGAGTTTTCATGCGTAAAACATGTCATGAAGCCGGGGCTTCAAACCACTGGCTATAGTCCCGCTATTAATTTCTTCGCGAAAGCCGCCTGCAGCGCACACTCGCCTAAGCTTCCTCCGACCACGGCTTCGTATTCGGCAAGAGTGCGTATATAGCGCGACAATCAGGATGAGAGTCTCACCCTGATCGCCGCCGCGCATGCGTAACAACGACGGCGGTGGGGACGCCGCCAGCTCCGCCGCGATCTCAGCCGGGCGGACCGCGCCATTGCGACTAACAACTCCATCGAGATGAGCGGAGTCGACGACCCGCAGCCGGCGCCCATCCGATTGCAGTGTGGACGGCAACCTGGTGCAATCCATGGCGGATCCGCACTTCCCCGGCCACGATCGTCACCGCCATGCGCTCGCCAATAAGGCGCCATGGCACGGAGTAGCTGTTCGCGTCGATCTCGACGGCGCAATCATTGCCGACGACGTGGGTCAGTTCACGCAAGGGTCCGAACGACGGCTGTCCGCCGAGCGGTTTCAACCGATGTATCTCATCACGCGCAAAGCGGATGATCGGGGCGCCTCGCCGGTCGCGCCCTGGATGCGAACGTTCGCAACATCACGCTCCCATCTGTCGAGATGCGCCTCGAATGCTTCCCAACTTGGGAAGGAATGACCGGCGATCGCGTTCTTCTTCACGTAGCCGACGCCATTCTCCGTCTCGCCCTTCGTGCGCGCCCGATACGTCTGCAAACAATCTCGGCGTCGACCGCCCGATGGCGCGCAGGCTCGATCAACCATCTGAGCGTGTCTCGCTCACCGGCCTCGAGGACGGCCAGCCGCTCACCTGCCGCATCAGATTCGTTCTCCACGGCTGAGAGCCCACGGCTGAGGCTCGAGGCATCGAGCTTCAGGAGACCGGCGAGCAACAGGCCGAGCGCACGCCAATCGTCGAGGAACGACATGATAATCGGTGCACCTGCGGATTTCGCAAAGACGACGAGCGGCGCTTTGTCCGCCTCCGACAATCGGACGCACCACTCAAAGCTGCCAAGCCGGAAGTCGGGCGCTGTGGCAGACGCCGTGAAGACCGAAGAACTGTCGAGACGGCCATAGACCAGTCCCTGGTTGTGGACGGCTTCAAGCGCCTTCGCCAGACGCTCGGCGTTGCGCCAGAGAACGATGCGCGAGCGCGGGACATCAAGATTGTTCAGCCAGTGATCGGGGCGCGCATGCTTGACCATGGTATCGAGTGGCGCGAGATCTCGCGGCATGGCCAGAAAGAAGGCATCCGACGCCTCGCCGTACCGCAGCAGTTCGACGATGACCTTGTCGGCGCCTGGATAGGCGAGCACACGCTGTGCCTGGCGCATTTCATGCTGCCAAATTTCACGAAGATCATCGTCGACCGCTGAGCCGGTCTTTTGCCAGTATTTGAGCACGACTGGCTGGTCGTCGCGCTTGTCGTGGGCCGAAATGATCGCCGATTTGAGCGGCTCACCACCGGGGGCCGAGAGGTATTGGTCCCCAAGGTCGAACTGATCCGTCAACGGCCGCAGTTTTTTCAATGTGCTCGGCATCAACTATGAGCTCAAATGGAGCATCTGCTTTGGCGCGGCGGGCGTTTGCACATGCAATGATTTTCAGTATTCGCAGCCAACTAACGATGGTATCGAAATTTGCGTCGGCAACGTCCCGAGCAGCGGGATAGCCTGATTCGGCGAGCTGAATTTAACAAGAATTGTCACCGGCATCCGCCGGTCGCAGCAGTATGTCTGAAATATCCCCTGCGAGCCCTTCCGCGTCCGCACCCGCTCTGGTAGCTACCCGCCTTGCCGGGGCCGCCGCAGGCAGCCACCCGGCACCGGTTCAGATTAAGCCAGAAATACCGCAAATTAACTTTTTATATCAACCACTTATAGCTATACTGCCTGATTCTTCGTCGCCTTGGATGAGCTTCTTTGGGGAACGGAACGTCCGAAAAATGCTGCATAGTTCGGACGGACAAATCTTGCCGACGACCGAAATTTGCATCATATTTCGGACATGCTTGATCAACCGACCACAGACCTCCGCCCGCGGCTCATTGCCCGCATCGACGCAACGCCGACAGAGGTATGGACACCCGGTGATTTCGCTGATCTCGGCAGTCGCGCGGCCGTCGACAAGACGTTGCAGCGTCTCGTTGCGGCTGGCGAGTTGCGCCGCATCGACCGCGGGCTCTACGACCGGCCGCGAAAGAGCAACCTCACAGGCAAGCCGATGGTCCCCGACTATCGCGCGGTCATCAGGGCTGTGGCGCGCCGCGACCAGGCCCGCGTCGTGGTCGACGGGATGACTGCCGCGAATGATCTCGGCCTCACCACGGCCGTGCCGGCGCGCATCGAGGTCCTGGTCGACGCTCGCCTGAAGCCGATCAAACTTGGAAAGCAGGTCATCAATTTCAAGTCGGCGGCACCTAGCCGTCTTTATTGGGCCGGACGTCCGGGCATGCGCGTCGTTCAGGCGCTCTATTGGATGCAGGATATGATGGCGGGGAAGGACGATCGACAAGCGGTAGAGAACGTCCTCAGCAAGCTGTTCGCAAACCCGCAGCATGGAAAGGAGATTCGCGACGATCTCCGTGCAGGTCTTTCAGCTATGCCGATCTGGATGCAGGACTTTCTCAGGCCCTTGCTCGAACCTGACGACGCGGCGGAGGATCACGCGTGAGTAGCGCAGCCTACAAGGAGGTCATCTCCGCCGCACCCGGCGAGAAGCTTGATCTTTTCCTGACGACGGCGAACCGGCTCGGTGCGCCGATCGGAAACGTCGAGAAGGATTTTTGGGTCTGCTGGACCCTCAATGCTCTCTATCACGAACGGCCCGCAGGAGGTCCGCGCCTTCTCTTCAAGGGCGGGACGTCGCTGTCGAAGGCATACGGGCTGATCGAAAGATTTTCCGAAGACATCGATATAACGGTGTTTCGCAACGATCTCGACGAGTCTGCTTCAGTCGAAGAACTCGAGATCGATCTTGTCGAATAAGAAACGCCGCGCTCGATTGGATGCGATCCGGGACGCTTGCCGCAGCTATATTAGCGGTCCGCTATACGCCTTCCTGACCGAACATCTCGCCGAAGCGACGAGTGGACGCGGACGCCTCGAGATCGACGCGTCGGATGCCGACGGGCAGACGCTTCTCGTCTGGTATCCCGAGGTTGAACCGCGCGACGAGGCCTATGTGCGGCCGGCAGTCCGGATCGAGTCCGGAGCGAAGTCGGCGCTTGACCCGAACCACCTGGCGAATATCCGTCCTTACATTGCCGACGACGTGGCAGGCCTCGAATTGACGGTGCCGAACGTCACGACGATCGACGCCGAGCGCACGTTCTGGGACAAAATCGTGATCGCTCACGGGCTGCGCCGCTGGTTCGAGCGCCGCGGTGAGCTGCGCCAGGAAGGCCAGCGCATTTCGCGGCACTTCTACGACCTGTATTGCCTCTTCGCCTCCGACATCGGCCGGTCGGCGGTCAAAGATGCCGAATTGGGGGCCGACTGCGTCCGTCATGCTCTCATGTTCTTCAACCGGCCTGATTACGATCTCGTCTCGGCCGTGACCGGATCGTTTGCGCTTGCGCCGACTGCGGCAATGATCGACGCGCTCGCGCGTGACTATACGAACATGACGCCAATGATCTTCGGCGAGGCTCCTCGGTTCGAGCAAATCCTCGCGTCGATGGAAAAGATCGAACGCGCGGTGAATAGGACGCGCTAGCAAACGAGCAGAATTCGACAACCGCCGATGATAGGATCATGGCATGGCTGACGCTCCAGAGAACATCCCAATGCGATTGCCCGATCCCGCCTCGATCGAGGCGGTTCTCGCACGTCTTCCGACCGGATCTGACGAAGCGGCGCTGGCGGCCGCGCTCACAGAGGCGTTTCCGGGATTTCCGTTTTCGACATCGGGCATTGACGAGCAGTATTGGCGCGACACGCGCTCGGTGGTCGCCGCCGACGGGACACGGATCGCAGAATACCGGCCGTGGATGGAAGCGGAGCTTGCCAAGGACAATGGCGACATTGGCGCGCTCTGGACGCGACTGCGCGAGAGCGACCTTCAGATCTCGGAATGGCACGGCAACAGTGTGTATGCCTTCGCGCCAACTGGACCGGGCGCGGCGGACTATGTGCAAATCCGTCTCGGTCTGGAAGTTGAATGGCGTGCCGGGCCGATCGTCAATCCGACATATCGCCCTTGGGGCAAGGGCGAATTACTCGATCCGTCATGGATCACGCACGAAGATATGTCCGACGACAAGGTAATCGCTGGTCCGCTCTATCGGATGCTTGGGCGCCCAGGCAGCAGCGTCGTCCATGTCCGGAGCTTCCTGACGCGGTGTGCCCGCCTCGAGCGCGAGAAGCGCGAGGCGCAGCGGCCAGAGATGGAACGCCGTGTGGTACGTGAAACGACACGCGAGGGCACGACCGAGACGCCGTTTCTTGAACTGGTGCCGGACTGGTTCGAGTTCGTGCCGCGGGAGACGCGCTTCTTCCAGGATTGGGAAGAATCAAGCGCTTCGGCCGAGCGGGTCTATGTGCACTGGGCGCTCGACATTTACGACTACGACGATAAAGGCACACGCGAGATCGGATTCGTGCCGCGCCCGCGGCATCTGCCGGAAGAGAGGCTGATCGCTGGCGACGCCTCGGTTCATATCCTGATGGATCGCGTCGAAGCCATCGACCGTGAGGTCGGCGTCCCATTTGGTTGGTTCTTCTTGATGACCCATGGTAATCGAGTTGCGCCAGAGGTTGGCCAAGCGATCGCCAAGGGCCTGCGTAGTCAGCGCGTGGTCTTACCCGATCGGGATGCGCGTGTGCTTCTCCGCTGGGCCGAACGGTCCTATGGATTCTAGGAAGACAGGGCCGCGGCGGAAGGCCTCAGTAAACCTAACGCCACACTATCGGAGCTCTGGAAAGAGCGTCGCGACCAATCTGCTTGAGGTAGTCAGGCCTCCTCTCACCTGTTGTCGCCGCTTCCAGAAGCCGGCACGCTGCGGGCTTTCGTTCGCTACGTCGAGCGATCTCAGCTGGGTGCGCCCGCCACCCGGACGATGGCGCTGGACTTCGTCCTGTCGTTCGGTGGCGCCGCCGACAGCCGCGCGGTCCGTCACGGCGTGCTCCGCCGATTCTACGAGTACCTGGTCGTCTACGACCCCCAGACCGAGGTCTTGGAGCGCAGAGCTTTCCCGTGGTCCAGGGCGATTCCGCCGCCGCGCATCCCTAAGTGAGGCTGAGCTGACGTCGCTTATCGACGCATGCAGCTTCATTTCGCCAGGGACCCCTCTCAGGGGCCGCACGATGGCGACGCTAATCGGATTGTTGGCCAGCACGGGGTTACGATCGGGCGAAGTGGTCAGGCTTGATCGCGGCGACGTCGATCTGACCAACGGGGGCATCCTCGTCCGTAAAACCAAGTTCCGTAAAGACCGCCTGATTCCTGTTCACCCAACGACCCAGGCAGCCAAACTTCGTCGATACGCCCGTGAGCGCGACACCGTGTTTCCCAGGCCCAAAGGCGAGGCGTTCTTCCTCAGCTCGCGAGGCTGCCGTCTGTCGGCAACCGGCTTGCAAAGCAACTTCGCTAAGGCCCGCAAGCTCGCGGGCCTTGACAATGGCAAGCCTCTGCGACCGCACGATCTCCGGCACCGGTTCGCGGTGACCAGGCTGAGGCTGTGGCACCACGAGCGCGCGGACGTCCAAGCGCTGCTGCCCTTACTCGCCACCTACCTCGGCCACGCCAACTATAGCGACACAGCCTACTACCTCACCGGCTCGTCGGATCCCCACCAAACGGGCCCACATCGAGGTGACGCATCATCTCACCAACGCCGAGGTGGAGGCTATCATCGCAGCCCCTGATCAGACGACGTCCCGCGGTCGGCGCGACCGGGCCTTTCTGCTCTTCTTGGCGAGAACCGGCGCTCGCGTGTCCGAAGCGACCGGCGTCAACGCGAACGACCTTCAGTTGGAGCGAGGACGCCCGCAGGTGCTGCTTCATGGCAAGGGACGCCGAGATCGCGTCGTTCCCATTCCTCAGGATTTGGTGCGATCGCTGACCAACCTATTGAGCGAACGCGGCCTCGCCCATCATGAACCGCGGCCAATCTTCGTCGGGGTCCACAACGAGCGCCTGACGCGTTTCGGCGCGACACACATCGTGCGGCGTGCCGCCTCCCAGGCCGGGTCCACGAGGCCAAGCTTGGAGGGCAAGCCGATATCGCCGCACATCTTCCGGCATTCCCTCGCCATGAAGCTTCTCCGGTCAGGCGTGGACCTCCTGACGATTCAGGCTTGGCTTGGCCATGCTCAGGTCGCCACGACCCACCGATACGCCGCTGCGGATGTCGAGATGATGCGCCGGGGACTTGAGAAGGCGGGCGTCTCAGGCGACGGAAGCGCTTCTGGCCCAGATCGCCGTCGCCAAATATGCCGATGGCCTGCCGCTCTACCGGCAGGAGGCTATCTACGCCCGCGACAAGGTCGAGCTCGACCGCCAGTTGATGGCGCAATGGATGGGCAAGCTCGGCTTCGAGCTCGAGATCATGGCCGACTACATCTTCAGCGAGGTCAAGAAGGCCGAACGGGTCTTTGCCGACGAAACCACTTTGCAGACGCTCGCTCCGGGCTCCGGATCGACAAAGACGGCCTATTTATGGGCCTATGCCAGGGATGATCGAACGTTTGGCCGCAACGGTCCCCCGATGGTGGCTTATCGCTTCGAAGACAGCCGCTCCGGTGAATGCGCGGTCCGCCATCTCAATGGTTATCGCGGAATCCTGCAGGTGGATGGCTACGCCGCCTATAACAAGCTCGCGCGATCCGATCGCGGCAATGATTGCATCACAGGCTGGCTGCTGGTCACACTGCAGACGCAAGTTCTACGAGCTGCATGTTGCAGGGAGCTCAGAAGTGGCAACGGCGACGGTCGAGCGGATGGCGAAGTTCTGGCAGGTCGAGAAAACGATGCGCGGTCAAAGCCCCGACACTCGCGTTGCCGCGCGCCAGCAAGCCTCCGCGGCGATCGTCGCAGATCTCTTCGATCTCTGGCAGCAGACCTTGCGTCGGATCTTCGGCAAATCAAAACTGGCTGAGGCGATCCGCTATGCCGTCTCGCGCCGTGCCATCTTCGAACGATTTCTGACCGATGGTCGCATCGAGCTCGGTAGAGTCGACGACTGACGCGGTGGCTACAGGTTCCGAGGAGTTGCCGTTGGCCGGCAGCTTTCGCTGAGTGCCGGTGGCTCATTTCGGACCATGGCTCCGTTTCCAGTCGCCGCTCGTCAAACCGGACGTGCGGATTTCCCGCATCCGGCTTTCTCTCAACCCATCAAGCCTTCGCTCTCGGCACGTCGGCACGCGCTCTTGGGAGGCGGTAGAGGCCAAGCGTTTCATGCAGGTATTCCTGCGAGTAACGGTTGAAGCCCCGGCCACGTGCCCCGGTGCGCTGGACCAACCAATGACGCAGACGACGGTCGACGTATTGCCGAATGAGGTTGTAAGTTTCCACCACTGGACCTTGGTCGAAGTAGCCGCACCAGCCGCGTAGGAAGCGGTTGATGACAGCGACTGTGTTCTCCGGTGAGTCCGGATACCACTGACGTGTCGTGCGGTCGTGGACCTGTCTGAGCAATCGTCGAACGGCTTTCTTGGAAGGTCTTGTGCCAAGAAAGGCTTGACCTCCCTTTCCATAGAAGCGTCCGATCGTATACCCGAGGAATGTTACGCTATCCTCTGGGACCCGAGCGAGTCGCGTCTTGGTATCGTTCACCTCCAACCCGAGCCTGTTCATTAGCGTCTGCATCCGCGCCATTGCCGTCTCGGACGAACCGGGGCGACAGCAGATCACGAAGTCATCCGCGTAATTCACGATATGCGCATCGAGTTGATCTTGGTGTCCGTGTTTGCGCCAAGCCAGCAGAAACCGACGAAAGTAGAGATTCGCCAACAACGGGCTCAAAGGTGAGCCTTGTGGAGTTCCTCTTTTCTTCGTCCGAGCCTCCGCCGTCCTTGTGATCCGCCGGCCGTCCTTCTCGATAACCGCGACTGTCAGCCAGCCTTTGATCATCGAAAGAAGCCGACCATCGGCGATCCTGCGTGTGAGGCATTTCATCAGTGGTGCATGCGGAATCGAGGTGAAGTAATCCCTCAGGTCCGCATCGACGATCTCTGATCGCCGATGATCTCTGATGTGCCAGAACACGCGGCGCACTGCCATCTTGGCGTCCACCTTCGGGCGGAAGCCATACTGGTTCTCCAGCAGGTCCGCTTCGAAGATGGCGCCGATCACCAGCATCGCCGCCGTCATGACCGTTCGGTCTTTTACGGTTGGAATGCTGAGCGGTCGGCGTCCGCCATTGCTCTTCGGTATCCATACCCTCAGAAGGGGCTGCGGTCGGTAGTCACCCGCCGTCAGCTCCTGTCTGACATTTTCCAGCCATCGTTCGCGTCCCTCGGTTTCGATCTGAGCAAATGTGATGCCATCCGCCCCCGGCGACCCCCGGTTTGCTCGGCAGCGCCTGTAGGCTTCCTCCAGCACATCCAGTCTGCAGATTTTGTCCCAAAGAGAGTAGAATCGATAATCTGGTTCAGCCTTAGCTTTCGCCTGCAGCGAGGTCTGAAGTTTCTGAACGGATATTCTCGGTGTTACTAGGTTCATCACCAATCGCCGTGTTCTCGACTACCGAAACCGGCAGCTTTACGTCTTGCCTGCCGAAATCGAAGTAGTCATACTCAACTTTGGCTGACCAGCCGGGCAGGAAGGCATACTCGATGCCCGCACCCAATGTGCCGCCAAATATGTTCTTGGTCGCTCGGCCATCGGCAGCACCGTTAGCAGCAAAGCCAGCCCCCAAGTTCGATGTAACGGCAAAGGACTGGTTGATGCCGATGCTGGAATCGGCCCAAGCTGCGCCGCCCTTGATGTAGACTAGGCCGCGGTCGCCCACCGTGACGCCGACCCGTCCGGTGATATCGGCAATCCATTTGGTGTCGTTCGTGCAGTTCAAGACCACAAAGCAGCCAGTGCGCCCCTTGATACCACTCCATAAAAAATCGCTTTCCACGCCGTAGACCATCACACCGGACTGGAAATTGTAACCGGCTTGTACGCCGCCGAGGAAGCCGTTCAGCTGCACCTGCGGCAATGGCACATTCAAATCGGCAGTGCCGCCGATGAGCTGGTTTACGGTCTGGTTGACGGGGGCGCCAATGAATGTATTGCCCACAGCGAGGTCGGTCTGGCTGGTACCCCAACCCGAGCCTACACTGCCGCCGATGTAACCTCCAGTCCAGCTGAAGAGAGGATAAACGGGAGCCGGCGCTTTGACGACAGGTGCCGCAGGCAAATCAGCAGCTAAACTTCCGCTCCCAAAAGCGATCGTCCCGAACGCAATGATGCTCGCGAGCGACAATTGCTTGTTGCACTTCATCCGAGAGTCCTCCTGCTGAGCACGGAAAAATATTGCGTAGCTTGTCCCCAAGTTGTGGTTAGCTCGATAGTTCGAGCTGGCAGGCAGATCACCTCTCCAATCTGGTAGGAGGCAGCATCTTGCTGCAACTGCGACAGCCGCTTCTTGCCGTGTCCATTCCAGAGAGGCGAGCAGGCTCTGCTTTCATGCTTGTACGACGGTGCTCAGCAATCCTTTCGCGAAGATCCGTGACACGGCCGAATAATGGGCTATTTTACAAAGCCACGTCGTGGTGATTCTCGCGGCCCTTGGCCGACGTATTGCGCGGTATATCGTTAATGGCTGGGCCTCGATTTGGCTGCGATTTCCACGTTCGCTCTTGATGCGACCCACCATCGGGAAGGGTAGGCTCGATGTCGACGACTCGTGCGTTTCATGTCGTTGTCGTCCGGGACGCGTAGAAGATGTATGTCCTTGCTCTGGTCACCCAAAAAGGCGGAAGCGGCAAGAGCACGCTGGCGGTCGGAATTGCAGTCGCAGCGTTGGGGAACGGGGAGCGCGTCGCAATTGTCGAGGCGGATCCACAAGGCACGATTTCAAAATGGAAAGAGCGGCGCCGCCATCCCGATCCCCGGGTCGTTCGGGTCGCTGATTCGGCCGAAATAGAACGGGCGCTCGTCAGCCTTGAAGCCGAGGGGATCTGGCTTACGGTTATCGATACCGCCGCCACGAACAATGCACTGGCCATGCGCGCCATCGCGAGGGCCGATCTTTGCCTGATCCCGGTGCGTCCGAGTCCCGCCGACATCGAAGCTGCGATACCGACGCTGATTGCTATTCGTAGGCTCAACCGCCGATTTGCTTTCGTCCTCGCTCAGACGCCACCGCGGGGCTGCCGCGTGAGTGAAGCCGCGACGTCGCTCAATTCGCTCGGGGTGCTCGCGCTTCCCTATGTCGGACAGCGCAATGACCATCAGGACGCGCTTGGGGCAGGATTAGGCGTGACGGAGTTTGCACAAGAGGGAAGAGCCTCGGAGGAAGTTCGTGAGCTGTGGCGCTGGATCTTGAAGAAGCTTGTCGAGGGGTCGTCAGATCATGAACCACACGCAAGAAACGAAAAAGCCGCGTACTAGGCAGACGCGCTGCGCGCGACGCTCGCTCGTGGAGCTTACCGCGGCGGCGAGCCGAGCCGTTGACGATGGCCTGTTTGTGCTGCCCCGCGGGATTGCTGCTTCCAATCTGCGATCGGAGCACTCAGGCCCGAATACGTCTGATCAAACAATTCTTGCAAGGCAAGCGACGGCTCCGAGTCCCGTTGCGGTGCTTGAATCTCGGAATGCGGCGGCGCCGCGCAAGGACGAACTCCTAGATTCCGACACTACCACCGAGATGATGGTGAAGGTTGCCGAAGACTCTCAAGACAGAGCTTCTGAAAACATCAAAGCCAGCCTGAATGCTGCCTTGGACCATGCAAACGGCCTCGTAGAGACGCGGGTGGGAGGCGAAGCGGCGTCGAAAACCGTCGTCGCTTCCGGACTTGAAAGCAATTTTTTGACCGTTCTCAAAGAAGCCGCAACGGGGTTTCGCGCGGATGCGGCCGAATTAATCATGCAGAAGGAACCAGCCGACAGCGCGGGACAGTCGCAACCGCGATATATGCGGCGGCTCACCGACGAGGCGGTCAGATTGCTCGACGATCTTCGGAGCGGCAAGCTGGAGAACCAGGCGAACTTCATCCTGAGCGAGTGCTTCAGGGAAGCCGCCAGCGCGTTCTCTATCATCAATCAGCAGCTCAAGCGCGACGGCTATCCCGCGAGCATTGATCCATCAATCTTCATTTGGCTTGCCAATATCACCGAACCGGAGACGCGTGACACCGGGACCAAGCGACTTGAGATCGTACCCAACCACCGAGGTCGTCCGAGCACGTACACGCGCCAGGTCGCTCAGTTCATCTGGCACCTTGTCGAGGGACAGGGCTGCGGGCGCCAGGCCGCATATCGGGCGGCGCTCACGAAGTTCTCCGTAACCGCGAGTTTCGTCGAGAACGCCTATGCGTTTTGGGAGCCGGTCTTCAAACGGGCGGGACCGCACGTGAGGATGCTGACCCGCATTTCAGATCCAGAAGTGTAAAGTGTCAATCGGCTTGCAAATTTGACCCTTCATCGGCGTCCAATTTTGACCCCTTTCCGCGGCGGGGTTTGCTGGTAGCGCTCGTCTCGTCGGAGCTGGCCGGGATAGCGGAGGCGAGACGAGCGCGGGTGGCGTGATCGTCGTCTCGGCTTTTGAACCGCCAGCTATCGTTGCCGGTCTCGACGATGTCGCAGTGATGGGTCAATCGGTCGAGCAACGCTGTGGTCATTTTGGCGTCGCCGAACACGCTGGGCCATTCGCCGAATGCGAGATTGGTGGTCACGATGACGGAGGCGCGCTCATAGAGCCGGCTGACGAGGTGGAAGAGAAGCTGGCCACCGGACTGGGCGAAGGGCAAATAGCCGAGTTCGTCCAGCACGATGAAGTCCATCCGGGTCAGATGCTCGGCAAGCCGTCCCTGCCGTCCATTGCGGGTCTCGGTCTCGAGGCGGTTGACGAGGTCGACCACGTTGAAGAAGCGGCCGCGGGCACCAGATCGGATGCAGCTTCTTGCGATGGCAATGGCCAGGTGGGTTTTGCCTGTGCCGGTGCCGCCGACCAGCACGACGTTGCGCTGTTGGGCGACGAAGCCGCCGCCAGCAAGATCATTGACGAGCGTCTGATTGATCGGCGTGCCGTCGAACTGGAAGTCGGCAATGTCCTTGGCAAGCGGCAGCTTGGCAATGGTGAGCTGGTATTTGATAGATCTGGCTTGCTTCTCGTTGATCTCGGCGGAGAGTAGATCGCCAACGATGCGCTGGGGTTCATGCTGACGTTTGACGGCAGTTGCCATGATCTCGTCGAAGGCAGCCTTCATGCCATAGAGCTTGAGCTCGCCCATGAGGTCGAAGATTTGAGTTCGTTCCATCAGTTGGTCCTCCGAAGGTTGTCGTAGCGGGCACAATCGGCGATTGGTGCATGACGGAGCGTCAGGGCGGCTGGCGTCATGATGTTGGCCGGCGGGGCTGGCTCACGTTGACGGGCCAGGATGTTGAGCACCACATCGGCGGAATGAACGCTGTGACTGAGCGCTTCGGCACAGGCCGCTTCCACCGCAGGCAGACCGTCAGTCAGCACCGCGTTGAGGATGTCGACCATCTGCCGATTGCCATCGTCGATGCTGGCAAGCTTGCGCCGGATCCGCTCGATCGCGGCCGGCAGCACCCAGTCCTTGAAGGGAGCGCCGTTGCGTAAGGCGCCGGGGTTGCGGGCGAGCACCGGCACATAATGCCAAGGGTCGTAGACGGTATCGCCGCGGCCAAAGGATCGCTGATGCTCGGCAACGATACGTCCATCCTGGCGGATCACGATGCGATCGGCATAGGCTTGAACCTCGACCGGTCGTCCGACTGCACTGGCTGCGACCGAGTACTTGTTGTTGTCGAAGCGCACCAGGCAGGTCTTCGAGACCGACGCCGTCACCGCATGGAAGCCGTCAAATCGCCCTGCATAGGGAACGAGCCTAGGGCGTTCGACTTCGAACACGTCCCAGATCGTCTGATCGACCAGTTCCGGATGGCGATGAGCCTTGGCGTAGGTGATGCATTTGTCGAGCAGCCAGGCGTTTAACTCGTCGAGGTTTTTGAACCGCAGACGCGGCGTGAAGAAGCGTTCCCTGACCAGCCCGACCTGGTTCTCAACCTGCCCCTTCTCCCAGCCAGACGCCGGCGTGCAGGCGACTGGATCGACCAGATAGTGGCTGCACATCTGCAAAAACCGGCGATTGTAAAGACGCCCTTTACCGACGAAGATCGTCTCCACGGCGGTCTTCATGTTGTCGTAGATGCCGCGGGTGCAGGTGCCCTTGAACAGCGCGAACGCTCGGTCGTGGGCGTCGAACACCATCTCCTGCGTCTCTCGCGGATACGCCCGGGCAAATAGCATACGGCTGTGGCAGAGCCGGACGTGAGCAACCTTCACGACCACGGTGGTTCCGCTCAACAGCACCACCTCATGGCTCCAGTCGAACTGGTAGGCTTCGCCTGGCGCAAAACTCAGCGGGACATAGGCCGCCGCGGTCGATTGCCCGCGTTCCTTGCTCCACCGCCTGGCGTAACGTCGCACCGCATCGTAGCCGCCGTCATAGCCGCGACCGCGCAGCTCTTCGAAGATCCGGATCAATGTCAGCTGCTCACGAGCCGATTTAGCCGCGTTCGCCGCAAGCAGCCCGTCAAGTTCGACTGCCCATCGTCCGAGCTTTGGCCGCGGCTGCACTTGCCGCTCATACTCGAAGGAGGTCTCTCCCGACCTCAGCACCTTCCGAACCGTGTTCCGTGACACCTTCAGGTCACGGGCGATCTCCTTGATCGTCTTGCCCTTGATGAAGTGCTCGCGCCGAATCCGCGCAATCGTCTCCACGACCAGCATCCTCCACCACCTGCTTTGTTACGAAGCAGGCAGCGCAACAGACCAACCTGTAGGGGGGCAATTTTGGACGCCGATCCCCCGGCTTAGGGGGTCAATATTGCAAGCCGAATGACACCATCGAAGGCAGCTGTGACTTTCTTGGCGTGAACGGCTGGAAACGAGGATGGCAGAATCGTATCATCGGTCATGGCGGGCGTGGTTTAAGGTGATGGGGTGGCTTCGCAACCGAATCCTACGCCGC
>Ga0310811_10002067_pt1 | contig 25014 bp, 26 predicted proteins | sample YCmetagenome_FD_207642 | JGI IMG/M metagenome (GOLD analysis project Ga0310811, IMG submission 207642) | Soil microbial communities from experimental microcosm in Duke University, North Carolina, United States - YC | ecosystem: Engineered > Artificial ecosystem > Soil microcosm > Unclassified ... | reverse complement strand
CAGGACCAGGCCCGCGGAGGTGATGACCCCGCCCGTAGCCGACAGGCCGGTCAGTGCGCCCCGCCGGGTGCCCTTCTGCTTCGACTCCTCGCGCACCCTGGTCATGAGGAAGATGTTGTAGTCGATCCCCAGCGCCACGAGGAAGACGAAGACGTACAGCGGGAACGACGCGTCGGCGCCCTCGAACCCGAAGACGTATTTGAAGAAGAGCGCACTGACCCCGAGGGTGGCGAAGAACGACAGGACCACCGTCGCGATGAGGATCACCGGGGCCAGCAGGGAGCGCAGCAGTCCCGCGAGGATGAGGAACACCACGCCCAGCACGACCGGAATGATCAGGCTGCGGTCGTGCGTGTTGGCGGCCTGGGTGTCGAGCCTGAGCGCGGACTGGCCGCCCGCGATCGCATCGGCCCCCGGTACCTGGTGCGCGGCGTCGCGGACCTGCTGGACCGTCGCCGCGGCCGCGTCACTGTCCGGCGCGTCCCGGGTGGTCGCTTCCAGATACGCGGCGCCGTCGCGGATGACCGGATTGGACACCGACGCGACGCCGGGAGTCGCGGCGACCGCCGAGCGCACTTCTCCGGCCTGACCGGCGTGGGTGACGATCTGGATCGGCTGTCCCGCGCCGGCCGGGAAATGCCGCCCCAGGACCTGTTCCCCGACCACGGAGTCGGGCACCCGGGTGAACGAGCCCGCGTTGCTCAGCCCGTTGGCCTTGAGGGTGAGCGTGCCCAGCGCCAGGACCACCAGGACGAGCCCGGTCGCGGTCCAGGTCGCCCGGGGCGCGCGGGCGATGCGCGATCCGACCCGTGCCCACAGGCCTGTTTCGGTGTGGTCGGGCGAACCGAAGGCGGGACGAGCCGGCCAGAAGATCCAGCGACCGAAGATCACCAGCAATGCGGGCAGCAGGGTCACCATCGCGAGCAGGCCGACACCGATCCCGACCGCCCCGACCGGGCCGAGTCCCGCCGTCGAATTCAGCTCCGCGAGTGACAGGCACAGCATCCCGGCGATGACCGTGGCGGCGCTGGCCCAGATCGCCGGGCCGGCACGGTGGAGGGCGATGGCCATCGCTTCGTGACGATCGGCGTGCCTGCGCAGTTCCTCTCGGTAGCGGGCGACCAGCAACAGGGCGTAGTCCGTACCCGCGCCGAACACGAGCACGGTGAGAATGCCGGCGCTCTGCCCGTTGACGGTCAGCCCCCCGTATTTGGCGAGCAGATAGACGACGCCCTGCGCGGCGACCAGCGCACCGGCCACGGAGACCACCGGGAGCACCCAGAGCAGCGGACTCCGGTAGGTGATCAGGAGGATGACGATGACCACGGCCAGCGCGGCGAACAGCAGCGAGCTGTCGATGCCCGAAAAGGCCTGCGACGAGTCGGCGGCGCTGCCACCGGGCCCGGTGACGTGGATCGAAACGCCGGTGAGCCCCTGGCCGGCCGTGTCGCGGAGGTCGCTGACGATTCCGGGCAGCTTGTTCCAGCCCGCGGTGCCGACGGAAAGCGGGACCACGACCTGGGCGGCCTGGGGAACGGGCCGTTCGCCCGAGGGGAACGGCCCGGCGACTCCGGCGGACACGCCGTCGATGGCGCCGAACTGGCCCGTGTTCGCGGAAATGGTCGCGAAATCGGCCGGGGTGAGGCCGCCCGGCTTTTCGTACACGATGATCGCCGGTATTTCGTTGCTGTCGCGGAACTGCGAGACGGCCGCGAGTACGCGGGTGGATTCGGCGCTGCTGGGCAACCACGACTCCGCCCGGTTGTTCTGGACGCTGCTGAGTTTTCCGGCGAGTGGCCCCAGCGCCGCGAAAACGCCGATCCAGAGCACCAGAACCGCCCATTTTCCCCAGCGGTGGGACGGCAGCTTGGCCAGCTTTCCGATGCCGTTCGTCACCGCGTTCGTCATCGCGTTCGTCACCACCGCGTCCACCGTTTCCGTGCCGTAGTGGACGAACGGAGTCCGTCCCCGCTTTCGTGGTTTTCCCCGGTGCGCCGGGAAGCGCCGGTTCGCGGGTGCGGAACCGGTTCCCGGCCGCATTCAGGTCCGGAACAGCGCCGCATGATCTCGGGCGAATTCGGCGAAGGTCCGCGGATAGCGTCCGGTCAGTGCTTCGACGGTGTGCGTGACCGGCTCGGCGAACCCTTGCCGCAGCAGGCCGTAAAGGATGATCAGATTGTCGACGAGCCAGGGTGGTGCGCCACTGTCGCTTAACGCGGAACGCGCCGCATCGTCGGACACGTCGACGAATTCGATGTCGCGTCCTGTCGCGGCGGACAGATAAGCGGCGACCTCGGCGTAGGTGATGGCTTCAGGACCGGTGAGCAGGTAACCGCGCCCCTCGTTTCCCCGGCCGGTGAGCACGGCGGCGGCCGTCGCGGCGACATCCCGCGGATCGATCATGGCGATTTTCGCGTCGTCGGCCGGTGCGAACAGTTTTCCGGTCTGCCGCACCGCTTCGGCGGAGGCGAGCAGATTCGTCATGAAATAACCCGCCCGCAGGATCACCCAGGGTTTGCCGGACGCCCGCAGGTGTTCCTCGATCAGTCCGTGCCAGCGCGAGAAGCCGAGTGTGGCGTCCGTTGCGGCACCGAGTGCGGAGAGTTTCACGATGAATCGCACCGGTGCCGCGGCGGCGGCGTCGATGATCGCGTTCTCGTGCTCGACCTTGCGTGGACCGTCGGCGGAGGTCACGAAAACCAGATCGACGCCCTCGACCGCGTTTCGGAGCGACGCGGCGTCTTCGAAGTCACCGACCGCGACCTCCACCCCGTCGCCGGCCGGCGACGCCGCTTTGCCGGCATCTCGGACGAACGCGCGAACCTGTGCGCCACGCGCGCGGAGTTCGGACACCACGTGCGTTCCGACGTTTCCGGTCGCACCCGTCACCAGGACCTTGACCATGACCGGTCAGTTCTCCGCGGCGCCGGAGACGAGCGTTGTGCCGGTGCGAGCGGCCATCACGACCTCCTCGTCACATCTCACCCGTGTCTGCTCACCTCGTCACGGGTGTCCCGCGCAACCCGTGACATCGTGAGCATCGGTCGGCGCGCTGCCGCGCACTAGGGCCGAAAGACCCTGGGCACCCCGACGGGGAGAGCGATCGCGAGAAGGAGGCGAACCGTCAGTCGCCGAGCACCTTGCGCACGGCGTCGGCCGACGGCGGCACGGTGGCCTTCGGGCCGATCTTGCTTTCCACCGCGTCCAGGGTCTTCAGCCCGTCACCGGTGATGATCAGCACGGTCTCGGCGTCCGGGTCGATCTTGCCGGTCTCGATGAGCTTCTTGGCCGTGGCCACGGTGACCCCACCCGCGGTCTCGGTGAAGACGCCTTCGGTGCGGGCCAGCAGCCGGATACCCTCGACGATCTCCTCGTCGCTGACGTCCTCGACGGCGCCGCCGGTGCGGTTGACCGTGTCGAGCACGTAGGGACCGTCGGCCGGGTTGCCGATGGCCAGCGACTTCGCGATGGTGTCCGGCCGGACCGGCTGGACCACGTCGTGGCCGTTGCGGAAGGCCGTGGACACCGGAGAACAGCCGGTGGCCTGCGCGCCGAACACCTTGTACGGGCTGTCCTCGACCAGGCCGACCGCGGCGAGCTCCCGGAAGCCCTTGTCCACCTTGGTCAGCTGGGACCCGGAGGCGACCGGGACGACGATCTGCTGGGGGCGGCGCCAGCCGAGCTGCTCGGCGATCTCGAAGGCCAGGGTCTTGGAGCCTTCCGAGTAGTAGGGCCGCACGTTGACGTTCACGAACGCCCAGGTCTCGTGCTCGGCCGCGAGCTGCGTGGCCAGCCGGTTGACGTCGTCGTAGTTGCCGTCCACGGCGATCAGCTCGCCGTCGTAGACCGCGGTGGTCAGCACCTTGGCGCGTTCGAGCGAGGACGGGATCAGGACGACCGAGCGCCAGCCGGCCCGCGCCGCCGCGGCGGCCACGGCGTTGGCGAGGTTACCGGTCGACGGACACGCGAGGGTGTCGAAGCCGAACTCGCGGGCCGCGGCCAGCGCCACGGCGACGACGCGGTCCTTGAACGAGTGCGTCGGGTTGCCGGTGTCGTCCTTGACCCAGATCCGCTTCACGCCGAGCGCCTTGGCGAGCCGGTCGGCGCGGATCAGCCGGGTGAAGCCGGGCTCGGTGTTCGGGATCTGGTCGACGTTCGAGGGCACCGGCAGCAGCTTCTTGTACCGCCAGATGTTCTTCGGCCCCGCCTCGATGTCCTCCCGGCGCACACGGCCGAAGTCGTAGGCGACCTCCAGCGGCGAAAAGTCCTCGGCGGAGACGAACTCCGGAGCGAGCGGCTGGCGGTGGCCCTCTTCCTTCGACACGAGCTCCACGGCGGGGCCGAGGTCGAAAGAGCGGCGGGTGGTGGCCGAATCGAGGGCTGCAGTCATCGCGAGGTTCCTTTCCTCATCTGTCCCGCTGTCGCGGGCCGGAATTGGCACCGTGATCGCCAGCTACCTCGCGGAATCGAGATGACAGGCTGACGCCGGTTGCCGGGGCTTCATCGGGCCGTTCCCTCTGCCCCTCTGGATGAGCGGTATTCGGTTGTAGTCGCATCGCGTCACGCTGCTCACGTCCCGCAATGCGTCCGTAACAACATACGACATCCCCATCGCCTCCCGCCATGGTCCTGCGGGCTTCGTCACCCTCGGCGTCCCCGTGGCAGGATCGGCGTGTGGCAGCCGCGACCCTTCCCGCCCTGTACCTCGTCCTCGGTGAGGAGGAATTCCTCGCCGAACGTGCTGTTCGGGGAGCTCTCGACGCGGCGCGCCGCGTCGATCCCACGGCGGAGCTCACCCGGGCGAAAGTGTCGGAGCTCACAGCACCGGCGCTGGCCGAACTGGTAAGCCCGTCGCTGTTCAGTGAGGGCCGGGTCATCGTGCTCGACTCGGCGCACGACATCTCCCAGGAGCTGGCGGACGCGGTCCTGGCCTACCTGAAGCAGCCCGCCGAGGGCGTGGTGCTGGTCGTGGTGCATTCCGGCGGAGGGCGGAGCAAGGCGGCCAAGGCGCTGCCCGCGGCGCTGCGCAAGGCGGGTGCCGAGATCGTCGAATGTCCCAAGCTCACCAAACCCGCGGAACGGGAGGCGTTCGTCCGCAACGAGGTTCGCCAGGCCGGGGGCCGGATCGAGCCCGTGGCGGTCGCCGCGCTGATCGACGCCGTCGGAGCGGATCTGCGGGAGCTGGCGTCGGCGGCGGGCCAGCTGGTGGCCGACGCCGGTGGCAAGGTGGACGAGCAGGCGGTGCGCCGCTATCACCGCGGTCGCGCGGACGTGACGGGGTTCGCCGTCGCGGAAAAGGCGGTCGCGGGCGACCGTGCCGCCGCGCTCGAGTCGATGCGCTGGGCGATGCAGATCGGCGTGCCGCACGTGCTGGTGGCCGACGCGCTCGCCGACGCGGTCCGCACGATCGCGCGGGTGTCGGCCGCCGGCCGCGGCAACCCGAACCAGCTGGCCGGCGAGCTGGGCATGCCGCCGTGGAAGATCCGCAAGGCGCAGGGCCAGGTGCGCGGCTGGGCACCGGCCGGGCTGGCGACGGCGATGGCGATCGTGGCTCGGGTCAACGCCGAGGTCAAGGGTGCCGCGGCGGACCCGTCCTACGCGCTCGAACGTGCCGTCCTCGAACTGGCCGAGGCACGGGACAAACGCTGAGGGCCGATACCCGCGACACACGCGAGCCCGCACGGTGGCCGGGTTTTCCGGTGCCGTGCGGGCCCGTGTCGGTGGAGCCGGCCGGTGCGACTACAGCTCGTTGGCGCGCTTGGCCATGGCCGACTTCTTGTTCGCGGCCTGGTTGGCGTGGATGACGCCCTTGCTCGCGGCCTTGTCCAGCTTCTTGGCGGCATCGCGCTGCAGGGCGACGGCCTTTTCCTTGTCGCCGGCGTCGGCGGCCTCGCGGAACTTGCGGATCGCGGTCTTCACCGAGGACTTGACCGACTGGTTGCGCTGGCGCGCCTTCTCGTTGGTCTTGATGCGCTTGATCTGGGACTTGATGTTGGCCACGCGGGCGCTCCTTGATCTTTTCCGGCGGTTCGCTGCCGCGTCTTCTGCTGGCCCCGGCGAGCGGGTTTCCTCCCTGGCGGAATGCCACACGACAGCGAGGAACAAGCCTAGCAGCGGTGGTAATCTGATCTTCGTAGTGCCTAGGGTTCCGCCGCCGTGCCGCTCCCGGACCGACAATCAGGGACGGCGGGTCCGGTCCGAGCGGCACCGGCCACCGGCGGATGCCCGGTGGTACACCTGACGGGATAAAAGCCAAGAGGGCCTGACCTTTCGCGCCCGCGAAAGGCCGGAAGGGGCCCTCATGAACGGCAGCGCTCTCGCGCTCGTCCTGACCGCGGCGGTCGTGCACGCCGCGTGGAACCTTGCCGCCAAGCATGTTCGCGACGGTGGTGCGAGCTTCGTCTTCCTCTACTACACGGTGAGCGCGGTGTTGTGCGTCCCGGTCGCGGCCGTCGCGCTGCTGGTCGAGCCCTGGCGTCCACAGTGGAGCTGGGTGCTGGCCGCACTGGTGACCGCGGTGTGCCATGTCCTCTACGGCGTCGTGCTGCAGCGCGGGTACCAGGTCGGTGACCTGTCCGTGGTCTATCCGGTCGCACGCGGAAGCGGCCCGCTGCTCTCGGTGTTCGCCGCGGTGGTGTTGCTCGGCGAGCGGCCGGGCGTGTGGGGACTGCTCGGCGCGCTGCTGGTGGTGACCGGAGTGCTGATCATCGGAACCGGCCCGGGCGCGAAGGATCGGCGCGCTCGCCGGGCGGGTTACGGCTACGGCCTGCTCACCGGCGCGACCATCGCGGCCTACACCTTGTGGGACGACCATTCCGTGAACGCACTCGCCGTGCCCCCGCTGGTGTACTTCGGTGCGGGGGTGTTGCTGCAGAGCCTGATGCTGGCACCGCGAGCGCTGCGCGGGGGCGACCTCGCCCGGCTGTGGCGGGATCACCGGCGCGAGGCGCTGATCGTGGGCGCCTTCTCGCCGGTGGCCTACCTGCTGGTGCTCTACGCGATGCGCCTGGCGCCGATCAGCCTGGTCGCGCCCGCCCGCGAGGTCAGCATCGTGCTGGGCAGCCTGGCCGCCTGGCGCGTCCTCGGCGAGGCCGATCCGCTGCGGCGGCTGGCCGGCTCGGTTATCGTGCTGACCGGAATCGCCGCAATCGCCGCCGCGTGACGCGGTAAGGGACGCGGTAAGGGAGGTCCGGTGTACGTCTTGAGTGGCCGGGTGCTGATCCGGCCGCACGATCTCGACAGATCGACCGCGTTCTATGCCGAGGTGCTCCGGCTGCCCATCTACCGGACCTTTCCCGGCGGCACGATCTTCTTCCTCGGACAGGGGTTCGTCGAGGTCTCGGGCCGGGGTGAGCCGGGCCGGAGCGGCAATCTCGAACTGTGGATGCAGGTCGAGGACCTGCCGGCCACGCTGGGCGAGCTGGCCACCCGCGGTGTCACGCCGGACCGCGCGGCCCGGCGGGAACCCTGGGGCCTGGACGAGGCCTGGATCTCCGACCCCGACGGCACCCGGATCGTGCTCGTCGAGATCCCGGCCGACCATCCACTTCGGACGGACGTGCGGCCGGCGTCAGGCCCGTAGCGCACGTAGCTGGGCCGCCAGGGGAGCGGCCGGTCCGGGCGGCCGGAACAGCCACGTCTGGAGATCGGTGAACCCGGCCGCGGCGGCTTCCGCGGCGAGTTCGTGCCGGGGCACCGGGAGCCGTCGTTCGTGGACCGACAGCAGCAGCCGGCCACCCGGCCGCAGGACGCGGTGCAACTCGGCGAAAACCGCCGCCCGGTCGTGCCAGGACTGCGCGGAGTTGATGCCGAGGACGACGTCGACGGACTCGTCCCCGGCTCCGGTGTGTTCGGCCGAGTCCGCGTGCCGCCCGATGCCGGGCCGGTCGCCGAGGACGAGCACGATCTCCGCCGGGCCGATCTTCGCCGCGTCGAGGACATGCCGCTCGATCGCGGCGTTCGCCGGCGCCTGCACGACCTCACCGATCCGGTCCAGGATCCGGTCGAACGGAGTGCTCATGTCGTCCTGCTTTCGGCCATCGCCCCCGGCGCGGGCGCGCGGTGCCCGCCGTGCGGGCTGCGGAATGTCGTGGGGCTTGTCATACCTCCAGGTCAGCACGCGGGCGGCGACCGGGCATCGGGGATGACCCGGAAATCGTGCCGATGGCTCGTGGGAACATGGATACGCCCCCTACGACGAGCCGAGGACCCGAGTGACCTTCGCCGACCAGACCTTCACGCCCCCGGAACTGATCCGGAACTTCTGCATCATCGCCCATATCGACCACGGCAAGTCCACCCTGGCCGACCGCATGCTGCAGCTCACCGGCGTGGTCGAGGAGCGGGCCATGCGCGCCCAGTACCTCGACCGGATGGACATCGAGCGTGAGCGCGGGATCACGATCAAGGCCCAGAACGTGCGCCTGCCGTGGCGGGTGGACGGCCAGGACCATGTGCTGCACCTGATCGACACGCCCGGTCACGTGGACTTCACCTACGAGGTCTCCCGCGCGCTGGAAGCCTGTGAGGGCGCGATCCTGCTGGTCGACGCGGCGCAGGGGATCGAGGCGCAAACTCTGGCGAACCTCTACCTCGCCCTGGAAAAGGACCTGCACATCATCCCGGTCCTGAACAAGATCGATCTGCCCGCGGCGGACCCGGACAAGTATTCCGCGGAGCTGGCGCACATCATCGGCTGCGATCCCGATGATGTGCTGCGCGTGTCGGCGAAGACCGGGCAGGGCGTCCGGGACCTGCTCGACGAGGCGGTGCGCCAGGTGCCCGCTCCGCAGGGCGATCCGGACGCCCCGGCCCGCGCGATGATCTTCGATTCGGTGTACGACACCTACCGCGGCGTGGTCACCTACATCCGGGTGGTGGACGGCAAGATCACGCCGCGCGAGCGGATCCGGATGATGTCCACCGGGGCCACGCACGAGCTGCTCGAGGTCGGCATCATCTCCCCGGAGCCCAAGCCGAGCGCCGGGCTCGGTGTCGGCGAGGTGGGGTATCTGATCACCGGGGTGAAGGACGTCCGGCAGTCCCGCGTCGGTGACACCGTGACCAGGGAAAAGCGCGGTGCTTCCGAACCGCTGGCCGGATACCGCGACCCGAAGCCGATGGTCTATTCGGGGCTCTACCCGGTGGACGGCTCCGACTATCCGGAACTGCGTGAGGCGCTGGAGAAGCTCCAGCTCAACGACGCCGCGCTGACCTTCGAGCCGGAGACGTCGGTGGCGCTGGGCTTCGGGTTCCGGTGCGGTTTCCTGGGACTGCTGCATCTGGAGATCACGCGAGACCGGCTGGAGCGCGAGTTCGGCCTCGACCTGATCTCGACCGCGCCGAACGTGGTCTACAAGGTGCTGCTGGAGGACGGCAGCGAGCAGGTGGTCACCAACCCGTCGGACTGGCCGAGCGGCTTCAAGATCGCCGAGGTGCACGAGCCGCTGTCGAAGGTGACCGTCATCGCCCCGTCGGAGTTCATCGGCGCGATCATGGAGCTCTGCCAGAGCAAGCGGGGTCAGCTGCTGGGCATGGACTACCTCTCGGAGGATCGCGTCGAGCTGCGTTACCACCTGCCGCTGGCCGAGATCATTTTCGACTTCTTCGACTCGCTGAAGTCGCGCACCCGGGGCTACGCGTCGCTGGACTACGAGGAGGCCGGCACCCAGCTGGCCGACCTGGTGAAGGTGGACATCCTGCTGCAGGGCGAGCCGGTGGACGCCTTTTCCGCGATCGTGCACAAGGACGCGGCCTACGGCTACGGCAACAAGATGGCTTCGAGGCTGCGTGAACTCATCCCGCGCCAGCAGTTCGAGGTGCCCATCCAGGCCGCGGTGGGCTCGCGCATCATCGCCCGCGAGACGATCCGCGCGATCCGCAAGGATGTGCTCGCGAAGTGCTACGGCGGTGACATCTCGCGGAAGCGGAAGTTGCTGGAGAAGCAGAAGGAAGGCAAGAAGCGGATGAAGACCGTCGGCCGCGTCGAGGTGCCGCAGGAGGCCTTCGTCGCCGCGCTGTCCACTGAGGAGCCGAAGGGCAAAGGCAAGTAACCCTCGCCGCCCGGTTACGCGTTGTGCCCCGGACGGGAGCGTTCCGCGACGAAACTGTCGGTAGGTGGTGCTTCACTGCTGGCAAGACGAACGCCAGGAGGGCAGCATGACACTCACGACAACGACGGCAGGGCAGTTTCCCCCGGCCTACGCGATCCAGCCGCATCTGCGCACAGCTCCAGCCCGATCTGCTGGTGGGGGAAGACGCGACTTCACCGAAAAGCTGCTGCCGGTCGCGCCGCTGCTGGCCGTGGAAGTGCTGTCGCCGAGCACCGCACGCGCCGATCTGGACGTCAAGAAGACGGCGTATCAGCGGCTGGGCACACCGAGTTACCGGGTGATCGAGCCGCGAGGGCCCTCCATGCTGGTCCACGAACTCGACGAGTCGGGCCGCGGTCAGCCGTTGCCGAGGATGCGGGTGGCCTCGATGAAGACGGCGCAGCGGCGTTCTTCGGCCATCACGCGGTCGTATTCGGCCCAGTCGTCGTGCGTGCCGGTGGCGGCGAGGAACACCTCGCGGAGCAACCGCGGCAGGCCCGCGGGGTCGAAGCCCGGGTCGGTGTCGTCCGGACCGATCAGCCGAGTGGTGCCCTGTACCGACACCCAGTTCCAGCCGCGGCGGAAGGTGATGGTGGCGTTTCCGCGACGGCGCAGGAGTTCGAGTTTGCGGGTGCCGCCCCGGGCGACGAAACCGATCGACGGGCGCCCGCTCACCGGATCGTCGATCAGCCCGGCGTTGACCACGGAAGCGTGCACCGTGCCGTCGGCGCGGGCCAGGGCGACGGTGGCCAGGCCGTGCTCGGCGAGGGCCAGTTCGCGCACGAGAGCGAGATCAGCCATACCGGGACTCTAAGCCTTGCCCACCCGGCCCGCGATCGGATGGGCGTGCTCGGCTCCGGGCCGGCACGTGGCCGAACGCCTGGGTCGAATCCCGGGGCCGAACTCTAGGGTGGAGGCATGTTCGACAGGTTGCGATTTCCGCTGTTCGTGGCTCCGATGGCCGGCGGGCCGACGACGCCCGAACTCGTCGCCGCCGTGGTGGAAGCCGGCGGGTCCGGGTTCCTGGCCGCGGGGTACCGCACGCCCGCCGACCTCGCCGCGCGGATCGCCCGGACCCGGGAGCTGACCGACGGGCCGTTCGGGGTGAACCTCTTCGTCCCTGGCGAGCGGTCCACTGTGGACATCACGGGCTATGCGCGGCGGCTCGCGGACGAGGCCCGGCGGTACGGGGCCGATCCCGGCGAGCCGCGCTGGGATGACGACGACTATCCGGCCAAGCTGGATCTCGTTGCCGTGCAACGTGTTCCGCTCGTGTCCTTCACCTTCGGGCTGCCCTCGGCCGAGGAGGTCGGCCGGCTCCACGAAGCCGGCTGCACGGTCGTGGTGACCGTCACCGGTCCCGACGAGGCGGTGCGGGCCGCCCGGGTGGGCGCGGACGCCCTGTGCGTGCAAGGGTTCGAGGCGGGCGCGCACCGCGGCCTGTTCACCGACGACCCGGCGGATCCGGCCGGGGGAGAGACCTACGGGCTACTGGCCGCGCTTCGTCTGGTTTCGTCCGAAGTGGACATTCCACTGATCGCGGCCGGTGGTCTGGTGCACGGCGCGGACATGGCCGCGGTCCTCGTCGCCGGCGCCGCGGCGGTGCAGGCGGGCACCGCTTTCCTGCGCGCCGACGAGGCGGGCACGAGTCCGGCCCACCGCCGGGCGCTCACCGAAGCGGGGCGGGCCACCGCGGTCACCCGCGCCTTCAGCGGGCGCCCCGCGCGCGGCCTGGTGAACCGGTTCCTGACCGAGCATTCGCCCGCCGCGCCCGCCGCCTACCCGCAGGTACACCACCTGACCCGGCCGATTCGCGCGGCCGCGGGCAAGGCCGGTGACCCGGAAGGCGTGAACCTGTGGGCGGGCCAGACCTACCCGGTGGCCCCGGCCGGCCCGGCGGCCGAGATCTTCGCGCGGCTGCACGGTGAGGCCAGGGCGGCCTGGGCGCGGACCGCGCGACTGCTCGGCCCGGAAGGCTAACCGGCGGCCGCGTTGGGAATGGTGACCGGTTTCGTCGTCCGGCGCTGGGGCTTGCCGCGGATCACCCCGGCCGCGAAATAGGTCAGCATCTCGGCCAGCCCGGCCGGATCGTCGAGCTGTGGGCAGTGCCCCCAGTCCTCTCTGATCAACAACCGGCTGTGCGGCACCAGCGCGTGCAGCCGCTCGCTGGAAGCCGGCGTCACGATCCGGTCCTTCCCGCAGCCGACGACGAGCAGCGGTGCCCGGAGCCGGTCGAGACCGTGGTAGGCCTGGTCCAGCTCTTCGACCAGCTGGCACGCCTGCTCCAGGCGGGTGGTCGCCGAGCGGTAGTCGGGGAAGAGGCTGGTGAACCGGCGCACCTGCTCGGCCGCGGCGACCTCGTGATCGGCGTAGAGCAGCCGGGGGACCAGGTAGTCGGCGACCGAGCGGACGAGGAAGCCGGGCACCGGCAACGGGAGCGAGGTGCACAGCCGCAGCGGCAGCGGATACCGGCCGACCGTGCGGACCAGCCACGAGTCGACGAAGCCCGGCGCGGCGATGGACACCACACCGGCGACCGGCAGCCCCGGTGACTGCGCGGCGCGCAGGCTCATGGTGCCGCCGAGCGAGTTGCCCGCGAGCACGATCTTGCCGTAGGGGCGCTGTTCCCGAAGGACGGCGTCGACGAAGGCGTCGAGCTGCGGCAGCATCGGGCCGGGACGGAGCGGGTCTGCCTCGCCGAACCCGGGCAGGTCGACCGCGAGCACCGACACCCCGCCGGCGGCGAGCTCGGCCAGCGCGGGACGCCAGGTGTCCGCGCTGTCGCAATAGCCGTGGAGGAGGACGAGTCTGGTCGCACGCTTCTCACCCGGTCCCGCCTCAAGCACTCTGGACCGGCAGCCGGCAAATGTCCGGTAGCCGACCCGGACCGATTCCGGGTCGGCTGCCGGTGATGCCGGCTTGATCGTTTTCTCCCGCTCCATTGCGGTCACACACCCAGATTACCGAGCGAGGCTCGTCTTTCGGGGCCCCTTTGTTGATCACAAAGTGGTGTCGGCGGGGTGTCAGCAGCGTGTCTGTGCTGGTGGGAGGGGTATTCGGGAGTGTTAACGAGTGAAAACAATTTTGCCTGCCGTCTTTCCGTCGAGCATGTCCTGGAACCCCTCGGCCGCTTCGGTGAGGGGCAGCTCGGCACCGATCTGGGGCTTGATGCCGGCCAGGTCGACATAGGAGAGCAGGCTCGCCAGCTCGCCGCAAGTCCCCATTGTGGAGCCGGAGACGCGCAGTTGCAGGAAGAACACGCGTTGTAGCTCGGCCCCGGCGTCGGGGCCGCTCGTCGCGCCCGAGACCACGATGATGCCGCCCGGTTTCAGCGATTTGACCGAGTGTGACCAGGTGGCCTTGCCGACGGTTTCGAACACCGCGTCCACCCGCTCGGGCAGGCGTGCGCCCGGCTCGAAGCTCTGGTGCGCGCCCAGCTGTTCGGCCAGCGCGCGCTTCTCGTCGGTGCGCCCGGTCACCCAAACCCGGAAGCCGGCCGCCCGGCCGAGCTGGACGAGTGCGGTGGACACCCCGCCGGAGGCGCCCTGCACGAGCATCGTCTGTCCCGGCCGCAAGCCCGATTTCACGAACAGCATGCGGTAGGCGGTCAGCCACGCCGTGCCCATCGTGGCGGCTTCGGTGAAGGACAGGCCGGCCGGCTTGGGCAGCACGTTGCGGGCCGGGACGACCACGGAGTCGGCGAAGGTGCCCTGGTACTTCTCGGTCAGCAGGGTGCGCTTCGGGTCGAGCGTGTCGTCGCCCTGCCAACCGGGTGCGTTGATGACCGAGTGCAGCACGACCTCGGTGCCGTCGTCGAGCACCCCGGCCCCGTCGCAGCCGAGGATCATGGGGAACTGGTCCTGCTTGATGCCCACGCCGCGCAGGGTCCAGATGTCGTGCATGTTGAGGCTCGCGGCCTTGACGGAGACCCTGACCCAGCCCTGCGGGACCGACGGCTCCGGCCGCTCGCCGACGACGAGCGAGTCGAGTGGCTTGTCCTGGTTCGGTTCTTTGGCGTAGACGGCGAACATGCCTGCAAACTACCGCGATTCGGGGGCGCGTAGGCTGTGAGCTGTGTTCAACGGGCTGGCCAACTGGTGGGACAACGCGGAGCTCTGGCTCGCGCAGCTGTGGTTCCCCGCACAGTTCGTGCTGGTCATCGCGGTACTGGGGCCGACGTGTCTGGGCGCGGCCTGGTTGATCGACCGGATCGTCGACCGGGTGGCCGCGTGGTTCCGCCCTAGTCGAGACGGAGACTGCTCAAGCCAGTGAAGCGTGTGACGAGCAGAAGGCGGATCACCGTCGCTCTGGTCGGGCTGATCGTGCTCGTCCTCGGCGGCTGGCTGGTCAAGGATCTGAGCGGCCGGTCCAGCGGCAGTCCGGCCGGGAGCGCCGCCACCGTGCCGGTCGTGGCGCTGTCCGGCCTGCCGGCGGAGGCGACCCAGACCTGGAAGCTGATTTCCGCCGGCGGTCCCTTTCCGTATCCGCATAATGACGGAACCGTGTTCGACAATCGGGAGAAACAGCTGCCCCAGCGGCCGACGGGTTACTACCATGAGTACACAGTGCCGGCACCGGGCAGTGCGGACCGGGGACCGAGAAGGCTGATCACCGGTGACGGGCACGAGTTGTACTACACCGGTGACCACTACCAGACGTTCGCCTCGGTCGATCCCACGAAGTAGAAGGCACATGGAGCACACGGATTCCCGCACCATCGCGGAACAGGCGCACGCCCGAGGCGCCTTCGCGCACCTGGTGGACGGTCACCCCACGGACAAGATGTCCACAATGGAGGCCATCGCCGCGGCGCTGTCCTTTCCCGATTATTTCGGCCGCAATCTCGACGCGCTTTACGACTTTCTGACCGATTTGTCGTGGCTGCCCTGCGGGGAGCACGTGCTGATCTGGAGCGGCTCGGAACTGCTCCGGCAGGCCGACCCGAGAGCCTATCTCGCGATCCGCAGCGTGCTCTCCGACGCCGAGCGCGCGCTGGCGCCCGGCGGCGACCGGGCCGACAGCCGGCGCCTGACCATCGCGCTGTCGGACGAGTGAGTTCCGGCGAGGTGCCTCGGAAGGCGGCCCTTGCCGGGTAGTTTCGCCTGTCCTCGGCCGCGTCACCGTGTGCGGGATCGAGGGCGGATTCGCCTCGATCCCGAACGCTGACAGGGAAAACGTGCCCCAGGTCAGTCCTGGGGAACCCAGCGCGGCGGGCGTTTCTCGGCGAAGGCGATGATGCCTTCCTGACCTTCCGCCGAGGCGAAGAAGCCCGCCGAAAGCGCATTCATCTCCGCGAACTCCGCCGACGGGGTGGGCGGCTGCGGGCGGGACAGGAGCTCCTTCGTGGCGGCGAGGGCACGCGGACCGCCCAGGGCGAGCGCGCGCACGTAGCGGTCGACCTCGTCGTCCAGCTTCTCGGCGTCGGCCACCGCGGTGATCAGCCCGATCCGGGCGGCACGTTCGGCGTCGAAGACCTCGCCCGTGAGGAACAGTTCCTGGGCCGCCCGGGGCGCGATGCGGGGCAGCACGGTCAGGGAGATGACGGCCGGGACCACACCGATCCGTACCTCGGAGAACGCGAAGGTGGCCTCCCGGGTCGCGACGACGATGTCGGCCGCGGCGACCATGCCGATCCCGCCCGCGCGTGCCGGGCCGGCCAGCCGGGCGACGACGGGCTTCGGGCTGGTCCAGATCTGCTCCAGGATCTCCGGAAACTCGTTGACACCCTGGGCGGAGGCGTCGGCGCCGCGGGCCTCCTTGAGATCCATCCCCGCGCAGAACACCGGTCCGGTGTGGGTGAGCACGATGACCCGGACCTCGTCGTCCTCGCGGGCCTTCGCCAGCGACGCGCGCAACTCTCGCCGCAGCTGGGCGGAAAGCGCGTTGCGGTTGTGCGGCGAGTCCAGGGTGATCGTCGCAGTGCCCCTGTCCACCGTGTAGTGCACCAGTTCGTCGGCCATGCCCACCACAGTGCCACGGGGACGGGGCCCCACCGAGAGGGGCCGGACGATCAGTCGCGCATTCGGTCCAACCGCGGTTCGACGGGGAACGGCTCGCGTGTGGTGAAGGTGCGGGTGACCGCCGGTTCGTCCTGGTACCGGAACTCGCCCGCCTGATGGCAGGCCGTCAGCGACAGCGGCTCGTCGAGATCGACGATCCAGTAGTAGGGGATTCCGGCGTCGGCGTACTCGTCGTGTTTGACCACCGTGTCCATGCGGCGCGAGGTGGGCGAGATGATCTCGATGACGATCAGCACCTCGCTCGCGCGGAGCATGTCAGTGCACTCTTCAGCGCCCTCTTCAGCGCCGTGTTCAGCGCCGTGTTCAGCGCCCTCTTCAGCACCGTCTTCGACCCGTTTCAGGCCCGCGCGGTCGACGACCAGCAGATCCGGGCGACGGGAGAATCCCGGCCGGTCCGGCGGCGCCAGCTCGAGATCGACATCGACGCCTTGGACGACTTCGACGTGGCGGGCAGCCGCGAATCGAGTTGGGACGCCGGCCACGAGGAGACGGTGTTGTGGATCGGCCGGGGGTTCGGCGAGGTCGGCAGCAGGCCTTCCGGAAGCTCGGTGTAACCGGCCTCCGTCTCACCGATTGCGGCGTACTCGGCGACGGTCAGCAGCTGCGGTGGCGGAAGTGCGGTCACTGTTGCTCCTCACGTCGCCATGAGTCTCGCAAGTCCGCCGCCGGCGAGAAACGCTGCTCTCCGCGTCCATGACAGGTCAGTTCTGCCGGGGGAGGAGTTCGGCGGCGAATCGGTCGAGGAATTCGGCGAAGGGCTGTGGTCCGCGGTGGTAGACGACGAACTTGGTCAGCCCGGCCGCGAGGTACCCGTCGAGCAGGTGGTGCAGGTCCGGCCAGCTGCCCGCGACGAGGTCGGCGGGATCGGCGCCGGGGTGCCGCGCGCGGGCCGCGGCGGCGAGGTCCGGGGTGATGCCGCCGTCGGAGAGCACCAGGCTGAGGCCGAAATGGTCCGGCTCGATCTCGCGCCCGGCTTCGGCGGCCGCCGCCTGGATCGTCTCGCGGGCACGCCGGGCGTCCTCGGCGGGCAGGAAGCTGCCCAGCCAGCCGTCGCCGTACCGTCCGGCGCGCCGGAGACCGGCCGGCGCGGTCCCGCCGAGCCAGATGTCCAGCGGCGCCGGCGGGATCGGGGCGATGCCCGCCGAATCGACGGTGAAGAACTCGCCCGCGAAGTCGACGGTTTCCCGGGTCAGCATGGCCCGCAGCAGGCGCAGCGATTCGTCGAACACCTCGGCGCGCCGGCCGTCCGCGACCGGGAACAGCGCACGCTCGGCAGTGCGCGCGGGGCGCAGCCCGAACACCGGCAGCACCCGTTTCGGGGCGAGCGCCGCCAGCGACGCCAGTTGCTTGGCCACGAGCACCGGATGCCGCCCCGGCAACACGGCGACCGAGGTGCCGACCTTCAGCCGCCGGGTGCGGGACAGCGCGTGTGCCATGCCCACGAAGGGTTCGACGGAACCGGCATAGACGTGCTCGGAGAGCCAGAGCGAGTCGACCCCGGTCTCTTCGAGCCGGTCCACGATTCCACCGAACTCGGACGGCCCGGTCTCCGGACCGATGCCCACGCCGATCCTGATCTTCACCCTGTTCACGCTACGCGCACTGTCGGGCGGTAGTGGGAAAAATGGGATTCAGGCGGTGCGGGCGGCCGTGGCCAGGTTCTCCCGGTACCGGCGGACGATCAGGTCGGCGACGAGGCCGGGGGCCAGAAACCACGAGGACACCACGATGCGCCGGGCGCCGCGGGCGCGGAGCCGGGCGATGGCCGCGGGCAGATCGGGTGCGTCGGGTGACGGCCTTCCACCGACGAAGGCCGGTGCGGCGAGAAAGCCGTGGCGTGTCCGCCAGCGGCGTGCCATCCGTGCGACGGCCCCGTTCGCCGGAGCGAACGACGACCGGACCGCGGCGACGACCACGCCCGACGAGGGGTCGGCAAGGTCCGCTCCGGTGGCCACGAGCCGGTCCATGGCCACCTCCTCCAGTACCGGGTCGCCGCCGAGCACGTCCGCGATCGACACGTCCAGGCCTCGCGGCGACTGTGCCACCAGCGCGGGCAGATCGGTGCGGGCGTGGTAGGCACTGCCGAGCAGGAGCGGCACCACCACGGCTTCGCGGTGTCCTTCCGCGTGCAGCGCGCGCAGGACGTCGCCGAAAAGCGGCTCCGAGAGGTCGAGGAAGGACGCGATGGCGCCGGGGATCCGGCTCACCAGCGCGCGGATCGTCGCCGCGGATCGCGCGTCCCGGCTCCCGTGCGCGACCGCGACCAGGACCGGCCCGCCGGGGGTGGGGTCAGGCCGCGGCATGACTGGAGATCACTTCGCGGAGCCGCGTGTTGATCACGTCCACGACGTCGAGCTCCTCGCCGCCCGAGAGCCCGTCGACCCGCCATTCCTGCACGATCCGGCCCGGCCGGGAAGACAGCAGCACCACGCGCTGTCCCAGCCGCACGGCTTCGCGCACGTCGTGGGTCACGAACACCACCGCGGTCCCCGTCGCACGCCACACTCGCAGCAACTCGCTCTGCAGCACGTCGCGGGTGATCGCGTCGAGCGCCGAAAACGGTTCGTCCATCAGCAGCAGCGACGGCCGTGAATCGTCCGAGGTGTGCAGCGCCGAGGCCAGTGCCCGGGCGAGCGCGACGCGCTGGCGCATGCCGCCGGACAGCTCGTGCGGGCGCTTCTTTCCCGCGCCGCCGAGCCGGACCAGCTCGAGCAGCTCGCCGGTGCGGGCCTTGCGCGCCGCCCGCCCGACCCCGCCGAGCTTCAGCGGCAGCTCGACGTTGGCCGCCGCGGTCAGCCACGGCATCAGCGCGGCCTCCTGGAACATCACCGCGGGCCGCCCGCTGTTCACCTCGATCTCGCCGGTCGAGGGCTTGTCCAGGCCCGCGATGAGGTTGAGCAGCGTGGTCTTGCCGCAGCCCGAGGCGCCGAGGAGACAGACGAACTCGCCCGGCGCGACGTCCAGGTCGACGCCACCGAGCGCCACCACCGCACGCTCGCCGTGGCCGAAGGCCTTGTGCACGCCGGCCAGCCGCACCGCGCTCCCGGTGGACGGCTTGACCGGGGAACTCTCCAGCGTCGCGGTCATGGCGCCTGCCTCTCTCGTCGGTTCTCGTTCCGCCGCCCGGGGCGGCACGGTGGTCAGCTCGGTGCGGGTTCGGGCCGCAGCATCGCCAGTGGGGCGCCGACCAGGCCGGCGGCCAGCGTCGTGCCATCGGTCTGGTCGATCACCAGGAAGGATCCGGTGCGGCGGTTGACCGCGTAGTCGTCGACCGGCAGCGGCTCGGCGGTCTGGATCCGCACGCGCCCGATCTCGTTGAGCGCCAGGCTGTCCGGACTATCCACAGTGGACAGCTTCTGCTCGTCGAAGCGCGCGGTCAGCTCCGCCACGAAGGCCGGCACGGTGCGGGCGCCGTGCTTGATCAGCACCCGCGCGCCGGTGCGCAGCGGCTTTTCGGACAGCCACGCCAAGGTCGCGTCCAGCTCGTCGGCCGGCTCCGGCGCCCGCTCGGCCGCCGCGATCACGTCACCCCGCGAGATGTCGAGTTCGTCGGCGAGCAGCAGGGTCACCGACCGGCCCGCGACGGCCTCGCCGAGTTCGCCGTCCGCGGTGTCGATGCGCTCCACCGTGCTGCGCAGTCCTGCCGGCAGCACGACGACCGCATCGCCCGGGCGGACCGTGCCGGCCGCGACCTGCCCCGCGTAGCCGCGGTAGTCGGGATATTCCGGCGTGCGCGGGCGGATCACGTACTGCACCGGGAACCGGAACGGCGCGTCGTGCGGATCCGGCGCGACCGGCACGGACTCCAGGTGCTCCAGCAGGGTCGGACCGCTGAACCACGGGGTCCGTGCCGAGGAGTCCACCACGTTGTCCCCGACGAGCGCGGAAACCGGGATGGCCAGCACGGAGCCTTCCGGATAGCCCAGGGACGCGGCGTGCGCGGTGAACTCCTTGGCGATGACGCGGAAGGTCTCTTCGTCGTAGTCCACCAGGTCGATCTTGTTCACCGCGAGCACGAGCCGCGGCACACCCAGCAGCGCCAGCACGGCGGCGTGCCGGCGGGTCTGTTCGACCACGCCCTTGCGCGCGTCGACCAGCAGGATGGCCAACTGCGCGGTGGACGCGCCGGTCACCGTGTTGCGGGTGTACTGGACGTGGCCCGGGGTGTCGGCCAGCACGAAGGAACGCCGTGGCGTGGCGAAGTAGCGGTAGGCCACGTCGATCGTGATGCCCTGCTCCCGTTCCGAGCGCAGCCCGTCCACGAGCAGCGAAAGGTCGGGTGTGGACAGCCCGCGGTCCACGCTCGCGCGGGTCACCGCGTCGAGCTGGTCGGCGAGCACGGACTTCGTGTCGTACAGCAGCCGTCCGACCAAAGTGGACTTCCCGTCGTCCACGCTGCCCGCGGTGGCAAGGCGCAGTAATGAGCTCATCGTTAGAAGTACCCCTCCCGCTTCCGGTCCTCCATCGCCGCCTCGGACAACCGGTCGTCGGCGCGCGTCGCGCCCCGCTCGGTGAGCCGGCTCGCCAGCACCTCGGCGATCACCTCGTCCACGGTGGTGGCCGTGGACTCGACCGCGCCGGTGCAGGAGCCGTCACCCACCGTTCGGTAGCGGACGGAAAGCTCCTGGATCTCTTCGCCCTCGCGGGGGCCGCCCCACGGTCCTTCCGCCAGCCACATCCCGTCGCGGCGGTAGACCTCGCGCTGGTGCGCGTAGTAGATCGACGGCAGCTCCACCCGTTCCCGCGCGATGTAGTGCCACACATCGGCTTCGGTCCAGTTGGAAAGGGGGAACACCCGCACATGTTCTCCCGGGCGGTGCCTGCCGTTGTACAGGTTCCACAGTTCGGGACGCTGGCGGCGCGGATCCCACTGGCCGAACGCGTTGCGCAGGCTGAAGATCCGTTCCTTCGCCCGCGCCCGCTCCTCGTCGCGGCGGCCGCCGCCGAACACCGCGTCGAAGCGGTGCTCGACGATCGTGTCCAGCAGCGGCTGGGTCTGCAACGGGTTTCGGGTGCCGTCCGGCCGTTCGGTGAGCCGGCCGTCGTCGATCCAGTCCTGCACGTTCGCCACGATCAGCCGCAGGCCGTACCGCTCGACGACCTCGTCACGGAACGCGATCACCTCGTCGAAGTTGTGCCCGGTGTCGACGTGCAGCAGCGGGAACGGCACGGGCGCCGGCCAGAAGGCCTTGATCGCCAGGTGCAGCAGCAGGGTCGAGTCCTTGCCGCCGGAGAAGAGGATCACCGGGCGGTCGAACTCCCCGGCGACCTCCCGGAAGATGTGGACGGCCTCGGATTCCAGCGCCGTCAGGTTGTCGGTCGCCGCGGCCTCGAGCGTTGTCATTGGTTTTCGCCCTCTCAGCCGTGCAGGCCGCATTCGGTCTTGGACGTGCCGGCCCAGCGGCCGCTGCGGGGATCCGCGCCCGGCGCGACCTTGGCCGTGCAGGGCGCACAGCCGATGGACAGGTAGCCGGCGGACACCAGGGGGTTCTCCAGAATCCCGTGCTCGTCGATGTAGGCGCGGAACTCCTCGTCCGTCCACGGCGCGATCGGGTTGATCTTGACAAGGCCGTTGCGGTCGTCCCAGGTGACGACCGGGGTGTTCGCCCGCGTCGGCGCGTCGACCCGGCGCACACCGGTGACCCAGGCCGAATAGTTCGACAGGGTCTTGCGCAGCGGGATCACCTTCCGCAGGTGACAGCACAGGGTGGGGTCGCGGTCGTGCAGTTTCGGGCCGTGCTCGGCGTCCTGCTCGGCGACGGTCCGCTCCGCGGTGGCGTTCACCACGCGGATGTCCGGATAGACCGTGGCGACCGCGTCCCGGGTGCCGATGGTCTCGGCGAAGTGGTAGCCGGTCTCCAGGAACAGGACGTCCACGTCGGCCCGGACCCGGGTGGCCAGGTCGACGAGCACGGCGTCCTGCATGTTCGACGCGACGATGAAGTCGTCGCCGAAGGTGTCCACCGTCCAGCGCAGGGCCTCCTCGGCGCTCGCCTCGGCGAGCTCCTCGGAAGCCTTGCGTGCCAGGGCTTTGAGCTCGTCGGTCCGGTGTTCGTCCCGGCCGCCGACGTTCCCGCTGGTCATTTCGCTCCCTCACCTAGCCGCAATCCGACGAACGTCACCGCGAAGACCCGCCGGCAGGCGCCGCACACCCAGCCCGGCGCCCGCGGCCCGCCGTCGGCATGGGAACCCCCTTCGCCCTCCTCCGGGCGAAGGTCTTCGTCGCCGCAGTACGGGCAATAAAACGGCGTGGCGCGCTCGCTCATCGAAGATCCGTCTCGTCGGCCCGCGCGACCCACTGCGGGAACCGCTCGCCCGGCTCGCGCCGGGCCAGGTAGGTGCGCACCACGCGTTCGACGTAGTCGGCCAGTTCGGCGCCGGTCACCTTGTGGCTGCGCAGTTTCCGGCCGAACCCGGCGTCGAGCCCGAGCCCGCCGCCCAGGTGCACCTGGAAGCCCTCGACCTGGTTTCCGTCGGCGTCGCTCACGATCTGGCCCTTGAGACCGATGTCCGCGGTCTGGATGCGGGCGCACGAGTTGGGGCAGCCGTTCAGGTGCACCGTCACCGGGTTGTCCACTTCGGACTGGACGTCGGCCAGCCGCTGTTCCAGCGTTGTCACCAGATCACGGGCGCGGGCCTTGGTCTCGACGATCGCGATCTTGCAGAACTCGATGCCGGTGCACGCCATCACGCCGCGCCGCCACGGGCTCGGCTCGGTCGGCAGGCCGATCTCGGCCAACTCCGCGCGCAGCCCCGCCAGCTCGGACTCGGGCACGTCGAGGATGACGATCTTCTGCTGGGGAGTGAGCCGGACCCGCGACGAGCCCGCCCGCTCCGCGGCCTTGGCCACGGCGATGAGCATGGACCCGGACACCCGGCCCGCGATCGGCGCCGCGCCGACGTAGTAGCGGCCGTCCTTCTGACGGTGGGCCCCGATGTGGTCGCGCTGGATCTCGGGGACCTCGGGCGCGGGGCCGTCGATCAGCTTGCGCTCGAGGTACTTCGTTTCGAGGATTTCGCGGAACTTCGCCGCGCCCCAGTCCTTCACCAGGAACTTGATCCGCGCCCGGGACCGCAGCCGCCGGTAGCCGTAGTCGCGGAAGATGCTGATCACGCCTTCCCAGACGTCCGCCACCTCCTCCCGCGGCACCCAGGCGCCGAGCCGCTGCCCGATCATCGGGTTGGTGGACAGGCCACCGCCGACCCACACGTCGAAGCCGGGGCCGTGCTCGGGGTGGTTGACGCCGACGAAGGCCACGTCGTGCACTTCGTGCGCCACGTCCGGCAACCCGGAGACCGCGGTCTTGAACTTGCGCGGCAGGTTGGCGTATTCGGGCTTGCCCAGGTACCGGCGCTTGATCTCGTCGATCGCGGGAGTGCCGTCGATGATCTCGTCCTCGGCGATCCCGGCGAGCGGCGAACCCAGGATCACGCGCGGGCTGTCGCCACAGGCGGTCATCGTGGTCAGCCCGGCGGCCTCGAGCCGCTGCCAGATCGTCGGCATGTCCTCGATGCGGATCCAGTGGTACTGGATGTTCTGCCGGTCGGTGATGTCGGCGGTGTCGCGGGCGTAGGTCTCGGACAGCTCGCCGATCACGGTCAGCTGGTCGGTCGTCAGCGCGCCGCCGTCGATGCGCACCCGGAGCATGAAGAACTCGTCGTCCAGCTCCTCCGGTTCCAGCGTCGCGGTGCGCCCGCCGTCGATCCCGGGCCGCCGCTGCGTGTAGAGGCCGTACCAGCGGAACCGGCCTCGCAGGTCGCCCGGGTCGATCGACTCGAATCCCTGCCGGGCGTAGATGTTCTCGATCCGGGCGCGGACGTTGAGCGGGTGGTCGTCCTTCTTGGACCGCTCGTTCGCGTTCAGCGGCTCGCGGTAACCGAGTGCCCACTGGCCCTCACCCCGGCGTCGCTGGGCGCGGGGGGCGCGTGGGTTCGGGGTCTCGCGCGTGGCCGAGGCCATGGGGTCCTCCGGGGTTTCGAGGGGCCGCGGCGCGCGCATGCCCCGGCTCAGGCCGTGGTGGGAGGCAGGTTCGCGGTGTCCGGGCGCCCGCTTGTCCTACTGGCGGGGTGGAGCGGCGGGATCAGCTGGCCGGGCGGCACAGTGCGCTGGCGACACGCCGGAGGTCGACGTGGCGACGCACGACGAGCAGTACACCGGCATAAGTCACGAAAGCCAGCGTGCCACGGGGTCCGGGATATGGTCCAGGGGCGCCCGAATGCTGGGACCAGGCTCACCGGCGACTCCGCCGGCGACCTTGGCGGCGACCTTGATGACGACTCTGTGGTCGAGCCGAACAGGGCTTGAGAGAGACTGGAGCGGTGTTCGGGGTTTACGTGCATGTGCCGTTCTGCGCGACGCGGTGTGGGTATTGCGATTTCAACACCTACACCGCCGGTGAGCTGGGATCGGCTGCCTCGCCGGAGTCCTGGCTGGAGGCGTTGAAGCGCGAGCTGGAGCTTGCGGCGACGGTTGTCGGGCCGCGTCGTGCCGACACCGTTTTCGTCGGCGGAGGCACGCCCTCGCTGCTCGGCTCGGACGGGCTGGGTGCCGTGCTGGACGCGGTGCGTGATGCCTTCGGTCTTGCCGCCGACGCGGAGGTGACCACCGAATCCAACCCGGAGTCGACGTCGCCGGAATTCTTCGCGGGCCTCCGGGAGGCCGGATACACGCGCGTGTCACTGGGCATGCAGTCGGCGGCACGGCACGTGTTGAAGGTGTTGGACCGCGTGCACACGCCGGGCCGTGCCGTGGCCGCTGCGCGCGAGGCGCGGGCAGCCGGGTTCGACCACGTCAACCTCGACATCATCTATGGCACGCCGGGCGAGCGCGAGGAGGACCTGCGCGCTTCGCTGGAAGCCGTGCTCGGCGCCGGGGTCGATCATGTCTCGGCGTATTCACTGAT
>Ga0310811_10002066_pt1 | contig 25015 bp, 24 predicted proteins | sample YCmetagenome_FD_207642 | JGI IMG/M metagenome (GOLD analysis project Ga0310811, IMG submission 207642) | Soil microbial communities from experimental microcosm in Duke University, North Carolina, United States - YC | ecosystem: Engineered > Artificial ecosystem > Soil microcosm > Unclassified ... | reverse complement strand
AAATTCTTCATATTTTTTTAAAGATTTTTTGTTATTATTTCTTTTTTTTAAACTATTATTATCTTTTATTTCCTCTTCATATTCATTATCTAATTCATCACAAGAAGAATTTTCTAAATCATCTAAATCATTCAACCCTAAAACTCTTTTTGAATTAACAAAATTCCAAAATTCTATATCATCTTCATTTATTTCTGGATCTGTAGTTTCAAGAGGGTCATGACTTCTTTTTCTTTTATTTTTTTTTAATTCAGCTGATGTATCATCGATTATTGGAAAACTTGTTTGATTTAAAACATCCATTTTTTTTTTTTTTAAAAATTTTTATATATTATAATATTAATTCCTTCAATTTGTATTTAAAGATAAAAAAAAATAGATTGTTTTTTATAAAATTTTTAGCTTCCATTTTTTTTTTAAAAAAAATTTTAAAAAATCTCCTTAAATGGAGTCTAATAAAATTAGAGTAGAACGCAAAGATAAAGAGGAAGATGATTCTGATTATGAAGGACTTCCTGATTTAGTTGAAAACAATACTTCTCCAATAATAAATAGAAGAAATTTTAAAATTAATTCTGAAGATGAAGAAGAAGAATTTATATTAACTCAAAATGATTTAATTGAAGAAAAAGAGGATGAGTATCAAATGGATGATAAAGATGATGAAGAAGAAGAACATAAATGTGTTTTATGTTCTATTTTTTCAGAGAATTTAGATGATGAAGATTTTTTAATAATGCTTCAAGAAATCAATAATTTTTTTTATATGGAACATATGAAATATTTTGATTTAGATGAAAAAAACTATTATGAAATAACTCAATTTCTTACATTAGCAATTTATTGGATTGAAAATCGTGTAAATAATGAAAGTTTATCAAATGAAGATGTTTACAAAACTATTTATATTTTATCAAATAAATTATGGTTTTTCTTATTTCATAATAGACAATATTTAAGTATTGAACGTAGAAAGCATATTTGGATAACTATTATACATTGTGATTATTATAAAAATATGAAATCAATTGATAAAACTTTATGTAGTAAAGATTTGAATTGTTTTGATAAAAAATCCATTATTGCTCATATAGCAAAGGATATACCAATCGTAAATTATTGCCTTCAAAACTTTTTTCGTATTTTAAATGCTTTACCTGTTTTTTTACATAATCATGGATATAGTAAAGATTTGAGAATTTACTTTAATCATTTGTATCACAGATGTTGTTCATTCACATTAAAAACAGAACAAGATAATAAAACATTTAATCACGTAAATTTCACTAAAGTTGAATTTTGTGATGCTAATGAAAATGAAGAACTAGTAAATAATAATTCTTACACTAGAAAAAAAGAATATTTCATCAATGATGAATTTTTAGAAGTTACCGAAATTTTTTTTTTTGAATTTTATTCAAATATTATTGCGTTTGAACGATTAGATTTTGATATAGAAACCCAAAACACTCCATTCAGTTGTAATAAAGAATTATTAGATACTTTTTTATCTATTATTAAAATTAGAATTGAAAATGAAAACCTAAGAAGAATTATAAATCAACTTTTTAGGAAACAAATTTATGATGTTAATTTAATTTTAGGAGAAAAAGAAGAATATATGAGAAATACAAATGGTTCAACTGCTATTTTGAATCCTCCTTCTTCTTTAATAATTGCAAAATATAGACAATTCTTTAATGATATAATATTAAGAAATATCAGAAAAGCTAGTGAAGATAAAACTAAAGAAGATTACTACACTGCATTAATAAGAGAAAGACGTATTGACATTAATTTAAATCCAATTTGCATTAATTATGAATTACTCTTTACAATAGTAATAGATATTTATTTAAAATCTAAAGTTGATAATTTTGATATAAAGAATTTTGTTATAGAAATTGAACCTTCTACTAATTTTGAAATTCTTAATAATAGAAAAATTCCATTAATCATTAAAATTTTTAAACAATATCACGTTTTATTTAAAGGAATTGCTTATTATTGTTATTCAATAGAATCTGCATTTTTATTATGGTTTATTAAATCTTTTACTTATAAAAGAGAATTGATTGAATGGGGAAAAGATCCTTTTTTTAATGAACATGTTTGGTATGATTTAGATTTTGAAAATTTATTATCAGAAGATTTTAATGAAGTTTATTGTGAAGTTATATCAAACATGAAATATGCAATTATTAAAAAAAGTAAAAAATCAATCTCTGAAAAAAAAATTTATAATTTTTAATTTGTTGTTGTTATTATTATTTTTTACCGAAGGTAGCTTCTCTTTTTTTTTTTTTTTAAAATTATTTTTTAAGATGTAATTACTTTCGTAATATCGGTAATAAAATTGTTACATGCAGTAGTAATATCTTTTGCTTTTTTTTCGAAAGCTTTATCATTATCAGCAATTTTTATGTAAGAATTAAGAAGTGTTTGAATAATAGATATTCTACTTTCTAAATGAACAACAAACATTTTCTTGTTTATTTTTGGTTGTTTGTGTAAGTATCTTCTTTTGTTTGGAGCATCAAAATATTCTTCCAAATCCATATTTGATGTTTCGATACCTTCTTCCTCTTCTTCTTCCTCCTCTTTTTCTCCTTCTTCCTCTTCTTCTTCTCTTTCACTTAATAAATCATTTTCTTCTTCTTCTTCTAATTCTTCTTCTTCATCCTCAAGAGCTTCTTCTGCTTCATTATCAATAAAGGCTTTTGAAATTTGACCTCTTGTTAATTTAGGCTTTTTTGGATCCTTTTGATTGTTTGACGTAAATCCATTTTCTGGAGTTGTTCTTTTTTTACTAGAAGAAGTAGATTTATCTTTTTGAAAAGGTATTTCATGAGTTGTAAATAGAACAGCAATTGCTTCTTTAGCTTCTTCTCCTTCTTTTGGAACTTCTGCAATTTTTCTTTCTCTATAAAATCTAAAAAGTTGATCTACAGTAATAAAAATTGCTCTTCCATTATCAATAGTAATTTTTTCTCCATGTGTATCTTTGTGTTCCATAAAAGCAGAAACTATATTCTGTTTTACATATAAAGAATCCTTAAGTTTTGTATGTTTAACATCAGTGAAATACTTGAATGAATCAACACTAATATAATATTTTCTTGTTGGTAAAGGTGTTTTTTCTAATTGTTCTTTAGTAAGAGAACCAGTTAAATTCCAAATATTAAAAGGATAACTCGTATTCATTGTAAAACAATGAACAGGACGACCATGAAGATGTTCATCCTCATGATAATATTTTTCTTCATTTTTTGGAATATTTAAAGCTTTACTGCTTTTTGGTGGACCATTCCCTTCAAGTTTTTTTGATATCCATCCTTCATTTTTACCATTATCTCCTTTGTTTTTTCCATTTGTTGAATCTTCTGTTTTAACAGTAACGATAGGATTTCCTTCCTTTTCTTTCTTTTCTTTTTTTTCTTTGGTTTCTTTGGCTTCCTTTGCTTCTTTTGCTTCCTTTTCTTTTTTCTCTTTTGCTTCCTTTGCTTCCTTTGCTTCCTTTGCTTCTTTTTCTTTTTTCTCTTTTGCTTCTTTTGCTTCTTTTGCTTCCTTTGCTTCCTTTTCTTTTTTTTCTTTTTCTTTTTCTTTCTCTTTTTTTTTTTTTTCTTTCTCTTTCTCTTTTTTTTTCTTTTCTGCTTCTTTTTTTTCGTTCTCTTTATTATTTACTTCTTGTTTTTTTGGAGTTTCAAAAATATTTTCTTCATCTTCTCCATTATCTTCTTCATTTTCTTCTTTTTTTTTCTTGATTTTTTTTAAAGTATTAACTGGTCCTTGTTGAAGTTCTAAATCTTCAACTTTTCCTTTTTTTTTTGGATCAATAGATTCTACTCTTGAATCCTTTTTACTTGTTTCTCTAGAATCTTCTTCTTCTTCATCGTTAAAAAATGATGCAAACTCATCCATTTTAATATGATTTATAGTTTGGTGTGTTTTTTTTACTTTTAAAAAAATTATATGAAGATTATTTAACCCGAATTAATTGGTTTTTTTTTGTTTTTTGAATTGAAAAAAAAATTAAAATGAAAAAAAAGAGATTTTTATATTAATAATAAAAAAGAAAGTGTTTTTTTTTTATAGTTTTTAAAATAAAATAAAATTATGAATTTATTGTGAATTTACTTTTATTTGAAACCTTTTTAAAAAAAAAAATATAAAAAATTAATATTATTATTTTTTTTGTAAATCCTTATTATTTATAATAAATTTAGAAAAATAAGGTAAAGAAAAAAAATTAATATCCAAAATTAACTTATTATGTTCTAAGTCTTGATTTGGAATTTTGGTACCTTCATCAAAATTTAAACCTCCTTTTGGATTATAAAGAGAAAATAAAAAGGATTTAGTTTTAAATAAATTTTTATTAGTTAATAAAGTTATTTTGTGAGGTTTGAAAGGATTTTCTGATACTATTCTTTGTTCAGGAAACCATTTTAAAAATAGAGTGATCACTTGTAAAAAATCTGAACTGAATCTATTTTTTAAAAATGAATGAAATAACTTAAACAAATCGTTTAATTTCATAATTTTCATAGAAGGAAAGATGATACTAAAATTTTTAAATTTTGATTCATGTTTTTTTATAAAATCATACAAAGGTCCAGTTCTATAAAAAAGAAAATCTTTTTCTTTCATAATATATTCTTTCGTTTCACTAATAAATATTTCACAAGAAATATTTGGTTTAATTAATTCAGGAAGAAAACCGTTTCCTAAATTTTCATTTATAATACAAAAAATCAATGTATGTAAAACTGTATTTGCATAAGTATATCCATGATTAGGACAATTGAGTGGAATTTCTTCTTCTGTTAACATTTTTAATTCATTTAAATCTTTTGAATAAAGGTTTTTTAAAATTACAAAATGTATTTTTTGATAAACTTCAGAATTTATATCAATATCTTGTTCTCTTAAAAATAAATTAAATAATGTATCTATTAATGTACTTCCTAAAGCCCATAAATCAGATGCATAAGATCTAATAGGTAACATGTATAATCTTTTTTCTACAGAAATATCATAATAAGAGTCATTATGTAATAAATAATAAATACAATCTAAAGAACTAAATGTAGTGAGAAAAACATCTTTATCATAATCTAATCTATTTGGAACTCCAAAAGTTCTATAATAAATTGGAATTATCGCTTCACTTGAATGTAAACCAAAATCAATTAAATGACTTGAAAAGAATTGCATTTCTTTAATAAATAAATTATTAAATGCTTTACTTTTTGGAATATTATATTCATTTTTAGAACATAAGATATTTTCTTCTTTAATGTCTCCATGAAAAACACCATATACTTTAAATAAAATTGCTAATTGCCATGTAAGTTGACAAATATAAACATTGAAAACTTGTTCAAAGTTAGTATTTTGAACACAAATACATTCAATACTTTTTTTAAAATTTTTATCTAATAAAGGTAAAACATTAATAACTAAATCACTTCTTAATTTAAATGTTTCACAATCATCACAATATATTATAGCATTTCTAATAAATCCAATTTTAATCAAAAGTGTAAGTACTTTATTAGGAACAATTTTATTACATCCATATACATATGATTTGATTGGGCTTATTAAGTAAGGATCAAGTTTATTAAATTCGTTTTGAAATTTTCTTTCTAATAAAAAATCTAATTCTAATAATAATCCAATATCAAACCCTATCTTAATTGCATAAAACTCATTTGTGTTTGAATATTTAGCTTTAATCACTCTACATGTTGTTCCCACACCAATTAATTCAAAATCTTTAAAATTTGAAAAAATTTTTATTAATTCATCTCCATCTTTTATTTTTTCAAGTATTTTACTATTCATTTTTTTTTATTTAATAAAAGGAAATAAAAAAAAATAAAGAGACAATATTTTTTATTTTTGTTTTAATAAAGAAACTTTTTATTTGATAATTATATTTATTTTAATTATATTTTTTTTTTTAAAAAAAAAATAAAGAATTTGTTTACAATCAACATCAATTTTTTTTTTTTTACAATTTTAAAAAAATTTCATCATTCATCAATCTAGATACTTTAAGATTATCAATTTTAAAATTACGTCTTTTATACAATTGAGGATAAGTACAGCAATAACGTATTGCTGGTTTTAATACATTGCCCAAATAAGGTCTACAACATTTACGTCTTTGGTAATATCTTTGAAAATTTTTTAAAGACCCATAATTCAAATTTAAATTAAGAAAGTTCTCTTTTTCATTATATGTCACTACTATGCCTTTACGCATTTGTTTTGATTTTTTTTTAGATAAATCAAATTTTTTCTTAATCATTTTGCTTTTATATTTATTTTTATTATTAATAATAACCTCAAAATCCATTATATTTTTTTATTATAATAAAGAAATGTTTTATTTTTTATTTTTTTTAGAAAAAAAAAATAATATTCGCAATATTTTATTGAATTTATAAAATTCAATAAATAAAAAAAAGAGAGAAATTTAATTTTTGGTTTATTTTAAATTTTTTAATCAATTATTTAACCCAGTCTTATTTTACTTTTTCTTTATTAAAAAAAATGTTGTACATTTCTAACTGTACAGAAAAAAAGAAAAGAATAATAATTGAAAAAGAAAAATTATCGATAACTGCTGAAACTACATCCTTCAAAAAAGAAAACATACAAGAAATTAAAAATATTTTTTTTTCTTTTAAACAAGAAAACAAAGAAGACCTTATTGGTAAATATTCAAATTTAGATGAAATCTTAAAATTAAAAACAGAGGATGGTGCTACTGCTAATGCAAATGCTATTTATATCAAATTATATGATGGAACAAAATGCTTAGTTAGTTATACTTATAATTATCAATATGATGGAATTATTTCTCATTTAATTAACACTTTTATGCAATCGAAAAATAATAAATACGCATTTTTTTCTTTAAGAAAATGTGGAGAATGTGCTGCAATCTACCCTTTTATGCCTCTTTGTGATATTAATGGAGAATGTGAAGTTAGATGTTGTAGTATTCAATGCAAAGATAAACATTCAAAAAAACATATTAATAATTGATAAAATCTTTTATTTGTTATGTTTAAAAAAAAAATACCAAAAGTTATGAGTAAAAGAAATTTGTTTAAGAGCATTCAATAATTAAATATTTAATAAATTTATTTACTTTTTTTGTTAATCCATTTCTTCTACTAAGATATTATCTTTATTCCGAATAACATTAGCTTCATCTAAAGTTTTGATTGAGGTATGTGGTAACATCGGAGTCAATACATGATCAATATTTGATAATTCAGGATATTCTAAATCTGAAAATTTAGGACATTTAGGATATTCATATCCTATTATAGCATCTAATGCCGTAATAGCAGAAATAATAACTTTTATATCTTCAGTATTATTAATATTTTCCATAACTTAATATTAATTTTTATAATTTAATTATTAACGATAATAAAAGGGGAAATAATTTTACTAATTTAATAATTAAGTTTTATATTCACAAAACTTTATGATTCAACATATTATTGTGAATTTATTTTTTTAATTAATATTTCTCATTTAATATTATTTTTTTTTTTATCAATTATAGTGCATAAAATAAATCAAAAAGTAAATAACTATTTATGTACTCAATATGAAACTACTAGCCATTTTATATAATCCATCATAATTTTTCTCTTTTAATTTACTAACCCTAACTGTTTTATAAAAGAGGAAATTTATGATGGATTATAGAAAGAGCTTATTATCAATAATTTTCCAAAAATAAAAAACATAAATTTTAAACATATTTATACTTACTTTACTGTTATGAATTAAAATTTATTTTTTTTTAAAAAAAAAAAAAATATTAATGAATTATTTCATAGTGGTAAAGTAAGTGTAAAAAAGAGAACATGATGGATAATTTTAAAGAAGAAGATATTAGTGATATCAGTGAAAAATATAACGCTATTAAAAAAAACATTAAAGTTGAAAATATTAATAAAAAAGAATGGCTCTCAAATAAAATAGTTTTTTATGACCTTGAAACAACTTTTCCTGATAAAACAACTGGAAAAAGAGATATAATAGAATTTGGATCAATTACTTTAGATAAATTTACCCTTGTAGAAGAAGAAGAGTTTTCAACTTTAATATACTCTGATAAAGTAACCAATATGTCTAAAAGATTTAATGGTATTACTGAAAATAAACTTGTTTCTGCTCCACTATTTAAAGAAGTAGCTAAAAAAATTTATTCAATTTTAAATGGGAATGTATGGGCTGGTCATAATATAATTAATTTCGACAATAATGAAATTTTCAAAACATTTTTACGTCATAATTTAGAACCTCCTTTACCTTGTGGTATTATTGATACTTACCTTCTTATGAAAAAAATGAGATTTTTTGAATACACAGAAAATTTGAAATTAAGTACTCTTACTTTATTATACGGATTGGGAGAAGAAAAACATCGATCTCTAGACGATTGTAACCATAATATTCAAGTATTTTTAAAATTTTCAACATTTTCTCTTTTACAAAGAGAATATAATCAATCTATTAAAGAAAAAAAAAATAATCCAATATCTGAGCCAATAACAACACAAACAACTTCTTCACAATCAGATTTAATAAAAGATGATCATTGTAAGACTAATAAAGATGTTATTAGTACTGAAATGAATAATTATATTAAAGAAACTCAGAGAATAATCTCTGTTTCTAGACTAACTACCACATTAGAAGATCATTCTAAAATAAAAAGATATGATATAAAACCTGAAACAGAAGAAGCTGTACAAAAAAAATTCGAAAAAAAAGTAAATCCGACTAAAAAAAAAATTATTCAACAAAAAGTAAATGATTTAATGAATAACCCTAAAAAAAATATAAATGTAAATATAAAATATAATAAGTTGATTAGAGTAGGTAGACTTATTTCTTTTATTGATGAACAAACAATTGAATTTTATGATATCCAAACACAAGCATTTATTAAACTAACTATTGATAAAATATCTAAAATCTGGGATGAAAATGAAGCATAATAATAATAAAAATAAAAAAAAATTTCACAAATTTTATTGAAAAAAAAAAAATAAATCAAAATAATTAAAAAATTGAATGTTTATTTAGAAGTTATTTTTTTTTTTGTTTCTGATGTCTCTAAAGTTTCTGGAGGTTTTTTAGCATCTGAAAAAACATTAGCTAGCGCTGCAACAGTAATGATTAAAACTAAATCTTTCATATTACTATTGAATCCATAAAAAAATCCCCAAATCAAAATAATACATGTAGCAAGAAATAATGTATAAGAAATATCCTTTTCAGATAATATGATAAAGCATACATATGCAGAAAGAATAATACAAAGATAAGTGTAATAAAAATAATCGTAAGAGATATCCATGTAAAAAGTATTAGTGAGTGCTTTAATTTTAAAAAAGTGCTTTAATTTTAAAAATATTGTTTCGAGGATTTTTATTTTTAAATTTTAAATTTTAATTTTTTATTTTTAAGAAAATAAATCAATCCCATTAAATGATTTAGGAATAAAAAAAAAATTCCAAGTCCAAGCCCAAGCCCAAGCCCGTGTTCGATTATTCACCTTGTGTAACTGAGGTATCCGGGATCCACTTTGGGGTACAACTTTTTTTTTTTTCGAAAAAAAAAATTTTTTTTTTTTTTTTTTCGAGGGGGCCAAAGGGGTGATCCTATATATGATATAGGGGTGAAGATCAAAGATGCTTAAAATCTTCTCCTGAGCATTATCGATATCTACCCCTATATCATATATAGGATCACCCTTTTAGGTCCCCTCAAAAAAAAAAAAAAAAAAAATTTTTTTTTTCGAAAAAAAAAAAGTTGTACCCCAAAGTGGATCCCGGATACCTAAGTCACACGAAGATAAATTTGGACTAGGGCTTGGACTTGGACTTAGACTTTAATTTTTTTTTATAATCAATTAACTCTAAAAAATTATATATTTTCTAACAATATTTTTATTTTTGGATTATTTTTTTTTTTTAATTAAATAAAACAATATCAAAGTTTGTAATAGATATAGTATTTAAAATGTTGGCAATATTCCATTTTACAGTTACATCAATAAGTTGATTCAAGCTAGTATTTATTGTAACAGGGTAATAATTAGTTGTAAAATAGTTTATCGGATAAGGACTATTTTCTATTTCAAAAACAAAAACACATTGACCATTTATATTTCCATTTGTTCCTATAGCACCAATTTTAAAATTGCAATTAGAATACCAACTTTTATTTGTCATATTCACAGGTAAGTATTTATTAGGTGTAATTAAAATTGTATCAGAATTTAATTTAATAGCAAATGTAATAAATGTATTTGCTGAATAAGTACTATAAAATCCATTCATAGAAATTTTAATTACTGTTCCAATATTTAATTTATTTGAGTATATTGAATCTAAACCAACAGATCCATTAGGATCAAGAATAGATGTTTCTAATGCAGTATTAACTACAGTTTTTATTACATAATTTGCATATTGTAAAATTGGAAGATTTGTATTGGTAGTTGCTTCTGTAAAGGCATCACTGGTTATAGAATTTGATGTAATGTTAGAAAATGAAGCATTATACTCTGAACAATTAGAACTACATAATGTAATTGTTTTGTTAGAAATCTCTGCATTTAATTCTTCTATTTCATTTTCTAATAATGAGCATGTATCAGTATCACATTTATCAATGTTTATTTTTTCAATTGAATTATTAATACTATTTAAATTAGTTTTTGGAAAAAAAAAACTCAAAATAACTAAAACAGTTAATATTACTAAACACATAAGAATAAAAATCATTAGTGAATATAAAAAATCTTTTAATTCATCAAATCTATCTTTATGATGATATTTAAAGACATCTTTATCTTTAATTATAGTTCTTTCCATTATGGTTTCTTTTTTGATTTGCTCTTTTTTTTTTTTTAAAAAAAAAGCAAGAAGTAGAAAAAAAAAATTTTATCAAAAACAAAAAAAAAATAAAAATAAAAAAATAAGTCAGTTTTAAAAAAAAATAATAACTTTATTGTATAAAATTTTAAAATTTTTAATTTTAATATTTTAAGGAGAAGCAAAGAAATTAAGATTAATATCTTCTTTTTGTAAAAAGGAATCAATTTCTTGATTCATTTTTTCGTTTTGTTCTTTAGATTCTTTTATAAAATTATCAATTCGTTTAAGTCTTTGAGTAAGAATGTTTGGTAGTTCGAGATCTTCTGGAGTTACACGATGGTATATTTCTTTGAATTTAATCAGGTTTTTAACTCTTTCAACAATCAATTCATCTTCAACTCCATAAATTAATTCGTTTACATTTGTAATATTAGAATTTGATTGTTCAATCTTTCTTTTTTTTTCTTTTTGTTCTTCAACATGGCGCTGCTCCAGTTGTTTTAATAAAACATTTTTGTTCTGATTTCCTTCCAATGTTTTGTTTGAAAAACTTTTTGATAAAACGAGGATTCTTTTGGAATAAACTGCTTTTCCTTTTAAAGGGGAATTTTCTCCAGTAAACTCTAATTTAATACGAAAAGGTTCATCATGATATCGAGAACTAGTAAGGCATCCAATTCCAATAAAAAATTCTCCTTGACCATCCCTTACCAAGAATTTAAGTAATTGTTGACCTTCTCCATCTCTAAGTCTAACCAATCTCTTTTTAGATTCTATAAAAGGTTTTCCATTACAATTACATTTTTTTGGATTTAATAAGGTATTGTTTTCTGAAACAACACTAAGTTCTACACACTCTTCATTTTTATAAGGTTCCCCATTAGCATATTTTATACGAAGTGAAAATGGCGGATTTATTAAAAAATATCTTGTAGTTACTAATAAATCACACTAATAAAAATAAAAATTTTTTTTTAATAAAAAAAAAATATTATTAATTACCTTAGAAAGATCATTCACAAGATCATAACCATAACCCATAGTAAGTCTTGCAGGGATTACATTTTTTTGAATAACTGTATAATTCCAGTCAATATCAAAAAAAACATTGACTGTAGATACGACCTCTAGATTCATTTGAATGATATTTAAAAGTTAAACAGAGGTTCTAAAATAATTTTTATTTTTTTTTTTTTAACTCTTTTTTTTTTATAAAAAATAATATAATTATTATTTTTTATTTTAAAAGAAAAATGAATTTAAAAATTTTGTGATTCACAAAATTTTTATAAATTCAAAACTTGAATTTTTATAAATTCAAAACTTGTTAAAATTTAATAATTTAAAAAAAAAAAAATCATGGATTTCATTACTTTAAAAACTAAAGAAGCTTATGAAGAGTTTAGAGATCCTTTTTTTATTCAAGTTTTTTGCTATCAAAAAGTGATTGCCAAAATATTTGATTGCGTTGAAGTTATTGCTAATGTAGCAAAGTTTAGAATGATTAAACATTTTAAAAAAAGTGTTAAATTTTATAAAGAAGATGGAGTCACCGGTGTAAATCCAGAAAAATTATTTGGCAATTTTGATGCAAAAAAAGATTTTATTGAACTTAAAAAAGAATATAAATATCCAGAAAATCGTGAAGAAGATCCTATATTTAACTATAGATGTTTGAATGAAGAATTAGATGAATTTCAGATGATAATTGATAATATTAAAGATTATAAAATCATCAAAGAAATAAATGATTTTAACAACATCATCCCAGTGTACCTACCAGCAAGATATGTTTATACTTGTACTGAAATTGAAAGAAGTCAATATTTAGAAGGGAAGAAAAAAAGAAAAAATGATCAATTAGATGAAAATCAAAATTTTATAAAGAAAAAAAGGGATTAAAAAAAAAAAGAATTATTTTAACTTAATAAAAATTATTAAAAATGAGTTTTTTTTAAATATATAAAAATATATGTTATAATAATATATAATTTACTTTTAACTTCAATTTTTTAAAATTGTATTGAAATAATTTAATTTCTTCTTTCTTATATTATATAATTTTTTTTTTACCCCTCTAAAGAAAAAAAAATAAAAATGAAGAGAAGCTTGCCTTTTGGAGATCAAATAGATTCTCTTGCAAAAAGACCTAGAGAATTGAGTCAATTTCATCCTTTAGATATTCAAAATATAAGCCCTGCTTTAACAAGAAATTTACCTTTTGATCCTTTTGCATTTGGAAGTGTTCTACAACAACCTTTTAAAAATATTCAAACAAATACTAATCAAGGAGGTCATGTTAACATTCCTGTGTCTCATAAAAAAATTATGCGTCCTTATGGATATAATACATCACTTTATACTGAAAGAGGAATGATTATGATTACAAAAAAAAAAGATCCTGAAAAATATAAAATAAGTGAGCTTACAGATCCTGATAATGGTCCAAGATATTCAATTTCAAATCTGGTTTATTGGAACTATGCTTTGCATGAGTTTCAAAAATATCCTAAAAAATGGGATGATGTTATTGATGTTGATACTTTTTGGAAAGAATGGTATATTGAAGGAATTATTGAAGGTGAATTAAGTGTTATGAATTCAAGACAATCAGGTGTAATACAAACTTTTTCTCCTAAAGAAGAAAAAATCCTTCAATTAATTATTAGAGGACCTATACTCACTTTCAATATTTGGGGAAATAATATTACAGAAGGCACAAAATTATGGTTAATATTAAAAAAAGTTGTATCCGATGGTAAATATTATCTTAATGGTCTTAATGAAGCTGTATCAGAAATTACAATGGGAGATCCTAAACTATCAAATAAAAGTGATTTTGCTACTAATAAACCATTTCAATTCGTACCATGGGCAGATAAATATTCTTCTCATCCTCCTCCTGATGAAGAACTAATTTATTATGATGAATTTGATAGAAAATGTAGAGGAAAAGCTTTTTTAATTGGATCTGTTTTTGATTTTCCTGATCATAAATTTACTCAAACTATTAAACTCAATTCTATAAAAGCCATGATTCGTCAACCATTAATCAAAATATGGTTTCAATGTCCATCTGGAATTGCAACAAGTTAAAAAAAAAAAAAAATAAATCAAATTTGAATAGTTCTTTTTTTTATTATTATTATTTTATAATGATGTAATAAAATTTTGGAAATAAATTTTTGAATTGTTAAAAGATAATAAATCAATGTTTTTTACAATTTCTTCGTGTAAAGGTGAATGATGATGTTCAAATTTATCATATTTAGTTAAATCAATTGGAAGACTTACACCGAAGTTTTTATTATGTAAAGAAAAAGGTAATTTTAATAAATGGTTTACAGTTTGAGTTACATTAGTGTCTAATAAAGGGAAGCAAATGTAAAATTGAATAGCCAAAATGTAAAATTGAACTAATTCATTGTTTAATTGATTTTTAATTAATGAAATATAATTAAACCATAATTTTTTTGATAAAAAAAAATTTGATGATGAAGAAGAATCATCTGAAGTAATTTCTTTTTTAAGGTTTTCTTTTAATTCATTTAAATTTTGTTCAATTTTTTTAAATAATAAAGGGTTCATTATTTCTTTTATAACTTTAATAAGAAATTCTAAAGGTAAAATTTCTAAAATTTTTAAATAATAAGGTTCTAGAGTTTGTAAAAACTCGTAAATTCCAGTTTCATGATTTTTTAATAAATGAATACTTTGAAATTTATAAGAAAGATTTTGATAGTTTTTTAAAAATTCAATTATACATTTTCTAGTTTCGTTAGTTAATTTAATAACTTCTTTATCAAAAACCCAACAATGAAACCCTCTTCTACCGCTGTTGACAAACATAATTTTTTTAAAAGCGAAATTTTTTTCTAATATGAATTTTAATATATGAATTCCTACTAGTATATAATTCCAGCATTTTTCACATATTTTATCATTAGAACAACATATTCTATGATTTATATCATAATCAGACATGTCAACATCAAAGATTAATTCTTTTTCAAAAGGATTATTTTTGCCGTCATTATAAGGACCTATATCAATCCTAACTACATCCTTTTCAATAATATAATGTTTAAAATCTTCTATACTATTAAATTTAAGTCCTCTTTGAATCGAATTGTTTAATTTTATTATAGAAAATTCCCTTTGATTAAATTCACCATATTTAATGATCCATGAATAAATTAATTCAAAAGGAAAATATTTTGTATAATAGATTTTAATGAAATCATTCATCTTTTTTTTTTAATTAAGAAAAAATTGGTTTTATATAAGTTGAGTTAAGAGTTTTATTTATTAATTAAATTTAAAAAAAAAAATTATTAAAAAAAAAAAAATTGAAGTTGATTCTTTTTTTTTTATAATTCACAAAATTTTTAGGAATAAATAAATAATAATATTTGAATAAAAATGTATCATCAAAACCCAAATCCTGATCCTAGATTTAATAATGAAGTTCAACAAGCAATTGTTACAGATAGTGGAAGATTAGATTTAACAGAATTAGGATCTAGAAAAGCTAAAGATAAAACTAGTTTTTACCCAAGAGGTAATATTGGAGCTGTTGAACTTTCTATTGCTCAAGGAGAACCTCTTCTTACTGTTTGTCTTGACAGAGATAAAAATGAATTGTTACCAGTTTTTTCTTCGCTTAACGGATATGGTAGTGCTTTATTATCTAAAGAACAAAATGAAGAAAATTTACGATTTTGTGGTTTTTCTTTAAATCCTAGTTATTATAATATAACTGGACAAAATATTGGAAACTCAGTACATACAGGAAATACAAGTAATATTGCTTTTAATAATGGAGGATCTTTCTCTATTTTAATTACTGGTAATAAAAAAGTATGTAATGGTGATGTTTTGATGTGGACTATTCCTGATCCAGATAGACCTCCTCAATTTCTTGGAAAATATTTAGCATCAATTATCCCTTTTGATCCAGCTGAACATTTATTTAATTATAACTTTTTAAAAAAAGCTAGAAAAGAAAATCTTTTAGAATATTCAAAAACTGATACCAATATAACCCCAGTCAATCAAAGAGCACATTCAAAGGAAGCTACTGTAAAATATCAAAATGGTTTATTAGGTATTGCACTAAGTGCAATAATTGCTTTAGCTAGATCCGGAATTATTGATATACGTAATGTTAATTTACATGATGGTGAGATTGGAGAAGGAAGAGAACGTACAGCATCAGACAATGAAGAACTTCTTGCTGATGCTAATCAATTTGATTCTTTTTGTACAAAATTGGCAAGAGAATTTGGTTTAATTAAAAAAACTAGTGTAGAAATTGAAGATCCTATTATGGTTAAAGTTGAAAATAATCATGATGAATATGATTCTATAACACTCAAAGAATTATTTTTACGTACGATGATCCCAACTAATATAAAAGATTTTGTTGCATCAGGAATATTAAGTGAAGACCAACCAATTCCAAGAGGAACACGTGCAGAAGTGTTGCACGCAATTGAAAATGCTCCAAAAGATTTGATCGCTGCTGAAAGAGATTATAATAATAAACAATATAATAAAGTCATAGGTATTGCTAGAACTTCAGGCCAACCTGGTGAGGTTATTGACTTTTTAGCTGGAAAATTCAATGCTACATAAATCTAAACATTTTAAAAAAAGAAGAATAAAAAAAAATTGGATTTAATTTTTTTTTATTTAAAAAGAAAAAAAAATTAGTTTTTTTTTAAAAATTAAATAGAAAAAATTATTTGTTTAAAGTAAAATAAAAACATTGAATTCATATTAATTAAAATATAATTTTTTTTTTTATTTTATTCATTTTGAGTTTTCTTTTTTTTTTTTATTAACAATTAAATTGAACTAAACAAGTTTTCCTTTTTTTTTTTTTTGTTTTAAAGAAAAAAAAGAAAACAGAAATGGATCCTAGGGGGCGTTTACTTTCTATCCCTCCAAAAGGAAGAAAACCAGGTTTTGGACCTTCAATTATTCCTCCAAATCCTCCTAAACCACAAGAAGCAGAAGTACTTATGAGTCGTTTTTGTTATGGGTGTCTCTTTATTACATTCATAATGGCTCTTATTGCTTTAATTTTTTCTAGTATTTATATGGCAAACAGAAATACTGTTTCTGCAAGTTTTTCAAGTTTTATTGAAAACAAATTAAATAGTTCTTACTCTCTTTCGTCGTCTTCTCAATTATGTAAATTGTATAAATCGGATGAAAATGGTAGTTATTTTAGTACTGATTGTTCACAAAACTTTGTTTTAGAAGGAGAACCTAAAGAAACTCCTTTTCATCATGGTGTGATCAAAACTGGATATAACAAGAGTACTATTGGTAGCGTTATTATTAAAGATAAAAGTAATGAAAAAAATGCTGGTTTAATATTAAAAAAATATGAAAGTTATAATGATACAGTTTATTCTTTACAAACTGTTTTTGATACTAGCTGTATTCATAACGTTAATCATGAAAATGAACATTCTTCACATCGACATTTCCCTTTTACAGTTCAATTTAGTACAGTATTTAATCAAAGTTTTATTGGTATTAATAAAACTTTTCCTCAATTTGGATTTGATGTAAACACTGAATCACGGTTTAGTTTACCTGTATTTATAAAATCTAAACTTAGTTTACATGATGATTTGGAAATGAAAGGCAACTTTAAGATTTTTAAAGTTGATAAAACTGATAGAAAAATTCCTGCTATTTCTATTAGTAAAGAAATGTCTTCTTTTAATCATGAAGTAGAGTTCAATCAATCTACTTTTTTTAGAGATGAAGTTATTTTTAGTAAACCTGTAAAATTTGAAAACAACGTAGAAATTCCAGAATTAATTGAATTTAAAAAAATTTTTGATTCTTTAAAAACTAATACATCTCAAGATAAATTTGAATTAGACAACAAATTTAGATCACTCAATAGTACTTTGATTATAACAAACAAATTATTATCTAATTATTATCTTAATCAATTGAAAACCGAGAAAAATATTACTGATTTATATTCTAAATTAGAACAAGCAATAGATAACGTTAATAAAAAAGTTGATCCTATTGTTTATCAAAGTACAACTTCAGAAAACAAATATGACATGAACAAACAAGAAATTTTAAATTTATTGGACAATCAAGATAAAATTGAAAAAACTTTGAATCATATACAAAAAACTAAACTTGAAGCTCATAAATTTGAAATTTTCAATAACTCAATAGAAAAGAAAATACGTGAATATGATTTACTTTTGAATTATTTACAAAATTCAGTTCCATTACTTCAAGAAGAAGTATTAAAAAACTCTCAATTAATTTTAAATATTTCAAAAACCATCAATGAATTACCTAAAGACCTTATTGATGTTAAAATAAGATCTGAACCCTCTACTACACAAAAAGCAACTACATCTCAACCCATAGTTATAGATGATTCATCAAAAGAAACAGTAACCAGAGATATTGATAAATGTCATCATTACATGCAATCTCCAATAACTGTTTCTTTAGTTCAATATCATGCTACAAATCCTTCTAGTAAAAAGGATAATCATATTCTTTCTTTGATCATTCATGAAGAAACAACTGTAATGAATGTAAAAGAAGTTTCTGCTACAGCAGTTTCAAAACCTACTTTCAATGGAAAAGAAATTACTGTTGACTTCAAACTTAAAACTGATATTTTAAGTGATGGTCACTTCTGGTTTGTTATCAAACTAAACGATTTAAAAAATCTTGGTTTAATTGATCAAGATTTTTCAGACACAGTTCAAATAGAAAAATTGTTTCTTCAAGTTGCCAAAAAAATGTCTTTACGTGATAAAGATAATTTTTATTATAATATTATTGATACTAGAGAATTGAATTATTCAATACTCGATTATAGTGAAGATAAAACTGTAGCCTTTAGCTTTAAACTTTTTCAAAGAAAAAATCAAGAAGATGATTTAACTTTGACTGTCACTTTCTTTTTATCAAAATAAAATAAAAAAAAAATAATTAATAATACTAATAAAAAAATTTATTGTTTAAAAATATCTCTTTTTGTTTACATTAATTTTCTTTTGAATCAGTAGAACCAAAACCTCCAGTCCCTCTTTTAGTATCTACAATAATTTCATTTATGAAGCTAATATCGTCCGTATACATTTCAAAAATAATTTGAGCAATATAATCTCCTCTTTTAAGTTCAACAGGTTCAATTCCATTATTAACAACAAGTAAATAAATGTTCCCTCTGTAGTCAGGATCAATGATTCCAGAAATTGAAAGATTTTTCAACAATTTTGTACTGGATCGCTCTTGTATTCTTCCAAAATAAGGTTTGTTGATTGAGAACTTTAAACCAGTTGGAATTTTTTCAATTTTATGTGGTTGTACTATAGCATCTTCACATATAGCAATATCATAACCAGCAGAACCTTCAGTACCTTTTCTTAAAGGAAAAGGTCCTTGACAACAAAAAACATGATTCTTGGGTTTATCCTCCATTTTTTTTTTTTAAAGAAATTTTATTTTTTTTTTATTAAAAGTTATAAGGTTTAAATAATATTACTTTACTTTTTTTTTTAAATTATTAATAAATAAAAAAAAAAGAAAAAAAAATTAAAATTAAAATTAAAATTTAAAATGGAAAAATTTTTTATTTTTTTTCTTTTTTCAAACGGTGCTTTTTTAATTGTTTTAATTATTTATTTAATTACTGTGTGGTTAAATTTGATTTTTACTTTCAATCAACTACCTTTGACTAATATACCCTTCTATCAAGAATGTACACCAGATATACTTGGAGCTACACTCTGTTCTTTTTATAATTTTGCTTACTCAACTAATAGATATTATTGGTTATGGTGGTTTATTATTACTGATTCATTTCTTATATTATTACCTTATTTAATTTTCATGAATATATTACTAGTAATATTTAACAAAATTACAAATTTAAACACCTTTCTCGCACACACTCTTCCTTATTCTATATTAACAGCTCTTCAATTGATTAAAGCTTTAATGTATACTATTGGAGTTGTGTATTGTGCTGATGTGAATTTTTGTAGAAATTATAATTCTAGTGATGGGATTTCAAACCCCGCCTCTCCTAATTGGGTTTATCTTATCATGTTGATCTTTTCATACATTTTTCTTATTTACAGTTTTTTATATTTAATGTTAAAAACTTGGTTGTTTGAAAGTTTAAATAATTTTTTAGTTAAAAACAAAATAATCAATAAAGATGATAAAAAAAATAAGTAAATTTAAAAATCGCAAAATTTTGACGAAAAAAACAAATAACAACTAATTTTAAAAAAAAAAAAAAACACTAAAAAAAAAAAAGAAAGAATGGAAAAACGTGCAAACTGTAAAAAAAACGATTGTTTTAACCTTGCTTGTCGACTTGGGTTTTGTAGAAAGCATTATGAAGAAAGAAAAAACAATCATGGCTGTTTGGCCGACAATTGTTCTAAACCTTTAATAAGAAATAATTTATGTAGAAGACATTACGCTGAATTCAAATTACATAAAAGAGAAGTTGGTTATGTGTTTCAAGATTTTTCTGTTTGTTTGAACTGCGGTAAACCTGTACTCAAAGATAAAGACGTTTGCTCAAAACATGAATCATTTATATGTTGTATAGAGGATTGTGATAGAATTGTTTCTAATGAAAGAAACAAACTTTGTTCTTTTCATTATAAAGAATTTAAATATGAAAAAAGATTAAAAGAGAAACGCGAAAAATCTAAATTAAAAAAAATTAAAATACAAGAACAAACCGAATACAAAACTTTACAAAAAGAGTTTGAAGATTCCATGAAATCCTTTTCACCAAAAAAAGAAAACTAAAAAAAAAGGGAGATACATCTACAGATGAATTAATTTTTTTATTTTATTTTGCTTCTCTTTATTTTTTTTTTAAAAAAAAAAATAATAAAGAATTGAATTGATAATAAACTTAACGTTTACTCTTTATGAGCAACAAGATAAGCTTCTTGTTCAGGTTTATTTTTGAAAAAACAAGAATAAAAACAACTTGGTTTGTAACTTACTAAATCCAAACCCTTTTTACAAGAAAGGCAGGACAAATAATTTTTTTGTCCTTTGATTTTGAGTATATTTAAATAAATTCCTTTTCTATTTGCTATATCTACTTCTTTATCGTTTAGAATAGATAAAAGTTTGATGTCAAGAAACAATGTAACACACTCTTTATGACACTTTAACTCTACTTGACAAAAGATACAAACATAAACTTTAATTTTGGTATCGTTATCTTTAATTCGACCATTACAAATAAAACATTCTATACCATTTTCGTTTTTTTCTTCAGGTTCTTTAACTTCTAATAATTTAGTATTTTCTTCTTGTTCCATATTTTTTTTTATTTTTTTTTAAAAAAAAAATAAATTTAAAAAACTTTTAAATTTAAATAATACAATTTTAAAATATAATCAAATTTAATTTTTTTTTAGGTTTAACTATAATAAATTTTAAAATTACTTTATAAATTTGTATTAAATATATTATTTTTTTTAAAAAATTTATTAACAAAAAAAAAAAAAAAAATCAAGACAATTTATATAAAAGAATGGGTTCAAGCATTTCATCCAATTTTGAAAAAGTAAATGAGTTATTATCTAGTCTACCTGAATACTCAAGTTTTACAAACTTAGTTGAAATTGATGAAAATATTCTTGTAAAAGAAAATTACGACTCAAATTTGTATTATCTAATTAAAAGTGGTTCAAAATGTGAAAATTTTTTTAATAAATTTAACGATTTTAAAAATTCATACAACTTTGATCTTGAAACTCAAGAAAAATTAGATAAAGTAAAAAAGAGAATTTATGAAAACTCTTGTGACGATACAAACACTCTTAAAACTTTGAAGGCTAGTGATCAAGAAGAAGATGGAAAGAGTGATGATTTTTCATTTTGGGAAAATATGGAAGATACTCGATCAACACAAGAGGAACCTTTTGAACTTGCAATGGATGAAAAAATTGCATCTTCTCACACTTCTTCTCAACAACAGCAACAACAACAACAAGATGAAGAAGAAGAAGAAATAACAGAGGAAGGAAAACAATTAGTATTCTCTAATAATCCAGGAAAAGTGGATTTTACTAAAGAGTTTTACTTGTTATATATTTTCTTTGTACAAGAAAATATAAACAGTATTGAATTTATAAAAAAAATCGAAGATATTCTAGAAGGTGAAAAGAAGATGGGAAATGAACATACACTTCACTACACTAAAATCTCAGAAGCTTTAAAGAAATTAGAAACTGTAAATAGTCCTTCAGGAAAACTTAAAGATTTAATAAAATCAATAAACGAATTGTCTACAGAAAATATAACAAGCAATACTTTGACTCTTGAAGAACAAATCAAGTCTTTAAAAATAAAAGCGCAGAATTTTTTTATTTAATTATTACTTCATAAAAGAAAGAAAGAAAGAAATAAATTTTTTTTTTCAAAGTTAATTTCTATTCACATCTTCATACTTCATTTTTTTAGTTCTTCTTTCAGTTGTTGTTTCAGTTCTTTTTTTGGTTGTTTTTTTGGTTTTTTTTTCCTTTTTGTTTTGTTCAGAGGATTCACGTTTTCTCTTCTTTACTTGTGGATTGATGATCTTTTCATATATATCATCAGATTTGTCAAAGAGTGTTTTGATATTGGTTTCAGTTGTTTCTTCTTCTTTTTCTTCGTTTTCCAAATATTCAGCAGGTATCTCTATGTATTGGTGTTCTGGCTCGCTGAGTTTTTTGTTTCTTGAAGCAGCAAATTCTTTTACTTTGTCAAGAGTAAGATCTTCAACTTCACTGAGGTAATCTTGTGATTCAGATGGAAAAACATGCATGTAAGCAAAATCCCTTTCGTTAACTTTGGTTAAACCTTCTGATAGCTTGACTATGTCTCTAAGGGTAAGGGAATCAAAGTTTTCAGAAGCTGAGCGAAATTCTTTCCAAAACGTTCTCATGTTGGTTTTAATTGAGGAAGAGAGTTCTTCTTTTTTTTCATCTTTTTCAGTTGGAGTCATAGATTTTACAGTTTCACTTAGTTCTGGTTGAATGTTTAAATCCAAATCAGAGCAATCATAAAGTGGATTTTTGCAAAGGTTGGACATATTGATCTCTATTAAGAATTCAACATCTTTCTTTAGGTTTTGAAGTTGTTGTTCATTATAATCTCTTTTCATTTTCATTGCCAAAAGTTTTGAAGTACGTATTGATTTGAAATGTTCATATTCACTAGCATAAACCTTTGGTTCAATAATTTGAATTTGGCTCCAAATCAAATGAAATCTTTTAAAAAAAAAAATTAGAAAAGATTAATTTTTTTTTTTTAAAAAAAAAAATATAATTATAATTTTGTTATTTACCCTTCAGGTGTTAAAGATATTAAATCTTTACGCATGTATTTAGCAAACCAATCCCATTTAGTTTTCTGGTTTTTCTTGCTTTTCTTGCTTTTCTTGGCTTCCTTGTTTTCACGTTTAGCATCCAATAGTGAAGATAAATGCTGGTTGATATCTTCTTGATTTTCATTATCCAAGATTAGATTCTCTAATTCTTCATCACTTATTTTTTTATATTTATTGAATAAAGAAGCATAAGTACAGTTGTTGACCAAATCCTTTTTTTGCCCACGAGTAAACATTGCCATTTTTAATAAAGTAAGAGATGATAAGGAAAATGAGAAGATGAGGAGGATAATAAGGGTGAAGATAAAGATAATGTTGATGATAAGTAAATGAGAATGAGGATGATAAAGATGATGATAAGTAAATGAGAAAGTAAGAGGATGATGATGATGATGAGGTTGTGAAGTGTTTGTTTTTTAAAAAAATGAAATTTTTAAGTTACACAAGTTTGTAACCCAAAAACCTTCTTAGAAGCTTTTTTTTTTGTGTTTTTCTTGATTACGTCACTTTGTAACTCGAAATTCGCTGAATTTTTTTGAATTTCAAATTTTTTTGAATTCCTGGATCTGTGTTTTTTTATTTTTTTTTTTTTAAAAAAAACACAGATCCCGCCTTTTTTTTTGTGTAAAAAAATCAAATTTTTGAAATTCTCAAAAAGATACCGAATTTTCGGTTAAGAACGTTCCCGAAAGAACCTTCTAGAACCTTCTTCGCTTTCTTCTCCTTCTATTTTTTTTTAGTTACAAACTTATGCAACTTTAATTTTATTTAAAAAAAAAAAAAAATAATTAAACAACACTTCTTACAGTCTCATCATCATCCCTCTTTCTCATTTACTTATCCTTATCATCTTTTAACTCTTTACTTTTATTAAAAAAAAAATGTCAAAGGTTTGTGTTTATTGTGATGAAAACATTGATTCTGAATTCGAATCCAATAGACCAGAACCTACTTGCGAAAGTTGTCATGAAATTAGTGGAGAATGTTCTTTTTGTAATCAAATCTATCCTTTTGATGATATGGATCATATTGATGGTTTTGGAAATGATCATCTCTTTTGTGATGCTTGCTTGATTATGTATAAAGAAGACAATAATTCATTTTTTCTTTGTACAAGATGTGAAGATGTCTTCCCTTGCGAACAACTCCTTGGTAGTTTTGAATGTAAGAATTGTTTTTTTTCTTACAAAGATGACGATGACTCTGAAACTGAAACTGGAGCTGCTCAATCAAACATTAATGAAAGCCATTCTGAACCTAAGAAGAAGAACATGAAACTTAAAAGAAGTCGTGATGAAGACTTTGAACAAGATAACACTCCCTCTAATAAAAAAGTTAAAAAGTAAAAGAAAAGAAGAGGAGGAATTTTTTATTGTTTAAATTTATTTTTTTTTTCTCTTTTTTTTTTATAATTCTTTTATTCATTATATAAGTTTAAACAAATAAAACAATTGAAAATGAAATTCAATTCAATAAATAATTTAAATTTTTGAAATTTTTTTTTGGTGATTGAATCTAAGTATCAATAAATTCAATTTTTATTTTGGACTTAGACCAAGATCAAAACCAAGCCCTAGTCCAAATTTATCTTCGTGTGACAAAGGTATCAGGGATCCACTTTGGGGTACAACTTTTTTTTTTTCGAAAAAAAAATTTTTTTTTTTTTTTT
>Ga0310811_10002065_pt1 | contig 25015 bp, 20 predicted proteins | sample YCmetagenome_FD_207642 | JGI IMG/M metagenome (GOLD analysis project Ga0310811, IMG submission 207642) | Soil microbial communities from experimental microcosm in Duke University, North Carolina, United States - YC | ecosystem: Engineered > Artificial ecosystem > Soil microcosm > Unclassified ... | reverse complement strand
ATCTCACCGAGCGGGAACAAGGTCTTGGACAACTGCGCCTGATTCAGGCGATGCAGGAAATAACTTTGGTCCTTGCTGCTGTCGACCGCCTTTAGCAGTTCGAAGCGGCCGACATCCGGGCCGGACCTCACTTCGCGCACGCGCGCGTAGTGGCCGGTCGCGATCATGTCGGCGCCGAGCAGCATCGCGTGGTCAAGGAAAGCCTTGAACTTGATTTCGGCATTGCACAGCACGTCCGGGTTGGGCGTGCGGCCTGCTTGATACTCCCGTAGGAATTCCGCGAACACGCGGTCCTTGTATTCGGATGCGAAATTGACGGCTTCGATATCGACGCCAATCACGTCCGCTACGCTGGCCGCATCAATCCAGTCCTGGCGCGTCGAGCAGTATTCGGAATCGTCGTCGTCTTCCCAGTTCTTCATGAACAGGCCGATGACCTCGTAGCCCTGTTCCTTCAACAGCCAGGCGGAAACCGACGAGTCGACGCCGCCGGACATGCCGATGACGACGCGCTTTTTTTTAGCCATTGACCGCGACCTCATAAACGGACGAATGAGTCGACAGGAAAGACAAGGGGATGCGTTTGCCGGCCAGGTAATCGTCGACGCGTTGCAGCACCGAGGGGCTGCGGTGCGTGCTGCGACAAGCAAGCAGCTCGTCATAGCTCATCCAGACCGCGCGCAGAATGCCGGTGTCCAGCGGACGGTCGTGCTTCGCACCTGCGTCGCCGCAAAAGGTGAAGCTCAGGTAAGTAACGTCCAGGCCGGTGCGGGAAGAGATGTAGCGCGACATATACATGCCGACCAATGCGGTAGGGGTGAAGTCGTACGCCGTTTCTTCAAGCGCTTCGCGCACTACAGCTTGCTCCAGCGATTCACCGGGATCCAGGTGGCCCGCAGGCTGGTTGAAGCGAACGCCTTCGCTGGTTTCTTCTTCCACCAGCAAGAAACGGCCATCACGTTCGATGATGGCGGCAACAGTAACAGATGGCTTCCAGATATCAGACATGTTGGCTCTCGGAATAACCCTCTATTCTAGCGTGCACGAAGGAAAGTTGCCGGTACTGTTTTCCCGTAGTGAAATTTTGTAATAAAATGGGCAGGTTTTTTCGCGGGAAAAGACCGCGAATCTTTGCTTGGCGGGCATTTAGCCTTATCCTTCTGGTCTTTGCATCCTTGCAGCTTTCGGCGCCACTAGCGACGAGATGGCGAGAGATCGCCGGCAAGCGGCGATTGCAGGACGACGGATACCCTGCTTCAGGCTGGCGCAAGCGCCGGTCTCCTAGGAATACATATTATTGGTTTACCTTCGTCGAACTTCGACGCCGGGTAAACGTTTGAGTAAACGGAAGAAAAATGCAGCGCATCATGCTCAGGTCGAAAATCCACCGCGCAACGGTGACGCAAGCCGACCTGCATTACGAAGGCTCGTGCGGGATTGACGAGCTTTTGCTAGAAGCCGCCGACATCAAGGTCGGCGAAAGAATCGAGCTATACAACGTGAATAACGGCGAGCGCTTTTCGACCTACGCCATTAAAGGCGCGAAGGGCAGCGGTGAAATCTCGTTGAACGGCGCCGCTGCGCGTCGCGCCCATCTGGGTGACTTGCTGATCATCTGCACCTATGGTCCGATGAGCGATGAGGAAATCGAGACCTATGTCCCGAAAATCGTTTTCGTCGACGACATGAACCGGATCACGGGCATGAAGCAGCAATAGCAGGCGGTAGTATGAGAAAACCTGGTCGCGCCACTAGCGCCGCTTGAACCGGGTTGGATCACTAAAACCCGGTCGCGCCCTTGTGCCGCTTGGCCGGGTTTTTATTCGTGCACTGCTTGCGCCGCTCTACAGAATTTAAACAACTTAAGAGAGAAGTCATGTCTTTAGTTATCGGAGTGCCGCGGGAAACATACCCCGGCGAAAAACGGGTGGCGACTGTCCCTGAAGTCGTTGAAAAGCTGATTAAACTGGGCTTTTCCGTCAGCGTCGAATCCGGCGCCGGCGACGAAGCGAACTTCAGCGACGATACCTACCGCGCCGCTGGCGCTCAGATCGTGCAAGGCGCCGCCAACTTGTGGGCCGCTTCGGATATCGTCTTCAAGGTGCGTGCCCCCAGTGCCGAAGAAGTCGGTCTGATCCGCGAAGGCAGCACACTGATCGGCTTCATCTGGCCGGCACAGAACCCAGAATTGATGCAGCAGCTTGCAGCCAAGCGCGTCACCGTGTTGGCGATGGACTCGCTGCCGCGTACGCTGTCCCGCGCGCAGAAGATGGATGCTTTGACCTCCACCGCCGGCGTCAGCGGCTATCGCGCCGTCATCGAGGCTGCCAATGCCTTTGGTCGTTTCTTCAACGGCCAGATTACGGCTGCGGGCAAGGTTCCGCCGGCTAAGGTCTTTATCGCAGGCGCCGGTGTGGCCGGTTTGGCTGCGATCGGTACGGCCGCCAACCTCGGCGCTATCGTGCGTGCCAACGATACCCGCGCCGAAGTGGCTGACCAGGTAGTATCGCTGGGCGGCGAATTCGTGAAGGTCGACTATGACGAAGAAGGTTCGGGCGGTGGCGGCTATGCCAAGGTCATGTCCGAAGGCTTCCAAGCTGCACAGCGTGAGATGTACGCCCAGCAGGCCAAGGAATGCGACATCATCATCACGACCGCGCTGATTCCGGGCAAACCAGCTCCGAAACTGATCACCGCCGAAATGGTTCAGTCCATGAAACCTGGCAGCGTGATCGTCGATATGGCGGCCGAGCAGGGCGGCAACTGCGAACTGACCGAACCCGGCAAGGTCGTGGTGAAACATGGTGTGACTATCATCGGTTACACCGATCTGCCTAGCCGCCTGCCCAAGCAGGCCAGCACGCTGTACGCAACCAACCTGCTGCGCCTGACGGAAGAGCTCTGCAAGGACGCCGAAGGTAAAAAGACGACTGACGGCACCGTCAACGTCAACATGGAAGACGAAGCCATTCGCGGGCTGACCGTCATCAAGGAAGGCAACATCACTTGGCCACCTCCGCCGCCGAAACAAGTGGCCGCGCCGGCTGCCAAGCCGGCCGCAGCGCCGGCACCTGCGCCATCGCATGGTCATGGCCCGAGCACCACCGTTTCCTCGCCTGCACGTGTGGCAACGATGTTCGCGATCGGCGCATTGCTGTTCTGGCTGATAGGTATGGGCGCGCCAACGGCATTCCTCGGCCACTTCACGGTATTCGTTCTGGGTTGTTTCATCGGTTACATGGTGGTCTGGAACGTGACGCCAGCTTTGCATACGCCTCTGATGAGCGTGACCAATGCCATTTCGTCGATCATCGTGATCGGCGCACTGGTTCAGGTTTCGCCGCCGCTCGCCGACGGTATCACCCGTCCTGAGCTGCTGATCAAGGTGATGGCTGCTGTCGCTATCGCATTGACCGCTATCAATATGTTCGGTGGCTTCGCGGTAACGCGTCGCATGCTGGATATGTTCCGTAAGAATTAAGGAGACCCTGAATGTCTGCAAATTTGGCTACTGTCTCCTACATCGGAGCGACCATCCTCTTCATCCTCAGTCTGGGCGGCCTGTCGCACCCGGAAACTTCCCGTCGCGGCAACCTGTACGGCATGATCGGCATGGGCATCGCGGTGCTCGCCTCGATCTTTGGCCCGCGTGTCACGGCTGAAGGTTATGCATGGATCATCATCGCGCTGGTCGTCGGCGGTTCGATCGGCCTGATCGCCGCGAAGAAGGTCAAGATGACCGAAATGCCGGAACTGGTCGCAATGATGCACAGCTTCGTCGGCCTCGCTGCGGCGCTGGTTGGCTTTGCCAGCTACATCGATCCTTCGATGCACTACGAAGGCGCGGAAAAGATCATCCATGAAGTGGAAATCTACGTCGGCATCCTGATCGGTGTCGTCACGTTCTCCGGTTCGTTGATCGCTTTTGGCAAACTGAATGGCAAGATCGGCGGCAAGCCGCTGTTGCTGCCGGCACGTCACTGGCTCAACTTGATCGCACTGCTGGTCGTCATCTATTTCGGTCGCGAGTTCGTCAGTGCACCGACACCGGCTGAAGGTATGATGCCGTTGCTGGTCATGACTGTGATCGCACTGTTGTTCGGTATTCACATGGTGATGGCAATCGGCGGTGCCGACATGCCGGTCGTCGTGTCGATGTTGAACAGCTATTCGGGCTGGGCTGCTTCGGCAACCGGTTTCATGCTCGGCAACGATCTGCTGATCGTGACCGGTGCATTGGTTGGTTCGTCCGGTGCGATTCTGTCGTACATCATGTGCAAGGCGATGAACCGTAACTTCTTCAGCGTGATTGCAGGTGGCTTCGGTAGTGGCGCGCCAAAAGCAGCAGCTGGCGGTGCAGCGGAGCAACCTGTGGGTGAAGTCGTACCGGTCAGTGCGCTGGAAACTGCAGAACTGCTGCGCGAAGCGAAAAGCGTCGTGATCGTGCCGGGCTACGGCATGGCAGTGGCGCAAGCACAGCATACGGTGAATGAAATCACCAAGCTGTTGCGCGCAAAGGGTACCAACGTGCGTTTCGCGATTCACCCGGTTGCAGGTCGTATGCCTGGTCACATGAACGTGTTGCTGGCGGAAGCGAAAGTACCGTACGACGTCGTGCTGGAGATGGATGAAATCAACGAAGATTTCCCGGATACCGACGTCGTCATGGTCATCGGCGCGAACGACATCGTGAACCCGGCTGCACAGGAAGATCCAAATAGCCCGATCGCCGGCATGCCGGTGCTCGAAGTCTGGAAAGCCGAAACCTCGATCGTGATGAAGCGCTCGATGGCATCCGGTTACGCCGGCGTCGACAACCCGCTGTTCTACAAAGAAAACAACCGCATGTTGTTCGGCGATGCGAAGAAGATGCTGGACGAAGTGCTGGCAGCGCTCAAAGCCTGAGAAACTGGACGGTAGTACAAAAAAGCCGCATCCTTGGATGCGGCTTTTTATTGTCCAGTTTTGTTGTCCAGCAGTGTCAGGCGTGCGGTTCGATCATCGGTCCGACGTCGGAGCGGCTCCAGTACCCCGGCTGGCTGTACATCGATTTCAGGTGCCAGATGAATAGCCGAACCTTGGCTGGCACGTTGCGTTGGGCCGGATAGACGGCCATGATGTCGTACTCCGGAATGGCGTAGTCGTCGAGCACCGTTTCCAGCGTGCCGCTTTCAAGCTGGCTTTGGATCTCCCAGACCGAGCGCCATGCAATGCCTAGACCTTCGGTCATCCAGCGGTGCAGTAGTTCGCCATCGTTGCAGTCTAGGCTGCCGTTAGCGCGCACCGAAACAGTCTTGCCGCGCACGTTGAAATACCAGCCGCGCTGTTGACCACCCTGCAGATTAAAGGCGAGGCAATTGTGCTTGGACAGGTCATCCAGCGTTTTTGGCTTGCCGTGCCTTTTGAAATATTCAGGGGTGCCGCAGACCACGCGCTTGTTGGACGCCAGTTTGACGGCAACAAAGTTGGGATCGATGCTCCCACCGATGCGGATGCCCATGTCATAGCCTTCCTGCACCAGATCGACCACGCGGTCGGTCAGGTTGAAGGACATTTTCAGGTCCGGATGTTGGCGCAAAAAGGAGGGGGCATAGGGGGCAACGTGTTGACGGCCGAACGAAGCTGGAGCGGAGACGATCAAATGGCCGGTCACTTTATGACGTCCCACGGAGATGGCGCTTTCTGCCTGGTCGAGTTCGCTTAACAGTTTGCGGCAGTGCTCCAGGTAAACCGATCCTTCCTCCGTTAGCGCTAATTTACGCGTTGAACGGTGAAGTAAGCGCACACCTAACCGCTTTTCCAGAGTATCGATACGGCGGCCGACCATGACGGGTGTGACCTGAAGGGCTAATGCGGCGGCCGCGAAGCTGCTGTGATCGACGGCCGTGACGAAGGCTTCGATCTGTTTGAGCTTATCCATTCGATACTTAAAGTACTTAATTGGTTAAGTAAAACTTCTATTCTCAAATTATTGCATACCAATTACTATACGCGTCAGCAAAAATTTCATTCACTGGAGGTAATGATGGCAAAGATGACCGCAGCCCAGGCAGCAGTCTGGGTAATGCAGAAGGAAGGTATTGATCAGGCGTTCGGCGTCCCAGGCGCGGCAATCAATCCGTTTTACTCGGCCCTGCAAAAGAACGGCACGATCGCGCACGTACTGGCACGTCACGTCGAAGGCGCATCGCACATGGCAGAAGGCTACACCCGCGCGAAGGCTGGCAACATCGGCGTTTGCCTCGGCACCTCCGGTCCTGGCGGCACTGACATGATCACCGGTTTGTACTCGGCACAAGCTGACTCGATTCCAATTCTGTGTATCACCGGCCAAGCTCCACGTGCTCGTGTACATAAAGAAGACTTCCAGGCGGTCGATATCGAATCGATCTCCAAGCCAGTGACCAAATGGTCTGTCATGGTTCGTGAACCAGCGCTGGTTCCGATGGTATTCCAGCAAGCATTCCACATCATGCGCTCCGGCCGTCCAGGTCCAGTGCTGATCGATCTGCCGTTCGACGTGCAAGTAGCCGAGATCGAATTCGATCCGGATCTGTACGAGCCGCTGCCAGTCTACAAGCCATCCGCAACGCGCAAGCAAGTCGAACGCGCATTGCAGATGCTGAACGAAGCAGAGCGTCCATTGCTGGTTTCCGGCGGCGGTGTGATCAACGCCGACGCAACTGCGTTGATGCGTGAATTTGCTGAACTGGTCAACGTACCGGTCGTGCCAACCCTGATGGGCTGGGGTACCGTTCCTGACGATCACCCGCTGATGGTTGGTATGGTCGGCCTGCAAACGTCGCATCGCTACGGTAACGCGACGATGCTGGCTTCCGACTTCTGCTTCGGTATCGGTAACCGTTGGGCTAACCGCTTCACCGGTTCGGTCGACGTCTTCACCAAAGACCGCAAGTTCGTGCACATCGACATCGAGCCAACCCAGATCGGCCGCGTATTCGGTCCTGACCTCGGTATCGTGTCGGACGCAAAAGCAGCATTGAAATTGCTGATCGAAGTGGCGAAAGAAATGAAAGCGGCCGGCAAGCTGAAGAACCGCGACGCCTGGATTGCTGAATGCCAGAAGCGCAAGCGCACGATGCTGCGTAAGACCAATTTCGACAACAAGCCGATCAAGCCGCAACGCGTTTACCAAGAGATGAACAATGTGTTCGGCAAGAACACCCGTTACGTCTCGAACATCGGTCTGTCGCAAATCGCTGCTGGCCAGTTCCTGCACGTGTACAACGAGCGCAACTGGATCAACTGCGGTCAGGCAGGCCCACTGGGCTGGACAGTCCCGGCTGCTCTGGGTGTCCGGGCTGCCGATCCAGTCAGCGAGATCGTTGCCATCACCGGCGACTACGACTTCCAGTTCCTGATCGAAGAACTGGCAGCTGGTGCGCAGTTCAACCTGCCGTACATCCACGTGCTGGTGAACAACTCGTATCTCGGTCTGATCCGTCAGGCACAGCGCATGTTCACGATGGACTACTGCGTCTCGCTCGCATTCGACAACATCAACTCGACCGAAAACGCATCGTACGGTGTGGATCACGTCAAGGTCACCGAAGGCTTCGGCTGCAAGGCGATCCGCGTGTTTGAACCAAGCGAAATCGCTCCTGCACTGAAGAAGGCGCAAGAGTGGATCAAGGAATTCAAGGTGCCGGTCGTGGTCGAGATCATCCTCGAGCGCGTCACCAACATCTCGATGGGTACCGAGATCAACGCTGTGAATGAATTCGAAGAAATCCTGGACGTAGTTGAAGGCGAAGCCGCTCTGGCGAAAGGATAATACGATGACGAAACTTGCTGCTAATCTGACGATGCTGTTCAACGAGGTTCCATTCATGGACCGCTTTGAACAGGCTGCAAAGAATGGTTTCAAGGGCGTCGAGTTTCTGTTCCCTTACGACTTCCCGGCGGCTGATGTCGCTGCGAAGTTGAAGGAACACAAGCTTGAGATGGTGTTGCACAACCTGCCGGCGGGTAACTGGGGCGGTGGCGAGCGCGGCATTGCTTGCCATCCGGATCGCGTTGAAGAGTTCAAGGCTGGTGTCGACAAGGCACTGGAATACGCGAAAGTGCTGGGCACCAAGCAGATCAACTGCCTGGCCGGTATCGTTCCGGCCGGCGTGTCGAAAGAGCAGGCTGAAGCCACCTTCGTATCGAACTTGAAATACGCTGCCGACAAACTGAAGGCAGCGGGAATTCCTCTGTTGATCGAAGCAATCAACACCTTCGACATCCCTGGCTTCTTCCTGTCCGGCACCAAGCAGACGCTGGATATCATCGCCAAGGTCGGTTCCGACAACCTGTTCTTCCAGTACGACATCTATCACATGCAACGCATGGAAGGTGAGTTGGCGAATACGATGAAGAACAACCTCGCGGTCATTCCTCATCTGCAGTTGGCAGACAATCCGGGTCGTTTTGAACCAGGTACCGGTGAAATCAACTACGGTTTCCTGTTCAAGTTCCTGGACGAAATCGGCTACAAAGGCTGGATCGGTTGTGAATACAAACCGAAAGCCGGTACCGTAGAAGGTCTCGGCTGGCGCGCAGCACACGGCGTTTGATGATTCAGATGCATGAGCGGTCCGGTGGGCCGCTCATGTCTTTTGCATCAGGTTTCAGTCATGCCGACGACACATCGGCGACGCGTTATATCAACTAAAAAATTTCAGGAGTCTCATCATGGCAAAAGTCGGATTTATCGGTTTGGGCATCATGGGCGCACCAATGGCGCTCAACCTGCAAAAAGGCGGTCACAAGCTCTACCTGCACGACGTTAAGAATCCTCCTGCAGAACTGATCGACGGCGGCGCAACCTCGTGCACCTCCGGCGCAGAAGTCGCCAAGCGCGCTGACATCATCATCACGATGGTGCCGGATACCCCTCACGTTGAAGCAGTCCTGTTCGGCGAAAACGGCGTCGCTGCCGGCCTGACCGCTGGCAAGATCGTGGTCGACATGAGCTCGATCTCGCCGATCGCTACCAAGGGCTTTGCGAAGAAAATCAACGACCTCGGCTGCGAATATCTGGACGCTCCAGTGTCCGGCGGCGAAGTCGGTGCAAAAGCCGCATCGCTGACGATCATGATCGGCGGCTCGCAAAAGGCATTCGACGAAGTCAAGCCGCTGTTCGAACTGATGGGCAAGAACATCACGCTGGTCGGTGGTAACGGCGACGGCCAGACCACCAAGGTTGCAAACCAGATCATCGTTGCGCTGAACATCCAGGCTGTTTCGGAAGCGCTGCTGTTTGCATCGAAAGCCGGCGCCGATCCAGCAAAAGTGCGTCAGGCACTGATGGGCGGTTTTGCCAACTCGCGCATTCTGGAAGTGCATGGCGAGCGCATGGTCAAGCGTACGTTCAACCCAGGCTTCCGTATCGAACTGCATCAGAAAGATCTGAACCTGGCATTGCAGGGTGCAAAAGCAATGGGTGTGTCGTTGCCAAACACTGCTAACACTCAAGAGCTGATGAATGCATGTGCGGCCAACGGTATGAGTGGCCTCGATCACTCGGCACTGTGCCGCGCGATCGAAATCATGTCTAACCACGAAATCGCCAAGGCATAATCGGCTGTACGCCGAGTCGAAGTTCGTTCTCACGCCGGCATTGCGCTTCGGTGCAATGCCGGTTTGATTTAAGCCTAGTCAAATTTCTTTAAAGTATTCTCGCCACATGTCGATCGATCCACGCCAGTTTCTTAACGACCTGTACGCTACCGCTGTTGAAGCGGTGAGCCCGCAGAAATGCATGCCCGCTTACCTGCCGAAGCAAGCTGCCAAAGGCCGCACGCTAGTCATCGGTGCCGGTAAAGGTGCCGCCGCCATGGCGAAAGTCGTCGAAGACAACTGGCCGGGCAAGGTCGAAGGCCTCGTTGTGACACGCTACGAGCATGGCGCCGACTGCAAGCAGATCGAAGTAGTCGAAGCTGCGCACCCGGTGCCGGATGAAGCCGGCCGTGCCGCTGCCGGCCGCATGCTGGAAATGGTCAAGGGTTTGACCGAAGATGACCTCGTACTATGCCTGATTACCGGCGGCGGCTCCGCGCTGTTGAGCTTGCCGGGCGAAGGCATCACGCTGGAACAGAAACAGGCATTGAACAAGGCACTGCTGAAGAGCGGCGCCACGATTTCCGAAATGAATTGCGTGCGCAAGCACTTGTCCGCCATCAAGGGTGGCCGTCTGGCATTGGCTTGTGCGCCGGCGCGCGTTGTCACGCTGCTGATCTCGGACGTGCCGGGCGACGACCCGGGCGTGATCGCATCGGGTCCGACGCTACCTGATCCGACTACCTGCGAACAGTCGCTCGCGATTCTGAAGAAGTACAACATCGAGTTGCCGGACAACGTGCGCAAGCATCTGGAGTCCGGCGCCGGTGAAACGCCGAAGCCGGGCGACCCGCGCTTCGCGCGCAACGAACATCATGTGATGGCAACCGCGCAGCACGCGCTGGAAGCAGCCGCTGCGAAAGCACGCGCAGCCGGCATCACGCCTTACATTTTGTCCAACGATCTGGAAGGCGAATCGCGCGACGTCGGCATGGTGCATGCCGCACTGGCCAAGCAGGTTGCGGCGTACGGGCAGCCGTTCGCCAAGCCTTGCGTAATCCTGTCTGGCGGCGAAACCACGGTAACCGTGCGTGGCAAGGGCCGCGGCGGCCGCAATGCGGAATTCCTGCTGAGCCTGGCGGCCACGTTGAACGGCCAGGAAGGCGTTTACGCCTTGGCTTGTGACACTGACGGCATCGACGGTTCGGAAGACAACGCCGGCGCGATCTATCAGCCGGATTCGCTGAAGCGCGCCGCCGATAAAGGTCTAAGCGCCAAAGCCATGCTGGAAAACAACGATGGCTATGGCTTCTTCAGCGCGCTGGGGGATTTGATCGTCAGCGGTCCTACGCGTACCAACGTAAATGACTTCCGCGCCATCCTGATCATGTAATATTTGCCGCCGTGTGCCGAGGCGACGCACGGCGCTTCCTGTTTTTTTATTTTTATTTTTAAAAGAAGATCTGTCATGAGACGTAATCGCAAAGCAAAAATCGTTGCTACCCTCGGCCCAGCCAGCGGTGATGTGGAAACCATCAGCGCGCTGTTCGAAGCCGGCGTGGACATGTTCCGCTTCAACTTCAGCCATGGTTCGCACGAAGATCATCGCGCACGTCACGAAATCGTCCGCGGCCTGGAAACCAAGTACGGCCGTCCGGTTTCCATCCTCGCCGATCTGCAAGGTCCGAAGATTCGCCTCGGCACCTTCGCCGGCGATTCCGCTGTGCTGAAGGAAGGCGAGCAATTTGTACTCGACCGCGACGAAACGCCAGGCGATGCATCACGCGTCTACCTGCCACATCCGGAATTGTTTGCCGCGGTCGCAGCCGGCCAGAACCTGCTGCTGGACGACGGCAAGATTCGCCTGTCGGTCGAGAGCAACAAGGACAATCGCATCGTTACGCGTGTGACCACCGGCGGCAAGATTTCGAACCGCAAGGGCGTCAACGTCCCTGATGCGATTTTGCCGATTCCTGCGATGACCCCAAAAGATCTGATCGATCTGGAATTCGCGCTGTCGCTGGGCGTGGATTGGGTTGCACTCTCCTTCGTGCAGCAGGTCTCGGATATCGAAGATGCACGCAAGATCATCGGCGACCGCGCGCTGATCCAGTCGAAGGTCGAGAAGCCGGCGGCAATGCTGGACATCGACGGCATCTGCAGGGCCTCCGATTCCGTAATGGTTGCCCGTGGTGACTTGGGCGTCGAACTGCCGATCTCGCAAGTGCCGCGCGCGCAAAAGGAAATCATTCGCGCCGCCCGCAAGTATGGCAAGCCGACCATCGTCGCAACGCACATGCTGGAATCGATGACCGAGTCGCCTATGCCAACCCGTGCAGAAGCGTCCGACGTCGCCAACGCGATTTACGAAGGTGCTGATGCTGTCATGTTGTCGGCCGAATCGGCCAGCGGCAAGAACCCTGTTCGTGCTGTTCAGATGATGGATAGCATCATCAAGGAAGTCGAAGCCGATCCAACCTACCGCACGCTGCTGGATGCACAGCAAGTCGCGCCGCTGCCGACCGCTGAAGACGCGATCTGCAACGCGCTGCGCGACGTGACACGCGTGATCGACGCAGCTGCCACCGTGACGTACACCAAGTCGGGCCACACCAGTATGAGCGCAGCACGCGTGCGCCCAACTGCGTCTATCCTGAGCATCACACCTGAGCTGAAAACCGCACGCCGTCTGGCGTGGGTATGGGGTATTCATTCGATCGTCGGCGACGACGTCACGTCGGTCGATGAAATGGTGAAAGTTGCGACCTCTGCCGCAATGCGTGAAGGTTTTGCCAAGGTCGGTGAAAGCATCACGATTTCGGCAGGCCTGCCGTTCGGCGCATCGGGCACGACAAACCTGTTGCACATCGCTGTCGTCAAGTAAGCGATGACGGTTTTCCGGGGAGCGCTGCGTTTCCCGGAAGACTGACACGAACGCGTTGCCGTCAGTGGACAGCGCCTTCGTGTCAGTTGCGGAAGTTTGATGCGGGTCAATGAGCAGGGGGAGTGATTGCTCGTAGACTTGTCGCAGCTGTTGTAGTGAAGAAGTAAAGCTAGGGGTCCTGGCGGACATACGTCTCGCCGGGTGAGAAAAACCCTTGAACCTGATCTGGATAATGCCAGCGAAGGGAAGCTGCCGAGCAGGAAAGTTTGTGTCGCCACGACGCATCCACTCCATCTCGAAACCTCCTTAGCTGGCTCCAAGCCACTGTAGTTAGCCAAGGAGCCAAAAATGAATGCCAACCCGAAATTCCTGTCCGCCACAGCGACAGTCGACGAAGCGGCGATCCAGCCGTTACCGAATTCCCGCAAGATTTACATTGAAGGTTCGCGTCCGGACATTCGCGTGCCGATGCGGGAAATTTCCCAATCCGATACGCCTGCCTCGTTCGGTTTTGAAAAGAATCCGCCGATCTATGTGTACGACACCTCTGGTCCGTACACCGATCCGGAAGCGAAGATTGATATCCGTTCCGGCTTGAACACGCCACGCCTGCCCTGGATACTCGAACGGAACGATACGGAAGAACTGCCGGGTCCGACCTCAAAATACGGCATTGAGCGCCTGAACGATCCGGCCCTGGCCGAATTACGCTTCAACCTGCATCGTAAGCCGCGTCGCGCAGTCACGGGCCGCAACGTTACGCAAATGCATTACGCGCGCAGGGGCATCATCACGCCGGAAATGGAGTTCGTCGCGATCCGCGAAAACATGAACCGCCGCGCCTATCTGGAAGAACTGAAAAAGTCCGGTGAAAAAGGTGCCAAGCTGGCCGAGCTGATGGGGCGCCAGCATCCGGGTCAGTCGTTCGGCGCGTCGATTCCGCTGGAAATTACGCCGGAATTCGTGCGTGACGAAATCGCCCGCGGGCGTGCCATCATTCCTGCCAACATCAATCACCCTGAAGTCGAGCCGATGATCATCGGCCGCAATTTCCTCGTGAAGATCAACGCCAACATCGGCAACTCGGCCGTGACCTCGTCGATCGGCGAGGAAGTCGAAAAAATGACGTGGGCAATCCGCTGGGGCGGCGACAACGTGATGGATCTGTCGACCGGCAAGCACATTCACGAAACACGCGAATGGATCATCCGTAATTCGCCGGTCCCGATCGGCACCGTGCCGATTTACCAGGCGTTGGAAAAGGTCAATGGCAAGGCCGAAGACCTGACTTGGGAAATTTTCCGCGACACGCTGATCGAGCAGGCCGAGCAGGGCGTCGATTACTTCACGATCCACGCCGGTGTGCGTCTGCAATACGTGCCGCTGACGGCCAAGCGCATGACCGGCATCGTGTCGCGCGGCGGCTCGATCATGGCGAAGTGGTGCCTTGCGCATCACAAGGAGTCGTTCCTGTACGATCACTTCGAAGACATCTGCGAAATCATGAAGGCGTATGACGTATCTTTCTCGCTCGGCGACGGTTTGCGCCCGGGTTCGATCTACGATGCCAATGACGAAGCACAACTGGGCGAATTGAAAACGCTGGGCGAACTGACGCAGATCGCATGGAAGCACGATGTGCAGGTAATGATCGAAGGCCCGGGTCACGTGCCGATGCACCTGATCAAGGAGAACATGGACCTGCAACTGGAACAGTGCCACGAAGCGCCGTTCTACACGCTGGGACCGTTGACGACCGACATCGCGCCGGGGTACGACCACATCACCTCCGGCATCGGCGCAGCGCAGATCGGCTGGTACGGCACCGCGATGCTGTGCTACGTGACGCCGAAAGAGCATCTTGGGTTGCCGAACAAGGTCGACGTCAAGGACGGCATCATCACGTACAAGATCGCCGCGCACGCTGCCGATCTGGCGAAAGGTCATCCTGGCGCGCAAATCCGCGATAATGCATTGTCGAAGGCACGTTTCGAATTTCGCTGGGAAGACCAGTTCAACATCGGTCTCGATCCCGACAAGGCGCGTGAATTTCACGATGAGACATTGCCCAAGGATTCTGCTAAAGTCGCGCACTTCTGCTCGATGTGCGGTCCGCACTTCTGCTCGATGAAGATCACGCAGGAAGTACGCGACTACGCAGCCAACCAGGGCATCTCGGAAATCCAGGCGCTGAAGCAAGGCATGGAAGTCAAATCGATCGAGTTCCTCAAGAGCGGCTCGGAAATTTATCAGAAGCAATGATGTTTGAAATCGAACTCAACGGTGCGCCGCGCCAGGTCCCCAATGGTCACAACGTGGAAGACCTGGTAGCGGCATTGTCGTTGGCCGGCAAGGCCGTCGCCGTTGCGATCAATCGCGAGATTGTGCCGCGCAGCGCCTGGTCCCAGCGGCAATTGCAGCCCGCTGATCGCGTCGACGTTGTGCGCGCCATCGGCGGCGGCTGAGAGACACGGGATGGCTGCGGCCGTCCCGTCCTCGCTTTACAAGACTTCAAGAGAGCGAATGCGACAGGCGTTCGCTCTACCCGATGCGGTTCATATCGCATCCATTGATTGAACAGGGATCACCATGAGCACCGCGCCATCTTTCCATGACGAGCCTTTTGTCGTTGCCGGTAAAACCTATCGCTCGCGCCTGCTGGTCGGCAGCGGGAAGTACAAGGACCTTGCGCAAACGCGCGAAGCGAGTTTGGCCAGCGGCGCCGAGATCGTTACCGTTGCGATCCGCCGCGTCAACATCGGCCAGGATCCGAATGCGCCAAGCCTGCTCGACGCATTGCCGGCGTCTGAATTCACGCTGCTGCCTAATTCCGCCGGCTGCTACAACGCGGCGGACGCGGTCTATACCCTGCAGCTCGGACGCGAACTGCTGGGCGGCCACAAGCTGTGCAAGCTGGAAGTGCTGGGCGACGAGAAGACCTTGTTTCCCAACATGCCGGAAACGCTTAAGGCGGCCGAAACGCTAGTGAAAGACGGCTTTGACGTGATGGTGTATTGCAGCGATGATCCGATCCAGGCGCGTATGCTGGAAGACATCGGTTGCGCTGCGATCATGCCGCTGGCTTCTCTGATCGGTTCGGGCATGGGCATTCTTAATCCGTGGAATCTGTCGCTGATCATCGAACAGTCGAAAGTACCGGTGATCGTCGATGCCGGGGTCGGCACCGCATCGGATGCGGCGATCGCGATGGAGCTCGGCTGCGACGGCGTGTTGATGAACACGGCGATCGCCGGCGCGCAGGATCCGGTGCGCATGGCTTACGCGATGAAGCTCGGTATCGAAGCTGGCCGCCACGCATATTTGGCTGGTCGTATCGCGCGCAAATTCGCGGCTTCGCCATCATCGCCGATGGCTGGCCGCGTCGTTTAATCAGGACATCAATCATCATGAGCAAATTTGCATTGCGTGGCTTGTACGTCGTTACGCCCGATTGGGACGATACGAAAAAATTGCTGGACGCTTCGGAACTGGCATTGAAGGGCGGTGTTGCGTTGCTGCAGTATCGCCACAAGACAGCAAGCGAGGTCTTGCGCCGCGAACAAGCGCAAGCGCTGCAGGCTTTGTGCCGCAAGTACCAGGTGCCATTCATCATCAACGATTTCGTACAGTTGTGCATGGACCTCGACGCGGATGGCATCCATGTCGGTGGTACTGATCAGGCAGTGGCCGACGTGCGCAAGCTGATCGGCGCTGAGAAGATTCTCGGGTCGTCCTGCTATGGCGATATCGAGCGCGCGCGCGCAATGGAACAAGCCGGTGCGAGCTACGTCGCTTTCGGCGGCTTCTATCCGTCGCGCGTGAAGAAATATCCGGTGACGACGCCACATACCATCGTCAGCGACTGGAAGGCGCAAGGCAAGGTGCCGAGCGTAGTGATCGGCGGCATGACACGCGACAATGCGGAGCCGCTGGTCAGGAATGGCGCTGACATGGTGGCAGCCATCAGTTCGGTTTATATGGCGGCCGATCCGCAGGCGGCAGCGCGAGAATTTGCAGCCCTGTTTGGCTGAGCAGCGTTGGCAGGGGAGTGCGATATCGCATATCCTTGGCGCCTTCACGTTATACAAGACAGGAATTCATCATGCGCGCAATCGAGATCACACAACCCGGACCGCCAGACGTATTGAAACTGTGCGAGCGCCCCATGCCGGAACCCAAACAAGGTGAAGTGTTGATCAAGGTCCATGCTGCCGGCATCAATCGCCCTGATGTGTTGCAGCGCGCTGGCAACTACCCGGTGCCGAAAGGCGCATCTGACTTGCCGGGTCTAGAAGTAGCCGGGGAGATCGCCGGCGGCGATCTTGGCGACAGCGGCTTCAAGGTCGGCGACATGGTGTGCGCGCTGGTGCAGGGCGGCGGATATGCGGAATACTGCACGGCGCCTGTCGAGCAATGCCTGCCGATTCCGAAGGGGCTGGATGCAGTTGAGGCAGCGTCCTTGCCGGAAACGTTTTTCACCGTATGGAGCAACGTGTTTGACCGCTGCCATCTGTCGGGCGATGAGACCTTCCTCGTGCAGGGCGGCACCTCCGGCATCGGCGTGACGGCGATCCAGATTGCGGCGGCACTCGGTCATCGCGTGTTTGCTACCGCAGGCAGCGACGAGAAATGCCGCGCCTGCGAAGTGCTGGGCGCGGAACGCGGCATCAATTACAAGACCGAGGATTTCGGCGAAGTCGTCAAGGCTGCTACCAACGGCAAGGGCGTTGACGTAATCCTCGACATGGTCGGCGGCGATTACACCGATCGCGAAATCCGCTGCTTGGCAGATGACGGTCGTCTCGTATTCATCGCGCTGCTGGGCGGCAACAAGGCCAATATCAGTCTCGGCCAGATTCTGCTGCGCCGCCTGACTATTACCGGCTCCACATTGCGTCCGCGCCCGGTGGCATTCAAGAAGGCAATCGCGGATCAATTGCGTGCCAAGGTATGGCCGTTGATCGAGGCGGGCAAGATCAAGCCGGTGCTGTATCGGACCTTCCCGCTCGAAGAAGCTGCTCAGGCGCATGCACTGATGGAAAGCAGCACGCACATTGGCAAGATTGTGTTGAAGATCGCGTGATTTGTACGAACAAAAAGCCCGGAGATTCCGGGCTTTTTGTTCAGGTGTCAGTATGCCGTCGTGCCAGTCGGGTCGGCATGCCGTGCAGCGGGTCGCCGGGTTTGGGATTAAAACCAATGATGCGCTCGATCAATTCCGGACCTTCTTCCAACAGGAAGTTTCGGAACGCTTGCGCAACCGGGGGAAGTCGCTTGTTCTTGCGATGCACGACATACCAGTTCAGCATCACCGGAAAGCCTTCCACGTCCAGCACGGCGAGACTGCCGGCCTGCAACTCCAGCGCAATGGTGTGCGCGGACAGGAAGCTGATGCCCATGCCGGCGATGACCGCCTGCTTGATGGTTTCCGTGCTCCGGATTTCCATTGCCACATTGATTTCCGGCAGACGCCCGGCAAAACCCTCTTCCATCGAATTCCAGGTGTCCGAGCCTTTTTCGCGCACGACGAAGGGCTCGTGCATCAGGGCGCTGATTGGAATATTTTTTTTCGCGACCAGCGGATGGTCGGGTGGGGCAACGATGACGTAGGGATGCGGTGCAAATGGCTCGTTGACTGTGTCCATGTCGTGCGGCGGACGCACCATGATCGCCAGGTCGGTCAGGTTGTTCGTCAACTGGTTCAGCAGGCCGGCGCGATTGTGCACCGAGAGGTTCAAGGTCACGCCCTGATGGCTGCGAGCGAATTCGACCAGCAGTCGCGGGAAGAAGTAGTCGCCCGCGCTGATCACCGCAACGTTTAGCTTGCCGCCGGTGATGCCCTTGAATTGCGTCATCGCGTTTTCCGCTTCCTGGAACTGTTCGATGATCGCGCGGCTGTAATGCAGTAGTTCAGCACCGCCTGGGGTCAGATAAATTTTTTTGCCGAGTTGCTCGAACAGGGCAAGGCCGGCATGCTCCTCGAGCTTCTTCACCTGAGTGGAAACGGCAGGCTGCGTTAGATGAAGTTCTTCCGCAGCGCGCGAAAAGCTCATGTGCCGCGCGACTGTTTCAAAGACCTTCAACTGCCTGAGCGTGGCGTTCTTCATGCGGCTTAATTCATAAGTCGAAAGGAATTATTATGATTAATTACTTTAACTATGCCTAATCATTTTTTGCCCTTACCATGGCACGCCAAGCCGCAGGAAAAGTTTCCGAAAAGTATTAAGAATCCGCTTTTTGGCCACCGAAAACGAGAAGATATTGCAAATACGTATGTAAATATCTTATCGTAGCGTTTGTGGCGGATGTCGCGGTCACTTTCACTTCGCAAGTCGAAGAAGCTACCAGCGGCAAACCGGCGCATTCGTAAGGTATTTATGCGCTCGACGTGAAGTACGGCCGCCGGGCGCTACGAACCATGAATTACCTGCTGCCGATCTGAACGATCGGTCTGCAGGCTGGCAGAAGCAAGATTCCCGTCGCGCGTTTCGTCATGATCTGATGCGAGCGCGGCAATAATCCCAGTGCCGCTTACTGTATGCATCGACCGATCGGTCGGATGCACTACCGCGTAATGCTGCTGCTTGCTGTGTCTGCGAACAATGGCTGCGCATTGTTCGCTCAGGTGTAATTGATTTGTGCATAAGCAAGCACATTAAACCGTGTCTGGCGTCGATTCTTAACCGTGGTCAAGGAGTTCGGGGCATGCTTCTCGGACAATCCTGTCACCGTTTTGAAATGATTGGCAAATTGTCAAAATAGCAGTCCCTTTGCTGTAACAATGACGGTTTTTGCGTGGATGAATGCAAAATAAATTTATCGTAGCGAATCACTGCTAAGAATTGGTTATCAATAAGGACGATCATGAATATCCACGAGTATCAAGGAAAAGAAATACTGCGTAAGTACGGTGTGACGACACCAAAAGGCTTTCCATGTTTCTCCGTAGACGAGGCTGTGCAAGCTGCCGAAAAGCTGGGCGGCAAGGTCTGGGTTGTCAAGGCACAGATTCACGCCGGCGGTCGCGGCAAGGGCGGCGGCGTCAAAGTGGCGAAGTCGCTGGACGAAGTGCGCAAGTACGCCAACGACATTCTCGGCATGACGCTGGTCACGCACCAAACCGGTCCTGAAGGTCGTCTGGTCAAGCGTCTGCTGATCGAAGAAGGCGCGGACATCAAGAAAGAACTGTACGTGGGTATGGTGGTCGATCGTGGTAGCCAACGCGTTGCCCTGATGGCGTCGAGCGAAGGCGGCATGGACATCGAACACGTCGCGGAACACACTCCTGAAAAAATTCACAAGGTATTCATCGATCCAGTCAAAGGTTTACTCGACAGCGAAGCGGACGATATCGCTCGCAAGATCGGTGTGCCTGAAGGTTCGATCGGTCAGGCTCGCGCATTCATGCAAGGTCTGTACAAGGCATTCGACGAATCCGACGCATCGCTGGCTGAAATCAATCCGCTGATCGTGACGGGCGACGACCGTATCGTTGCGCTGGACGCGAAATTCAACTTCGACTCCAACGCGATGTATCGTCATCCTGAAATTCAGGAAATGCGTGATCTGGACGAAGAAGATGCCGCTGAAATCGAAGCATCGAAATTCGACCTGACCTACATCTCGCTCGACGGCAACATCGGTTGCCTGGTGAACGGCGCTGGCTTGGCAATGGCAACCATGGACGTCATCAAGCTGTACGGCGGCGAACCGGCCAACTTCCTCGACGTCGGCGGCGGTGCCACCACCGAGAAAGTGACTGAAGCATTCAAGATCATGTTGAAGAACCCGGACATCAAGGCGATTCTGGTCAACATCTTCGGCGGCATCATGCGTTGCGACGTGATCGCAAACGGTGTGATCGCAGCAGCGAAGCAGGTCGATCTGCAGGTTCCACTGGTCGTTCGCATGGCGGGCACCAACGAAGAACTCGGCAAGAAAATTCTGGCTGAATCCGGCCTTCCGATCATCACGGCTAACAACATGGCTGAAGCGGCAGAAAAAGTCGTTAAAGCAGCACAGGGGAAATAAGCAATGTCTATCCTGATCAACAAAGACACCAAGGTCATCACCCAAGGTATCACCGGTAAAACCGGCCAGTTCCATACCAAGATGTGTATCGAGTATGCGAACGGTAAAAACTGTTTCGTCGCGGGTGTGAATCCGAAGAAGCCTGGCGAATCGTTTGAAGGCGTGCCAATTTACGCTTCGGTGAAAGAAGCAAAAGCTGAAACCGGCGCAACCGTTTCGGTCATTTACGTTCCGCCTCCGTTCGCAGCTGCCGCGATCGACGAAGCGGTTGACGCAGGTCTGGATCTGGTTATCTGCATTACCGAAGGCATCCCGGTCCGTGACATGATCCGTACCAAGCAGCGCATGGAAGGCAAGAAAACCCTGCTGCTCGGACCGAACTGTCCAGGCCTGATCACGCCAGACGAAATCAAGATCGGCATCATGCCGGGTCACATCCACAAGAAAGGTCGCATCGGCGTCGTGTCGCGTTCGGGTACCTTGACCTATGAGGCAGCTGGTCAGCTGGCTGAATTCGGTCTCGGTCAATCGACCGTGGTCGGAATCGGCGGCGACCCGGTTTCCGGTCTGAAGCACGTTGACGTGCTGCGCATGTTCAACGACGATCCTGACACCGACGCAGTCATCATGGTGGGTGAAATCGGTGGTGACGCGGAAGAAACCTGCGCTCGCTGGATCAAGGACAACATGAAGAAACCGGTGGTCGGCTTTATCGCTGGCGTCACCGCGCCTCCAGGCAAACGCATGGGCCATGCCGGCGCGATCATCTCGGGCGGCAAAGGTACGGCGCAAGAGAAGCTGGCGGTTATGGAAGCGTGCGGCATTAAAGTCACGCGTAATCCATCCGAAATGGGCCGTCTGCTGAAGTCGGTTCTGTAATTCGCATCGTCTTCTTCGACGCATGAACTTTCCGCGGGCGCACGCTCTGCGGAAAGTTTCCTATTGAAAATTCTGCTGCTGCGCAACAAGCGCGCAGCCGCCGACATAGACGCAACAGGCGCGCGCGTTTATAATCTCGGCAACCTTTGGAAAGAGCAAACATGGCACAACGTTGGGTCCGTTTCAGCCACGCTGGAAACACACAATTCGGTACGCTTGAAGGCGACAACATTCAGGTTTACAGCGGCGACATGTTCGCCAATCCGGTTAAAACGGATACCGTATTGAACATCAACGACGTCAAATTGTTGATGCCGGCCCAGCCGACCAAGATCATCGCGATGTGGAACAACTTCCACGCGCTCGCAAAAAAACTGAACCTGGCAGATCCAGCCGAACCGCTGTATCTGATCAAGGCACCCAATTCGTATCTCAATCCTGGTGAGACGATCCAGAAGCCGCCAACCGACGAAAAAATCGTGTTTGAAGGCGAGCTCGGTATCGTGATCGGCAAGACCGCCAAACGCGTTTCGGAAGCAGACGCACTGAACTATGTGTTCGGTTATACCGCTGCAAACGACGTGACGGTTGCCGACATCCTGAATCGCGACGCATCGTTCGCGCAGTGGGTGCGCGCCAAAGGTCTCGACACTTTCTGCCCGTTTGGCCCGACAATCGCTACCGATCTCGATCCGACCAAGCTGGTGGTTAAAACCATTCTGAATGGCGACGTGCGCCAGGACTATCCGATCAGCGACATGCGCTTCTCCGTGCAGCAGCTGGTCAGCCTGATTTCCAACGACATGACCCTGTATCCGGGCGACATCATCCTGTGCGGCACCTCGGTCGGTGTCGGTTCGATGAAGCCGAACAGCGTCATTGAAATCGAGATTGCCGGCATCGGCAAACTCGTCAACGATTTTAAATAATAGTTGTAGAGGCCAAGTATGAAAATTGCAGTTATCGGAGCCGGAGCAATCGGCGGTTACGTTGCCGTGAAGCTGGCGCTGGCAGGCGATGACGTCACGTGTATCGTGCGTGGCGCCAACCTGGACGCCATTAACAAGAACGGTTTGAAATTGATCATGGACGATGGCACCGAGCACGTTGCGTCCAACGTCAAGGCAACCAACGACTACGATGCGGCCGGCAAGCAGGACATGATCATCCTCGCGATGAAGGCGCATCAGCTGGAAGCGATCGCTGACGATCTGCATAAGCTGATCGGGCCGGAAACCGTCATTGTGACGATGCAGAACGGCATCCCGTTCTGGTATTTTCACAAGCACGGCGACAAGCTGGCCGGTACGCGCGTTTCCAGCGTTGATCCAACCGGCAAGATCACCGACAAGATTCCGGCCGACCGTGTCATCGGTTGCGTCGTGTATCCAGCCTCCGAGTTGATCGCACCAGGCGTCATCAAGCACATCGAAGGCGACCGTTTCCCGGTCGGCGAGCTGGACGGTTCGACCAGCGACCGCGTTACCCGTGTGTCGGAGTGCTTCACCAAGGCCGGTTTCAAGGCGCCGGTGCTCGACAACATTCGTGCTGAAATGTGGTTGAAGCTGTGGGGCAACCTGACGTTCAATCCGATTAGTGCCCTGTCGCATTCGACCTTGCAGGACATCTGCCAATTCCCACTGACGCGCGAACTGGCTGCCGCAATGATGACCGAAGCGCAGGCTGTCGCCAACAAGCTGGGCATTACGTTCCGCGTGCCGCTGGAGAAGCGTATTGCCGGCGCCGAGAAGGTTGGCAAGCACAAGACCTCGATGCTCCAGGACGTTGAAGCCGGTCGTGATCCCGAAATCGATGCGCTGGTGGGTTCGGTGGTTGAGCTCGGCCGTCTGACGGAAACGCCTACGCCACATATCGACACGGTCTACTCGCTGGTCAAGCTGCTGGCAAAGACCATGAACGAGGAGTGCGGGCACATTAAGCTGCACAAGGCCGCGTAAGAAGTGAGCATCTCGAGGTAATAAGGAAAGCCTGCGAATCCCTGATTCGCGGGCTTTTTTTGTAAATAGGGCCTCTCAAGGCTCCGATTCGCGCAAATTAGGGCGGAACAGCATTTGGCATATTGTGTGCCGCCGAGACATACGTAGTAATACGGATTGTTTGGCCTATTTGTAATGGTTAAAGATGTCAATTCTTAACCGACATCAAGGAAAGGTGCTTGATACATCTTGCAAAATCCGGGACGGTTTGCGGTATTCCGCAATGCAAGGCGGGTCAAGCTAGTAATTTGCGGTAGTGGCGGTGAGCGGCGCGGTGAATTGTTTCGAGCGGTGGTTCCGGGGCAATTTACCTTGTGCGGGTAACGAAAATTATTTCCCAATTTGTCGCACAAGGATGGCACACTCACACAACTCGCAAAATGAGCAGGTTGAAATATGTCCGTTTGAGACACGGCGCCGCAAGAACGGCAGCCGAACGGGCCTTCAGGTGGCGTGCAGTGCCGGTTTAAAAGGAGACCGAATCTGCCGTCAACGATTACTCACTCGACGAGGAGTCAATCAGTCAATCGATCGCGGCCTTTGGCTTCGATCATGATCGGAGAGCACAGCGCTCCCCGATGCATTCAAGCATAACTAACAGTTAGATTCTGAAGAGCGCCGTGGCCGCACGGGGCTAGTGCTCACGAGGCATTTTGGAATACAAGCGGCAAGAAGTAAAAGTAGTCAAAAATTATTATTTACAGGAGACAGCAATGATCAAGGATTTCATCTCGCATTCAAAAAGCGGCGTGGTAAAGGCAACTGCGGGCGCTATCGCCGCAGTCGCGCTGACCGCGACCCCGGCTTTCGCTGCTTGGGAGCCAAGCAAGCCAGTTGAATTTGTCGTCCCGGCTGGTACTGGCGGTGGTGCTGATCAGATGGCACGTCTGATTCAAGGCGTTATCATCAAGAACAAATTGATGAAGCAGCCGCTGATCGTGGTTAACCGTTCGGGTGGTGCTGGCGCCGAGGGCTTCCTTGACGTCAAGAACTCGAAAGGCGACGCCCACAAGATCGTTATCACCCTTTCGAACCTGTTCACCACGCCTATGGCAACCGGTGTTCCGTTCAACTGGAAAGACATGACTCCGGTCGCCATGCTGGCACTGGATCAGTTCGTTCTGTGGGTGAATGCGGACAAGCCATACAAGACCGCTAAAGACTACATCGACGCCGTCAAGGCAGCTGGCCCTAACAAGTTCAAGATGGGCGGCACGGGTTCCAAGCAGGAAGATCAGATCATTACCGCTGGCCTGGAAAAGGCAACCGGCACCAAGTTCATCTACATCCCATTCAAAGGCGGTGGTGAAGTTGCTGTTCAGCTGGTCGGTAATCACATCGATTCGTCTGTGAACAACCCGATCGAAGCGGTTTCGCAATGGCGTGCAGGCAAACTGCGTGCACTCTGCGTGTTCGATACCGATCGTATGCCGTACAAGACCAAGATCACCGATACGCAATCGTGGAACGACATCCCAACCTGTAAAGAGGCTGGTGTTCCTACCGATTACACCATGCTGCGCGGCATCTTCATGCCACCTGGCGTGACGGCTGATCAACTGGCTTTCTATGTGGATCTGTTCAAGAAAGTGCGTGAAACGCCTGAATGGAAAGACTACATGGAAAAAGGCGCGTTCAACACGTCCTTTAAAACCGGCGA
>Ga0310811_10002064_pt1 | contig 25017 bp, 23 predicted proteins | sample YCmetagenome_FD_207642 | JGI IMG/M metagenome (GOLD analysis project Ga0310811, IMG submission 207642) | Soil microbial communities from experimental microcosm in Duke University, North Carolina, United States - YC | ecosystem: Engineered > Artificial ecosystem > Soil microcosm > Unclassified ... | reverse complement strand
TGTCGACGTGCCCGCCCATCAGATCGTTCATTCCGGGACCCATGCCGCGATAGGCAACCATGGTCGGCTTGATGCCGGCAACCTGGTTGAACAGCAGACAAGCCATGTGCGAGGTGCCGCCCACGCCGCCAAAGGCCTGCTTCACCTCGGGGCCCTTCTGCTTTGCCCAGGCGATGAACTCTTTCAGATCCTTCGCCGGGATGTTCTTGTTGATGGAGACTGCCGCGGGCGCATTGGCCGACATGCCGATCGGCTCGAAATCCTTGGTCGAGTCGTATTTGAGATTTGGATAGAACGTCGGCGCCGCGATGATCGTGCCCATGCTCGCCGCAAACAACGTATAGCCATCCGGCGTGGCTTCCGCAGCACGTGTTGCGCCGACGGTACCGCCAGCGCCGCCGACGTTCTCGATTATGATGTTGTGGCCGAGGTGCTTGCTCATGCCATCCGCCGCAATGCGCGCGACAATGTCGCTAGGCCCACCGGCCGGGAATGGCACGATCATTTTGATTTCGCGAGCTGGATAATTTTGCGCGTGCGCCGCACTGGCAATGGCGAGCGCAGCGAGCACTCCTGCGATTTTAGCCACGTATTTCATCGTATCCTCCCTCTTTGCTTATCTGCGCTGTGCGCTTCAAACTTCTCCCAGACAAAACAAGCAACACTCACTCCGCAGCCCGCATGGCTTCGCTTCGTTCTTTCTCGCGGATCGCCATCAGGACTTTTTCCGGCGTTGCCGGCAGTGACGTGATGCGGACACCTACCGCATCGTAGATAGCGTTCATGACCGCCGGAATGGTCGGCACCATTGCCGGCTCACCGACCCCTTTGACCCCAAGCGGCCCGATCGGATCAGGATCCTCGATGATGATCGAATTGATCCTCGGCACGTCGAGCGCGGTCGGCAATATATATTTGGCAAAGCCTGACGTGCTCGTGCGGCCGCCATCGAGCTTGTAGTCCTCCATCAATCCCTGCCCGAGTGCCTGGACGATGCCACCTTCAATTTGCCCTTCCACCCCTTGCGGATTGACCGCGCGGCCGACGTCGTGAGCAGCCCAGATGCCGAGCACTTGCACTTCGCCGGTCACGGTATCGACTTCAACCTCCGCCACCTGCGCGCCAAAAACGTAAGCCTGCCAAGGCCTTCCGGAGCCATCGACAGGATGGAGACCGGTCGTGTCCGTCCCGAAGGTAGCCGAGCCGACCGGCACAACGCCGCGATTTTTTGCCGTGCTCACGGCTTCGCCCATGGTGATGCGGTGATTGGTGTTCTCGGCCCAGATTTCGCCGTTGCCGGTGCAAATCGTTTCGGCGTCGACATCCCAAACCTCTGCCATGATATCGACCAGACGCTTGCGCGCCTCGCGGGAGGCGAGCGCGACGGCGTTGCCGATCATGTAGGTCTGACGGCTCGCACCCGCGTGCGAGGCTTCCGGCGCACGCGCCGTATCATTGTCACCGAGCACGACGTGCTCGGGTTTCACGCCCATCTCATGCGCCGCGATCTGGGCCAGTACGGTGAGAATCCCTTCGCCGATCTCGGTCACGCCGGTCACGATCTTGGCGCTGCCACCATCGTCGATCTCGGCCCAGGCGGCGGCGCGATCTATAACCGCGGTGCGGGCGATCCCGTACCAGCATGCCGCCATCCCTCGTCCGCGCTTGCGAGCCATCGCCTATTCCGCCGCTTCCTGTTTGTCCGCGGCCTTGAACCGCGCGCCCAGCGCGCAAGGCGGGCGGATATCGTCGCGCCCGAGATCTCGCCGCGTGTCACCGCGTGAATTCGGCGGTCCGGCTTCCCAGCCGGACGCCTTCTCCAGCGCATTGAGAGCGCGTGTGAGGCTGACCGACGTCAGCTTGGCCTTTGTATGCGTGAGCGCGCCGTCGCGCATCGCATTGATGCGGCGAATATCGAAAGGATCGAGGCCGAGCAGTTCGGCACAAATGTCGAGGTGGGATTCTGTGGCAAACGCCGTCTGCAGCGCTCCGAAGGAACGGAAAGCACCAGATGGCGTGTTGTTCGTATAGACCCCATAGGTGTCGACTTTCACGTTTGGAATGGCGTAAGGGCCTGCCGCGAGGATTGCAGCCTTGCGCATGACGCCTTCGGTCGACAGGCCATAAGCACCGCCATCGCAGATCATCTTCATTTCGAGCGCACGGATACGCCCGTCGCGCATCAAGCCCATGCGCAGAACGGTGCGCGATGGATGCCGCTTGGCGGTCGAAATGATCGATTCCTCGCGCGTGAAGACTAGCCGGACCGGCCGCCGCGTCTTCATCGCGAGCAATGCCAGCATGCCCTGATAGATCATGTCTTCTTTGCCGCCGAAGCCCCCGCCGACCGGGCTCATGATGAAGCGCACCTTGGAGATCGGCTTCGCGATGATGCGCGCCAGCATGTGCCGGTGGTGCGTGATGTTCTGGTCGGGCGATACGATCGTCACCACGCCGTCGTGATCGACATAGGCAAGGCCGGCTTCGGGCTCGAGGTAGGCATGCTCGATCGGCTGCGTCGAGTAGGTTTCCTCAACGACGAGATCGCTCTCAGCGAAGCCCCTCTCGACATCGCCGACGCGGATCGGGATGTGCTTGGTGACGTTGTCCGGCGCGTAGTCGTGCAAGACCGGCGCGCCTGGCCGCATCGCCTCGTCCGGATCGAAGACCGTAGGCAGTGGCTGGTATTCCACCTTGATGGCAGACAGCGCGCGTTTGGCAATAAGCGCGCTTTCGGCGGCAACCGCCGCGACCGCTTCACCGACATAACGCACCTTGTCGCGCGCCATGATCGGCTGGTCGTTGACGAAGACGCCGAAACCATCTTCGCCCGGCACATCGGCACAGGTTATGACACCTTCGACGCCATCCATGACCTCCGCAGCCGATGTGTCGATCGAGACGATGCGGGCGTGCGCGTGCGGCGAACGCAGCACCTGCACATGCAGCATATCCGGCATCGTCATGTCGCCGGCATATTTGAGCCGGCCGGAAACCTTGCTCGGCGTGTCGATGCGACGGACGTTTTTGCCGATGAAGTCGCCTTCTTTCGCTTCATCCTCGAGCAGCGCGTTCGCCGGCAAACGGCCGTTCTGCACGTCGCGCGCAAGCTCCACGGCGTCGAAAATCTTCTGATAGCCGGTGCAGCGGCAGATATTGCCGCCAAGGCGCTCCTTGATTTCCTCGCGGTCGGCGAACGGATTGGTGCGCAGCGCGGCGGTGGCCGCCATCACCATGCCGGGAATGCAGTAGCCGCATTGGCTCGCCCCGGTCTTGTGAAAGGCCTTCTGCAGAACGCTCAGTTCGCCGGTCTTCGCCAGCGCTTCCACGGTCTCGATGGTCGCACCCTGCGCCTTGGCGAGCGGCATCAGGCACGACTTCATCAGGACGCCGTTCACGAACACCGAGCAGGTGCCGCATTCGCCGGCACCGCAACCTTCCTTGTTGCCCGTGAGGTTGAGGTCGTCGCGGATGAAGTCGAGCAGCCGCTGGTGCGGCTTGGCGCTGCGCGAGATTTTCCGGCCATTGATCGTGGCCGTGAACTGAAGGTCAGGCATAGGCGGCCTCCAGCTCGGGTGTCAGCACGTCAGGGTCGGCACCTGCCCGCCGTGCTGCATTAATCAATCCGCGCAGCATGAACCCGCGCACGACATCGCGCCGATATTCCTGGCGCGTGCGCGAGGCGACCAACGACACAGGCATATCGGCCGCAGCATCCAGGCGTTCCTCGCTCAGCGGACCGCGCAGGAAATTTTCAACGTCGGTCAGCCGCAGCGGCTTCGGCCCGATGCCAGCGATGGCAAGCCGCGCATCCTCGATCTTGCTGCCTTCCCGATCGAGCTTGATCAGCGCAGCAAGACACACCAGTGAAATGACAAGAGACCGACGATGACCGACTTTCTCGAAACTTCCTCCATGCGCCGGCAACGCATCGCATTCGATCGCGGTCAGCAATTCGCCGTCCGCCAGCGCGGTCTTGTTCGGCCCGATGATGAATTCCACGAGCGGCATGGAGCGTTTGCCGTTCGCGGAGGCAAGCTCGACGACGGCCTCATGCGCGATCAGGCACGGCGTGACGTCGGCAGCAGGAGACGCGTTCACGATGTTGCCGCCGACGGTTGCCTGTACCCTGATCTGATCGTCGGCGAACCAGACGGCACAGCGCGGCATCGCCGGCAACGCGCGGCCAAGTGCGGGATCATCGAGAAAGCGCTGGATCGGCGTTGCGGCGCCAAGCCGCACCCGCTTGTCGCCGGCCGAAATTTTACAGAGCTCTGGAATCCTTGCGACGTCGATCAGCACGGGAATATGAACGTCCCCTGCCCTGCCCTCGCGCGCCCAAGGCAACGTGTCCGTCGCGCCTGCGACGATACGATAGCGGCCGCGATTGGCCTTCATCGCAGCAAAGGCCTCAGCCAGCGAGGCCGGGCTTATGTATTCGTCGCACGTCAGCATCGCGCCCCTCGTCGTCCCTTCCGTTTCCGGAAGGGTTGAAGCGTCACTCGGCGGCTTCCTTCTGGGCGGCGCCCATCTTGGCCTTCACGACGACCTTGATGGCGTCCTCCACGCGATCCTTGGCATAACGGATCGCGGTCGGAAGCTCTTCGAGCGGAAACGTGTGGGTGTGGATCTTGGTCGCGTCGAAGCGCTTTTGGCGCATATAAGCCTCGGCGCGATGTGTCGCGCTCTTGCCCTCGCCACGGATACCGTAGACGTAGATGTTGTTGCGCACGATGTGCGCGACGTCGACCGGCACTTCCTCATGCGCAAAGGCTGCGAGACAGACGCGGCCGCCGCGGTTGACCATGCGAACCGCGTCGTTGACGGCGCTGGTTGCCGCCGAGCATTCGACCACGTAGTCGACGCCCTTGCCGCCGTTGAGCTTCTTTACCTCAGCCACAACATCGGGCGTCTTGCGGATGTTGACGACGTGGTCGGCGCCGAGTTCGAGCCCTATTTTCAGGCGGTTGTCGCGCGTGCCGGTGAGGATCACCGGCTGCGCGCCCAACGCTTTCGCGACCGCCACGGCCATCAGGCCGATGGGCCCTGGACCGGTGACGCAGACGCTTTCGCCAGCAACGAGGCCGCCGAGTTCGGTGAGCGCATACATTGCGGTGCCAGCGGTAACGACGAGCGTGCCCTCTTCGTCCGACATGTCATCCTGCAACGAGACCAGCGTGTTGATGTTGTTGACCTGGTATTCGCAGAAACCGCCGTCGGTGGTGAATCCGTTGGCGCGATGGCCCTTGTCGACGTCACCGTAATTGAGGCCGTAGTTGTGGCAGGAGGTGTACATGCCCTCGCGGCATCGCTTGCACTGGCCGCAGCCGGCATGGATCTCGACCGCGACCCGTTGGCCGATATTGTATTCATCGACGCCGGGCCCGAGCGCCACGACCGTGCCCATGTATTCGTGCCCGGGCGTGAAGTTCTTGTTGAACGGTAGTCCACCTTGAATCGACGCCGGCGGCCCGTGATAGATGATCTCAAGATCGGTCGCGCAAATGGCTACCGCGTCGATGCGAACGAGGACCTCCGCCCTTTTCGGCACGGGCACCGGCTTGTTGGCAATGCTGAGCTGGCCCGGCTCGCCAAGCACCCAGGCGCGCTGCGTGTCAGGAATTGGAAATTCATTATGGTTGGTCTTCACCCCAGCCGGTGCGTACATATGTCCTCCGATAGGAATCTTATACTTTGCACAATCTAGTTAGCGACGGCATGCGACCGTTCGCCGTTTTGTGATCCGGGTTCGCCGAATTCGGCCGACAATCCGCGAGTCGCCGCCGTGATTTGCTCCCGCATGAGCGCAATGTGTTCATCGCTTGCGCGCATTGTCGGAGTCGAAGCGCTGATTGCCCCGATCACGGTGCCGGCCTGGTCGCGGATCGCCGCACCGACACAAATGACTCCCGGCAGATATTCTTCACGATCGATCGCATAACCGTTTCGGCGGACGATCCGCAGCGACTCGAGCAATGCAGGTAATTCGGTGATCGTCTTGTCGGTGAAACGCTTCATTCCGTTCGCGAGAATCCGCTTGATCTCATCTTCCGGCAGCCAAGCCATGATGGCCTTGCCGACAGATGTTGCGTGCGGCGCCTCGACCTTACCGATCTTGCCGGTATCGACCCGCACCGCGTGACGCGCTTCGCGTACGGACAACGTGACGACGCTGTCGCCCTGCAGCGCAGCGAGGTGGACCGTCTCGCCAGTCGCCTGGTTAACGGTTTCGAGATAAGGCTGCGCCCGCCGTGGCAGATCGACCTGCAGGCACGCATGCCCGAGATAGATGATGCGCGGCCCGAGCGCGTAGAGGCGCCGGCCCGGCACCTTCGCCGCGAAGCCACGCTGAATGAGTGTGGCCAGCAAGTGATGACACGTCGAAATGTTGAGGCCGGTCCGGTTGGCCAGATCCGTGAGCGTCGCTTCGCCGCCCGCTTCCGCGATAGTTTCCAGCAGAAACAAAGCGCGATCGACGGACTGGATACTGTGACCGTCACCTTCCCGCGTGCGCGGGGCACGTGGTTTGGCACCGGGGCCAGGCAGGATTGTTGCGTTCATTGGTCGTTTCTCCCGAGCCGGGAAGGGAAAATGCTCGACTGCGGGGAGTCAAGGCTTTTTCAGCATAAGGAACGGGATTTTCAGCCTGTAAAATCGGCTAAGAGCTTGTTTTTACGGAAAAACTAACGATTGGCGGCCAGTTCCAGCTCGATTTCGAGTGCACCGCAGAGCATTTGACCGAGCAAGATGTGCATCTCCTGGATGCGGGCGGTCGTTGCGGACGGGACAAGCAAAAGCCGGTCGGCATGCCCGGACATGGCGCCGCCGTCGCCAGCGCCAAACGCCGCCGTAGCGAGACCCATTGCTTTCGCCTGCTTGAGGCCGGCGATGACATTCGCACTTTTGCCGGAGGTCGAGATCGCGACGGCAACATCGCCTCTCCGGCCGAGCGCCTCGATCTGCCGGGCAAATATTTTTTCAAAACCCAGATCATTACCGGCGGCCGTGAGCGCCGAGCTGTCGGTCGTCAGCGCAATTGCCGCGATTGCGGCGCGGTCCTTCTTGTAGCGAACGGTCAGCTCGGTCGCGAGATGCTGTGCGTCCGCCGCGCTGCCGCCATTGCCGAAAAACATCAGCTTGCCGCCACAGCGGATCGATGTCGCACAAGCCTGTACCAGTTCCGCGAAACCCTCGGACAATGCGGCCTCGGTGCGTCGCGCAACGTCGTTGTGCTCGGCGAACTCAGCCTTGAAGAATGTCGTGAGGTCCACTGCCACTCTCGTCACGCCGCCTCGCCGCGAAATTCCGGAACCGCATCGCGCAAGACATTATAGATCGCCGCGCGCTCACCGCGCGTGACACCTTGCTCCAGTGTCGCCACCCAGGCGCGGATCGTTTCGAGCGACGGTGAAACAGGCTTGGCGGCAACGATGCCGGGAATGCCGATCTCGGATGTTTCCTCGCCGCGCGCAAAGAGAATTTCGTGCAGTCGCTCGCCCGGTCGGATGCCGGTGAAAGCGATCTTGATATCCCTGTCCGGCTCGAGCCCGCTCAAACGAATGATGCGCTCGGCCAGGTCGACGATTTTTACCGGCTGTCCCATGTTGAGGACGTAGACCGATGCATCTCCGTTCGACTGTTCCGCTGCATGGCTCGCGGCCGTTACGACGAGGTCGCAGGCTTCACGAATTGTCATGAAGTAACGGACCATGTCGGGATGCGTCACCGTTACCGGACCACCCGCCTCGATCTGTGCCTTGAACTTCGGAACCACCGAGCCATTGGAGGCGAGCACATTGCCGAAGCGCACGGAGATGAGCCGCATCGGATGCTGGCTGCGGCGTGACAATTCGCCGTCGAGCGCCTGGCAATACATCTCCGCCAGTCGCTTGGTCGCGCCAAGTACGGAAACAGGCTCGATTGCCTTGTCGGTCGAGATCATAACCATCGCCGCGACGCCGGCGGCCGCCGCGGCATCGGCAACGTTGATTGAGCCGAAGACGTTGGTCTTGATGCCTTCGTCCCAATCCTGCTCGAGCATCGGCACATGCTTGAGCGCAGCCGCATGAAAGACCATGTCCGGCTTGAATTGCGCAATGAGACTGGTGATCCGCGGGCGGTCCCGGATATCGGCGATCCGGCCCAGGATTTCGGTGGAGCTTTGCTTGGCCTTCAGGGTCTCCAAAACAGCATGCAACGCGGGCTCGGAATGCTCGACCACCAGTAGCCGGCTCGCGCCGAAAGTGACGATACGGTCGCAGATTTCGGAGCCGATCGAGCCCCCGCCGCCGGTCACCACAATGGCCTTTGCGCTTACAAAATTCTCAAGCCGCCGGTAATCGATCTTCACGCTGGGCCGAAGCAGAAGGTCTTCAACGGCGACCGGCGCAAGCTGAACGGCCGGCCCGTCCGCATCGAGTGAAGGCAGTTGGCTCATGTTGAGGCCAAGCTTGCGGGCACGGATGAGGAGCGACTCCGGTCGAGCCTCTGGCGTAAGCGCGGAAGGAGTAAGAATGAGCCGGGTTACTCGCTCCCCGCGGTGCTCCAGATCGGCGACGACCTGCTCAAGATCGTCGATATCGCCCAAGACACGCACGCCGCGGATCGATTGACCGCGGTCCGCCAATGAGGACGAGAGCACGCCGACGGGCCAGATCTTCCTGACCGCGCCGCTTTCGATGCCGCGCAGCAGCACCTCTGCATCGGCGGCACGGCCCAGAACAAGCGTTGGGGTCGCATCGGCGACCTTCACCCGCTGCAGCGTTCGCGCATAGTGGAAGTACCGGTAGACGACCCGCAGGCCGCCCAGAAAGAACATCTGCAGAAACCAGTACAACAGGATGGAGATCTTGCCGAAATAGAACGTGCCGTAGACATTCGGCGCCAGCAGAACATAGTCGAGCGCAAGCAACGACAGCGCCAGCACGGTCGAGGCGCGGAACAGGTTGTAGAGGTCCGGAACCGACGTGAATCGCCACTTGTTCCGGTGCAGCCCGATGACGAAGTAGACGATGGCCGCATACACCAGGAAGGCCGGCAGAAATCTTCCGAGGCTGCGCAAACGCTCGTCGAGGGGCCCGTCTTCAAACCGCAGGAAAAATGTGGCGAGGATCGCGGCCGCTGTCGCCAGCAGATCGTGCAGGATAATCAGAATTTGCCGCGGTGTTATTTTCATGTCGCGATCGTCCGCGTCGAATTTTTCACGATGCCGGCCGAGTGACGGTCGGCAAGCAGTCTCGAAACGGAAGCGTTCGCGATTTCAGCGCGCACAAACATGCTCAGTACACGACATTTGCGTTCTTGAGGAAGCCCCACACGTCGACGACGGGTTTCCCCTTCAAGTCGGCGCGGGCGTAAACGGAGTGCGGCGTACAAAGGATAAGGATGTCGCTCCGCGCAACCACCTCATCGAGAGGCAACAGCGCAGGGTCGGTCGTCACGAAAGGATCCGTCGTGAGGACGTCACGCGCCAGCATTTCGAGTGAACGCTTGAGCTTGTAGCTCAACGACGCACGCGTATCGTCGATCTCGGCCTTGAAAGCCATACCCAGGAGACCGACTGTCATTTTCGAGATGTCGTATGACCGCCGCAAATCATCGACGAGCTGCAACACGAAGCCCTCGTTGACCTGCATCGCGGCATGGCCCAGGCCAAATTGATTGCGGGCATAGGCCGCAAGCTGCATCGTGTCCTTGAACAGGCAAGGCCCCGCCGAGAAGCCCGGCCCCGGAAAATTCTTCGCGCGCGGATAATTCTGCTTCATCGCGCGCATCACTGCCTGATAGTCCGCACCAGCCGATTTTGCGATCATGTAGAACTGATTGGTCGCCGCAAATTCAATATACCGGTAGGCATTGTTGAAGAGCTTCGCGAACTCGGCCTCGATCGGCCTGACGACCACGAGTTCTGGAACGATCGTGTGGAATAGCGCGCTGGCTTGCTGTTCGGCTTCCGGTGTGGTTGCGCTGATTATTTGCGGCATCTCGCGCAGCTCCTTGACGCCGTATCCCTGCACCACGCGCTCGGGGCAGAACGCAAGACCGTTTTTGCGTCCAAGCCGGTTCAGGTAGTCCTGCAGCCAGTCTGTCGTCCCCGGATAGACGGTCGAGCGCAAAATCAGCAACTGCTTGTCGCTAACATGCGGAAGCAGGCCGTCAATGCAGCGCTGGATTTCGGCCTGCACCGGGTTGAGGAATTCATCGACCGGCGTGCCAATGGTGACAATGACAGGACCGGACCGGCTGACCTCCTTGGGAGAAGACGTAAAGATGAGCCGATGGCTCTCCAGGGCTTTCGCCAAAAGCGGCGCTGCGCCGTGCTCGATAAACGGCAACTTGCCGGAGTTCAGCATTGCAAGCGCTGTTTCGTTGAGGTCGTTGACGTTGACGGTCAGGCCTGCGTCCGCAAGGGCCAGCACGAGCGGGATGCCGACGTGGCCGGCGCCCCCGACGACGGTGAGATCGGCCGTCCTTGCGCCCGCAGGGACGGAAGGCGCTCTCTTGCCCGATGTAATGTTCAAGCGATCCACTTGTGTCCGGTTTGAAGCGCCATTTTAGCAAAGTTCTGCGATAGGACCCGCGCATCTGCATACACGGGTTAATCGACGGGTTTCCAGACACTTAGCTATCAAATTCTGCTGTTGCACAACAGTGAATTGAGACCTGTGCGGTCGCAGGGCGACTCTCTTGCGCACGCAGGAGGGTCATGCCAAGCCCTCGCTCCATTCAGCGACCGCCAAGGACCGAGGGCCACATGCGCCGCACATTACTGTTGCTGGTCAAAGCGGCGATATCCGGTCTCCTGCTCTATTTGTCCCTGCGCTGGGTCAATCTCGATGCATTGGTGGAGCGCCTAACCCGTCTCGAACCGGGCTGGCTGCTGCTCGCCGTCTCTCTCCTGGCGCTTCAACTGTTGCTTCTATCGGTGCGCTGGCGACAGATTGCGATCTCCTGCGGCACAGATATGGGCTTTACCGGAACGCTGCAGATCAATTTCATCGCCGCGTTTTTCAATCAGGTTCTGCCCTCGACAGTCGGCGGCGATGGCGTCCGGATCTGGTTCGCCGCCCGTAGAGGAGCCGGCTGGGCGAACGCGACTTACTCGGTGCTTCTTGATCGAATCTTTGGTGTTTTCGTTCTCGCACTCGTGGTCGCGGCGTCCCTTCCCTGGACGCTCCAGCTCATTCGCGAGCCGGTTCCGCGAGCGGTCCTCCTGGTGCTCGCGGGCGGGGCGATCGCGGGTCCGTTGGCGGTGCTGTTGGCCAGCACGCACTTCGACCGATGGCTCCGCCGATGGACCATAACGCGTCACGTGGCGGCCGCCGCCGAGGCTGCCGTGAAAACTTGTCGATCGCTCCGATCCGCCGCAATCGTGATCGGATCCTCGATCATGATTCATCTTTTGACGATCAGCGCCGCCTGGTGCTGCGTCAAAGCAGTCGCCGCGCCGGTCGGGTTTGCACATGTTCTTTTCCTGATGCCGCCCGTGCTGTTGATCGCGACCGTGCCAATATCGATTGCCGGCTGGGGCGTCCGTGAAAGCAGCATGATCGCAGCATTCGCATATGCCGGGCTTGCCGAAAGCGACGGCCTGACGCTGTCCATCCTGTTCGGCGCGGTAAGCTTCATCATTGGGATTGTTGGCGGCATCGTATGGATTTCCAGCGGGTTCCGGACAACGACATTTGCGCCGACGGTAGCCGATGCCGAGATAGCGACCGGAAGACCGTGACACCGGCATGGACTGCTCAGGAATGACCGCCAAATCGACTGATTCAAATCCGGCCCGGTCAGGAACACGCCGCCCAGCCGCGTTCCTGGATCGCGACGGGGTTCTCAACGTCGATCACGGCTATGTCCACCGGCCGGAGCAGCTTGAATGGATCGCGGGGGCGCCCGAGAGCGTGCGGCTGCTCAATGAGGCCGGGTATTACGTGATCGTGATAACCAATCAGTCGGGTGTGGCTCGCGGATTCTTCGAGGAAGCGGCGGTGAAATCATTTCACGCACATATGCAAAGTGCGTTGGCCGGAAAAGGCGCTCGCATCGATGCCTTCTATTTTTGTCCACATCACCCGGAAGGAACCGTGAAGGCATTCGCCATGACCTGCAGCTGCCGGAAACCGCGCACGGGCCTGCTCGAGCAGGCTGCGCGCGATTGGCCGATCGATATAAACAGAAGCTTCTTCATCGGAGACAAAGATCGCGACATGGCCGCCGCCGCCGCTTTCAAAGTCCGCGGAATCAAGTTCGACTCGCGCTTGCACTCCCTCCCCGATCTGGTGCGCCAGGAGCTCTCTACCCAAAAAAGCCCGCAAGGCCCGTCTCACCCATGAATGATGTCACCGGCGCGCCGGATCGCGCGCGGCTTCTGAATGCGTTGTTGTTCCTTTGGCTTTCCGGCACAGCGTTGCGGTTCACCATCCTGGCCGTCCCGCCCGTCATTCCGTTCATCCACGATGAAATGGAGATGAGCGCGACCCAGGTCGGGATCCTGACCGGGCTTCCGTCGATGCTTTTCGCCTTTGCCGCGGTGCCTGGCTCGCTGCTCATCGCCCGGCTCGGAGTCCGCACCGCGCTTGTGCTTGGCATCGCGGTCAATGCGATCGGCGGGGCGCTGCGCGGCGCGGTGCCCGACATCTTCTGGCTCTACGCCATGACAATTGCGATGGGCGCCGGCGTGGCCATCATGCAGGTGACGCTGCCACCGGCGGTCCGTCTCTGGCTGCCGCACAAGATCGGATTTGGGACTGCGGTCTACACCAACGGCCTGCTGGTCGCCGAAATCGCGCCGGTCGCTCTCACGCTGCCGCTGGTCCTGCCCCTGGTCGGCACATGGCAGATGGGTTTTGTCTTTTGGAGCATACCTGTCGCGATCATCGCATTGCTCGTCCTGCTGTTTGCACCGCGGCCGGGCATGGCAAACGGATCGCAGACGAGCCGGCGCTGGTGGCCGGACTGGAATAATGCACTGATCTGGCGGCTCGGCATCATGCTCGGCAGCGTCAACGCAACCTATTTTGCCACCAACGCATTCATCCCCGATTATCTGAGGAGCACCGGCGAAGCCGAATGGACCAGCACGGCACTCTCGGCGCTGAATATCGGGCAGATTCCCGCCTCTTTGATTTTGCTTGCTGTTGCCGGCCGCCTCGAACGAGCCGTCTGGCCGTATGTCGTCTGCGGTCTGCTCTGCGTCATTGCAGCGATCGGAATCGTTTTCGGCAGCGGCATCTGGATCGTGGCGGCAGCATCCCTGCAGGGCTTTGCCGCAGCGGCGATCCTTGTTCTTGTCCTTGCGCTGCCGCCGCTACTTAGCCCCCCAGACGAAGTGCATCGCGTGACCGCCGCCATGTTTACGATCAGCTATAGCTGTGCCGTAATCGTGCCCGTCATCAGTGGCCTCAGTTGGGACGTCAGTGGAATCCCCGCTACGGCCTTTTTGCCCATTGCCTTGTGCGGATTTTTGCTGGCTATTCTTGCACCGGCGATCAACCACATTCCTCGCGTGAAACACTAGGCGATGCGAACAATTCCGGTCGGAGCAAAAGGTACCTACACGCTGCGCGTCGTGCCCGCGCATCTGGCGAACCAGTTCAAGGACGCCGCGCTGCCGCCTGTTTTCGCCACGCCCATGATGGTGACGGCAATGGAAAATGCCGCGCTCAACGCGGTGCGAGATTATCTCGATCCCGGCGAGAGCGCTGTCGGTACCGCCGTGAATATCCGGCACCTCGCCGCAACGCCGGTCGGCCACCGCGTGACGGCTGAGGCCGTCGTTACCAAGGTTGACGGCCGCCGCATCGAATTCGACGTGACCGCGCACGACGAAATCGAGGAAATCGGCAACGGCACGCATGAGCGTATGGTCGTCGACCTGACGCGGCTTAGGCAGCGGCTCGAGGCAAAGAAGCGGCCCTAGCCACAGTTTCGCGTCAGTCGACAAGGCACGGTCAGGGCTTCGACCGCGTGCGAACGGGACGTGACATTGTGCCCGAGTGTCCAAGACAGATGCTACCGGGTAGCATGTCTAAAGTTGGGTGCCATAGGGAGCCACATCGCATCTCTTTTCAGTTGTGATTTCAAAAGGAGTCTGAAATGTCGTGGACTTTTGTCCGGCGCGCGCTCCTTGCCGCCGCAATCACCGCAGTTGCTGCCAGTGCGCCGGCGCAAGCCCAGGATTATCCCACACGCCCGGTCACCATTGTCGTGCCGCTCGCTGCCGGCTCTGGCATGGATTCGCTGGTGCGGCTGTATGCGGAGAAACTACAAATCGCGCTCGGTAAGCCTGTCGTGGTCGACAACCGCCCTGGCGCGGCGCTGATGCTTGCTGCCGCCGCAGTCGCCACCGCACCCGCCGATGGCTACACCCTGCTCGTATCGACCTCATCCGCGATGGCGATTAACCCGGTCCTGTACAAGAAGGTGAATTACGACCACGTGAAAGATTTCGTACCGATTTCTTTCTATGTGAAGTCGCCCTTTATCCTTGTGGTCAATCCCGACTTGCCGGCCAAATCGGTTCCCGAGCTCATCAAGCATCTGAAAGACAGCAAGAGTCCGCTGAGCTATTCCTCGCCCGGCGCCGGCGTCGCGCAGCATCTGTCCATCGAATACATGAAGAAGCGGTTCGACCTCGACATCACGCATGTGCCTTACAAGAACACGCCGCAATCGATTCAGGACATCGCAGCGGGCCACGTGCAGCTCGGCTTTGCGGAAGCTGGCGCGTCATTGCCGCTGATCCGCGACGGCAAGTTGCGTGCGCTCGCGGTCTCAGCAACCACCCGGATTCCCTCGCTGCCGGACGTGCCACCCTTCGCGGAAGCGGCCAAAGCGCCGGATTTCGAAGCAGTGTCCTGGCACATCCTGTTTGCGCCGGCGGCTACGCCCAAGCCGATCATCGAGCGCCTGCACACGGAAATGAAGAAGATCATGGCCGATCCGGAGATGATCAGGCTCACTGAAAAGATCGGTCTGCTCCCCGTCGACTCACCCGACATCGACGGCATTCAGAAGTATCTGGCCTCCGAACGCGAGAAATGGGGCAGCCTGGTGAAGCAGCTCGGCCTGGCTGGGACGATGTAGCGGTGCCCTCCCGCTAAAACGACCCAAACATCGAACCAAGTACAATGACCGCCACAAGCGAGATAATCACGCTTACGATCACGGTCATCACCATATCACCATAACTTTCTTTGTGAGTCAGCTTGCTGATCTGAAGCAACATCAGGACCGTACCATTGTGCGGAAGAGCGTCGAGCGTGCCAGCGCTGATCGTGGTTATGCGATGCATCAAAGCGGGATCTACTCCATGTTCGGCGCCGAGACGCAGAAAAGTGTCGCCGAGCGCATTGAGTGCAATCGCCATGCCGCCGGAAGCGGTGCCGGTCAGCCCGGCGAGAACGTTCATGGAGACGGTGAGCGAGACGAGTGGCCCCCCCGGAATCGATAGTACGGCGTCGCGTACCGTAGAAAACGCCGGCAGAGCCGCAACAACGGCGCCAAAACCGACAAGACTCGAGATCGTCAGGATCGGCAAAGCCGAAGAGTTGGCGCCGGCATCCAGGCTCTCGCGCAAAGACGGCAGACGACTGTAGTTGATGATAACGATGGTCAGGGTCCCGGCCCCAAGCGCCAGGAGCAGCGACCACAAACCCGCCACCGCGCCGATCGTGGTTCCACCCCACACTTCCTTTGCCAGAAATGCAAATTCGAGGCGTGGAAACACAATCAGCGACATCAGGAAATTGACGACGATGACAACAAAAAGCGGCAGTACAGCCAGAACGAAAGATGGCTCACTACTGGCGTGTTTGCCATGCTGCGCCTCGGCAGGATCGAATTCGCCTGCCGCCGTCGCATGCTCGCGGGTCTTCTCGTCGATGATGGGAGCGGCGTCCACATCGCCGCCGTAGCCTTCGCCAGCAAGGCGGGCGGCCGCTTCGGCACGACGGAGCCACCACATTCCAAACGCCAGGGTGATCAGCGACGCGACGATCCCAATACCGGGAGCCGCAAATGTTGTTGTTCCAAAGTAGGGCATCGGAATGGCGTTATTGACCGACGGCGAACCCGGAAGCGCAGACATCGTGAACGTAAATGCGCCAAGACCGATCGTGGCAGGCAATAATCGCCTCGGAAGATCGGCGGACTTAAACATCGTGTTTGCCATCGGTACCAATACGAAAAAGGCAACGAAGACGCTGACCCCACCATAGGTGACGAGGGCTGAAGCAAGCACGACTGCAAGCATCGTGTGGCGGGTGCCCAGTCGTTCGGTCAAAAAACGTGCAATCGAGCTGATCGACCCGCTGTCATCCATGAGCTTGCCGAACAAGCCGCCAAGCAGAAACATCGGAAACCACTGGATAAAGAAGCGGGCCGCACCACGCATGAAAGTCTGCGTCCAATGGGCGAGAAGCGGTTCGCCCGAAATCGCAGCAGCCACAATCGCAGCCAAGGGGGCAACCAGCAAAATGCTCCAGCCTCTGTAGGCCAGCCACATCAGCAGAGCCAGCGCGACCAATATTCCCAAAAGTCCCATGGCTCAGCCCTCCGTATTGAGATCAGTGATTGAATAAAGTGCGATCAATTCGTCCTTTCGCGCCCGTCCCTACGCCGCCTTTCGGCTTCGTCGAGTTGCACTCGGTTCGAAATGCTCACGCGGCGCCATGAACATCCAGGTCACGAGCACAAATGGTGCGGTCAGCGCAGGAATGGCGAACGGCGTTAACGCGACATTCAGTGCTACTTGCGCGACCACCGTCATCGCCGCACCCAGCGCGGTCAACAAGGCGACCCGAAAGCTCGGCCGGTAGAAGACGGTGCCGAGCGCGATGGCGGTCAGCACGGGACTGAAGCCCAGCAGCCCACCGGTGATTAGATCACTCTCCGCGCCGAGCAGATGTGCGACAATTACGGCCAGTATCGCGCCCGAAAGTGCGAATGCAGCAGCTGCAAGCGAATTAACCGCCAGGCCGGCGAGCAGCAGCAGCGCAGACAAACCGTTCCCTTTCAGAAACACTTGAGAAACGCTGTGCGACACGCCTTGCGCAAAATCGCTAAATCGAAGCGGGTCCGACGCAACGGCCTGGAAAGCTCCGACAACCTTGCCGGTCGGTAGTGCGGCGCCCGTCAGCCCCGCAAAACCGTAGGTCGCCAGAAGAAGAAGCCAGGTTGTGATCACAAACGGAAAGGTCAAAGCGGCGCCCCATGGCGTCACCAGCTTGACCGTCCACATCATGACAATTGTTGAAACAGCGCCACCAAGGATCACATAAGCCCAAAGCAGCGGACCCGGCGCCAGAAATGTCGCGAGCGCCAATCCAACGAGAATACCGTTGAAGCCGTAGAGACCGGCGGCCAGCGATTTTTTATCGGCGCGAACCCAGTATGCCGCGAGCGTTGCTACGACCAGCGCAACGATTCCGCCAATCGCAATCCGTGGCGCGCCGGCGGCGTAGGAGCCCCAGATGATGGCAGCGAGAAACAGCGCGCCACTGAGTGGATTATCCTGAAGCATGACTTGCCCTGTGCCGCGCAGGTTGATGTCGACGAAACGCAGACCTGCAGACGACACGCACAGCTTTTCCCAGCTTGCCAAAAGTTCCTTCATTATCGACTCCGTAATGCAGTGAACTGTGATTTGGCGATTGCGTCCGTGCTCGTTTCAGCGCCAGAGAAATGGTTGCGGGAGGTCGGCACCCCTCACCTCCTTGCGAACAAGGGCCCAGAACTCGCGTATCTTCGTCTTGACCTGCGCGCACTCCCGGCCGACGACCTTGAAGATTAGACCGGCGTCATTGGGTAGCCGACAGGCGCCACAGGCCACGCCGCGTCCGAGGTCGACATCGTTCTCTGTGCGCGCATAAATCTGCTCGGCTTTGTCCTTAGGCGTGCACAGGATCACGTTGCCGAAAACATCGAACGAATCCATCACACCGGTCTGCCGCATTGAATATCGCTGCGGGTCGATGACCAACTTTTCGGTGAACAGCAGTTGACCGTCCGGGCGAGAGCCGGTCGCGGCGATCGACAACAATGTCGCGCCAAAGCATTCGTCCGGATGATGATGCTTCCGCCCCGCTTGAATGATCTCCGAAAAAAGCAGCGTTGCCGAATCCGGAATAGAGATCCGAGTATCGCTGAGGTAGCGTGCCCGCCGGTGCGGAATCAGCGGATCAGGAAGCAGCTCCAGATAAGAGTCCTCGCCAAGCGTTATTGTCTGCGTCTGGGCCGCATAATTGGCATCCATCGTGTGAATCTTGGTCGCGGATTGCGTGGTTACATGCGCCTGCGCACGCGGTCCGAGCGCAATCTCGAGCGCAAGGCGGTCGCCCTGCAACAGACAACCGGTTGTGGTGATCATGAATACATGGGCAAGGCCCGGCACGCCGTCGTCACAGTAGAGCGCGCGTTGGGCCATGTACGGCGCGCGACGGTCAAGGTCCGCGAGAATCGTTTGCTTGCCGCGCAATTCGAAGCCGAGACGCAAGAAGCCCGTCTTTCCCACCGTGCCGCTTTTCATCTGCGCCGGTTCGTCCTGGAACGACGCAAATTCCGCAGCCGATGCGCCAAGAGATTCGGCGGCATGCCAGGTTGTGGCGGCCAACGACGTCACGCCGGCCTCTTTCGCGGCACCTCCAGGTCGAACAGCAAGTCCTGCACAATGAGGTCGACGAGTGCGGGGATCCCCTCGCCGGTCTTGCAATTGGTGAACAGGAACGGTTTGCTGCCGCGCATAAGGTGCGAATCGCGTTTCATGACGTCGAGGCTCGCACCGACGTGCGGCGCGAGGTCAGTCTTGTTGATGACCAGGATGTCCGACTGGGTAATCCCCGGCCCGTTCTTGCGTGGGATCTTGTCACCCGCAGCAACGTCAATCACGTAGATGAAATAATCGACCAGCGCCGGCGAGAAAGTCAGCGTGAGATTGTCGCCGCCGCTCTCGATCAACACGACGTCGCTGTCGGGGAAACGGGCCTCCATCTCTTCGACTGCAGCAAGATTCATACTCGGGTCCTCGCGCACTGCCGTGTGCGGGCACGCACCGGTCTCAACCCCGAGGATCCGTTCCTGAATCAGAACGCCCTTGAGCGTTCGCTGCACTTGCTTTGCATCCTCCGTGGTCACGACGTCGTTGGTTATGATGAGGACCTTTATGCCGAGATCGAGCAGTCGCGGCGTGACGGTTTCCACGATTGCCGTCTTTCCGGAACCTACCGGCCCGCCCACCCCAATACGTACGATTTTCTTTTTCGACATCCGAAGGTCCAATCAGCTCAACTCATGAAAAGCCGCACATGTGCCTTGGCGTGAACGGCTGCGAGGATTTCGGTGAGTGGCGCATAGCCCGCCATGTCCGACAGGCGCGCCTTGGCAACGATCTGGTAGTCCGCGTCCACGCGGGCATTGAGATCATAAAGGATGCGTTGCGTGTCCATGTGGCTGATCCGCATCAGTCGGAGCGACGCGCCGAGAATCATAGTCGCTACTCCGTATTGGTGAACGACAAACGCCTCCCTCGTAGAAAGATTCTGAAGCGCAAAATTGATCGCCAGCGATATCGGATAACATCCAGGCGTGGTACCTGCTTCAATGCAGTCGCACCACCTGCGCAGGAACGGGTGATCGATGACTTGCAGTCCGATCTCGGTGAACTTCTTGCCCATACGGACTGTCATCGTCCGCGTCTCTTCTGACAGCTTGCGTGCAAACACGAGCCTGTCGATTTGGACGAGCGCATCGAAGTCCGCCGCAGTCGCGGCGTTGTGTGCGGCAATTAAAGCAATTCCATCGCCACGTGCCGCCTGCTCCACTGCGGTGCGCGTATAGTCCGCAAGTGTCGCGGTATCCCCAACGATGCCCTTTTGAATTGCGGATTCAAGGCCACACGAAAACGAAAACCCGCCGATCGGGAACATAGAGTCCCCGAACTGCAACATCCGGGCGAGAAGCGCCGCCGTCCGCGGCGCGCCGGCGCGATCACTTTGTATTGTCATCTGCAAGACCCGCCGACGATCCGTGAGAATGGACGTGGTCGCCGGAATGGCCATGATTATGCGTGTGGGAACGGATTGGCGGGCGACTGTGCACGTGCCCCGTTTCCGCTTCGAACTCGGCATAGGTTTCATGCGCGTGAGAATGCGCTTGGCCTTCGGCGCCGCCGAATAGCCGGCGCGATTCGTGTGGCGCAAGGTAGGGCACGACCTCGCTGCCCGGTACAAACTCATAACGAATGTCTTCGAAGCGATGCGTCTTCATAACAGAGGCCATTACCTTGCGGTCGACGGTAAGCGGCACATAGACATGATGGCCTTTGACTAGCGCGGGCCAATGCTGGTTGCCGAGCGCGTGTCCCAGTTCCAGGCAGGTGCGCATCGCAATCTCGGGTGCGGCGTGTGCCAAGCCGTCCAGATGAATGATCATCACTTCACGCAGGCGTATCCGCACCGCGATGCCAATGGCCTTGCTCGGCTCCCAGACCAATATGTCGCCGTCACGTATGGCTGTCCCACGATCTAGTGCGACGGCCAGTTCGGTTCCTTTGGCGGTCTTTTTCCGGAAGCGATTTTTCTGCGCCTCCCACTGATCCAGTTCGAGAATATCGATACTGGCGCCGGATAATCGCTTCGCCCATTCGCGATCGTTGATATTGCCGATTACTGTTTCAATGATGACCATGACAAACTTGCTAGCTGAAGAAATATTTCTGATTGAGCGAAACCACCTTTAGCGGTGGAACCGTCGCATGCACTCCATCGACGGTGACGGCGAATGTTTCCGGATCGACCTTGATATCCGGAGTGCCCGAGTTGCGAACCATATCACGCTTGCGAACCTTGCGGATATTCTGGACGGGCATCACCTTCCGCTTGAGCCCCAAGCGCTTCTGGATACCGGAGGCATGTGCTGCGCGAGAGACAAACGAAATGCAGTTTCTCGCCAGTGCGTCGCCATATGCGCCGAACATCGGCCGGTAGTAGACCGGCTGCGGAGTCGGCAGCGACGCGTTTGGATCGCCCATGAGTCCCCAGCTGATTTGCCCATTCTTGATAATGAGCTTGGGCTTGGCACCGAAGAAGGCCGGCTCCCATAAGACCAGGTCCGCCATCTTCCCGACTTCGACCGAGCCAAGGACTTTCGAAATACCGTGCGCGATCGCGGGATTTATCGTGATTTTCGCCACGTAGCGCAGCACGCGGAAATTGTCGTTGCCTGGCGCATCTTCTGGCAGCTTGCCGCGGCCGGTCTTCATGGCATCGGCGGTCTGAATAGCGCGCAGCCAGCATTCCCCGATCCGCCCCATGGCCTGCGAGTCGCTGGAGAACATCGAAATCACGCCCAGGTCCTGCAGGACGTTTTCGGCGGCGATGGTCTCGGCGCGGATGCGACTCTCCGTGAACGCTACGTCAGACGGAATATCAGGACTGAGATGGTGGCAGACCATGATCATGTCGTAGAGCTCGGCCTGCGAATTGACGCCGTAGGGAAGCGTCGGATTTGTTGACGATGGCAGAACATTAGGCAGCGCGGAGATCCTGATGATGTCGGGCGCGTGCCCACCTCCGGAGCCTTCCGTATGGAACGAATGGACAGTACGTCCTTCGAACGCATCGATCGTGTCTTCGACGAATCCAGATTCGTTCAGTGTGTCGGTATGAATGCAGACCTGCACGTCCATCTCGTCCGCCACGGTGAGCGCGGAGCGAAGCACCGCCGGAGTGGTTCCCCAGTCTTCGTGACACTTAAAGCCCACCGCACCGGCCTCGATTTGCTCCACAAGCGCGGCCTTGCCGTGTCCGTGCCCTTTGCCAAGGATGCCGACGTTGACAGGCCAGCCCTCGAAAGATTTCAGCATCATTTCGATATTGCCCGGACCCGGCGTGACCGTCGTCGCGTTGGAGCCATCTGACGGGCCCGTTCCTCCGCCAATCAAGGTCGTCGTTCCGTTGGATAAAGCGGCCTCTGCCTGCTGCGGCGAGATGAAATGGATGTGCGTGTCGATACCGGCGGCGGTCAGAATCAAATGCGAGCCTGAAATCGCATCGGTGGCGAGGCCAAGCTCCAAACCAGGCGTGACGCCATCCATGGTCTGTGGATTCCCGGACTTGCCGATAGCGCAGATGAGCCCGTCCTTGATTCCGACGTCAGCTTTGACCACGCCTTGCACCGCGTCGATGATTGTGACGTTGGTGATGACAAGGTCAGGCGCCCCGGCCTTGCGCGTCAGCCGGTTGTCCATGCCCATACCTTCGCGCAAGCTCTTGCCGCCCCCGAACACGATCTCGTCGCCAAGCCGGCCCCGCAGATCCCGCTCTATCTCCACGAACAACCCTGTATCGCCCAACCGAATGCGATCGCCGACCGTTGGACCAAATAAATTGACGTATTCATTACGTGAAATCGTAGCCATGAGATGCCCTCAATTCACACACACGTCGCTTCACGCAGCTCAAGACTTCGAGCTAGCCGAACGGAATCCACGCTTGCTTGCCAATTTTACGGCCTTGGACTTGCGAGCGGCGGCATCCTTACCCGCCGTCGGGCCGTCAACGAGGTTATTGAATCCGAAAACGGCGCGCTTCCCACCAAACGGCACCAAGGATACCTCGCGCTCGTCGCCCGGCTCGAACCGCATGGCAGTCGACGACGGAATGTTGAGGTGAAGCCCGAATGCCGCGGCCCGGTCGAACTCAAGGGCACGATTGACCTCGAAAAAATGAAAATGCGAACCGATCTGCACCGGGCGGTCGCCGGTATTGCGCACGGAAAGCTTTGTCACTTGTTTTTTTTCATCGAAGGTGACTGGTTCAGGGCTGCAAACATAACCGCCGACAGGCACGTCCTCGGACGCCGGGTCGACATTTGACGAAAGGGTTGGAAAGGTCTTGGCCGTGGCCATAGCAACCTCCTGTCGCGCACTACTGTATCGGCGTGTGAACGGTGACCAGGCGGCTGCCGTCGGTGAATACCGCCTCGATTTGGACCATCGGGACCAGGTCCGCGACGCCGTCCATGACGTCGTTCTTGGTCAGCGCAGAGCGTGCATCTTTCGTGACTTCCTCGATGGTTTTGCCCGCACGGGCACCGTCAAGGGCAACCGCCGAGATGACAGCAACAGCTTCGGGATAATTGAGTTTCAGGCCTTTTGTTTTTCGCTTCAATGCAACCTCGGCCATCATATAAATGAGCAGCTTGTCGAACTCTCTCGGAGTTAGCTGCATTTTGTTCCTCCCTTCCGCCCGACTCGAAAAACAGCGTTCATCGACCCTTGATCAAAGGAAATTCGCCAATACTGCAATGCCAACCAGCGCCATCGCTCCTCCGCCGACGTGAAGCAGACGGCGGCTCGATGCCTGCCGTTGCATGAGCAGTCCGAGCCCGACACCGGTGCCATGAAGTAAAGCGGTCGCGAGGAGAAAACCCAGCGCAAACGATAGCCCCGTTATTCCGTCGGGCAGTTCGGCCCCATGCGCATAGCCGTGAAACAGAGCAAAGAATCCAACGACCGCCATCGCCACGAATGTTGGCGGTCTTAATTGAAAAGCAATTGCCAACCCGAGGACGACGACAGACAGACCTATTCCGACTTCCGCGACAGGGATAACAATTCCGGCCATGCCGATGACGCCGGCCATCGCCATTGCGGCGACAAAACTCAACGGCACCAGCCACAAAGCGCGACCACCATAAAGTGCGGCCAGCACGCCGACGGCGATCATAGCTAAAACATGATCGATGCCGGTGACCGGATGGACGAAGCCGTACATTAGCCCGCCTGCGCCATCATGCCCGGGATGAGCCAGTGCTGCAGCCGGAGCCAGGACGAAAAAAATAACGAATGTCGTTACAGCCGCACGTTTCATGGGCATGCTCCATCGAACCTGGTCATTTGACGACGTGAGAAGAGACTTAGCAACCACCCGACCGGAGCAAAAATTGCTCCGAGCCACTCAACTATAGCGACCACCGAGAGGTGGCCTATTGGCCCGAAGTCCCATATCTGCGGTCTCAGGGCTGTTTTAATCTCCAGGAGGGGAGACGGAACTAAGCACCTTCATCTCGTTTGAAAGGAAGTTCGGTCGGACGTGAGAGCCGCGACCGCAAGTTAGTACTCGCCGCCATCAGTAGCGTCGAATGCGAGGTGCAATGGCGAAGCAATCGAGGTCCGGCAGTGATCCAGTACTCGTGGATCTTGCGTTACAGGGCGGCGGATCTCACGGCGCCTTTACATGGGGTGTGCTCGACCGGCTTTTAGAAGAGCCCTGGCTGCGCATCGATGGCATATCGGGCACGTCCGCCGGAGCAATGAATGGCACGGTGCTGGTTGCCGGCTTCGCCGCGGGCGGAGCTGAGGGCGCGAAGTCCACGCTCAACACTTTCTGGGAGCGCGTTTCGCACTCCGCACGATTCAGTCCCATTCGCCGCAGCCCGGTGGACATCATGCTGGGCCGGTGGACGCTGGACACGTCTCCGTTCTATCTCGCCTTTGACTTGGCCAGCCGCGTCTTCTCGCCGTACGATCTGAACCCGCGCGACACCAATCCGCTGCGGAAAGTCCTCGCAGAGTCAGTCGATTTCGATCAGGTCGCACGCTCCCCGATCCGATTGTTTGTAACCGCAACGAATGTTCGAACCGGCCGCGGACGTGTCTTCCGCAACGCCGAGATCACACCTGACGTTCTTTTGGCTTCCGCTTGCCTGCCGACGCTGTTCCAGGCCATCGAAATCGAGGGTGAGCCCTATTGGGACGGTGGCTATTCCGGCAATCCGACAATCACTCCCCTCGTCCGCGAATGCAAGTCGCGGGACACGCTTCTTGTCGCAGTCAATCCCGTCGAGCGTCCCGGCACGCCCCGGTCCGCTCGCGAAATTCTCGATCGGCCGAACGAGGTCTCGTTCAACGCGACGCTGCTCAAGGAGCTGCGCATGATCGCGTTGTTGCGCCAGGTGGCCGATCCGGGGAGCACTGAAGGAGCACAATGGGCTCACATGCGCATTCACCTGATCGCA